>Ga0123357_10008204_pt1 | contig 13015 bp, 8 predicted proteins | sample TergutEmb28metaG_FD_89873 | JGI IMG/M metagenome (GOLD analysis project Ga0123357, IMG submission 89873) | Embiratermes neotenicus P4 segment gut microbial communities from Petit-Saut dam, French Guiana - Emb289 P4 | ecosystem: Host-associated > Arthropoda: Insects > Digestive system > Gut ...
ATGACCGACACGATTTTCATTACCGGCCTTGCCATTCACGCCCGTCATGGGGTGATGGAGCATGAAACCGAGATTGGCCAGCGCTTCGTCATCGATCTTGAGCTTTACACCGACCTGTCGGATTCGGCCCGCACCGACCGGCTCGCCGACACTGTGTCCTATCCCGACGTCATCGCAACCACCACGGCGACGTTCAAGAACACCAGCTATAAGCTGCTTGAACGCGCCGCTGGCGCGGTGGCCGAGGCCATTCTGGCCAATTGCTCCCGCATTGAAGCGGTGAAGATCACCGTGCACAAGCCCCATGCCCCGATTACCGCGATTTTCCAGGATGTCGGCGTGGTGCTGACGCGCTCGCGGAACAACTGAAAACATGGCGCGGGCCCTGATCGCATTGGGCGGCAATCTCGGCGACACCCGCGCCATTTTCCGCCAGGCAATCCGTGAAATCTGCGCGCTGGCGCCGGCACAACTGCTGGCGCGCTCCCGCGACTATGCCACGCCGCCCTGGGGGGACGAAAACCAGCCCCGCTTCGTCAATGCCTGCATCGAGATCGAGACGGCGCTTTCGCCCCACGAACTGCTGACGCTGCTGCTCCGGATCGAGGACCAACACGGCAGACAGCGCGATCCTGCCCGGCGCTGCGGCCCCCGCTCCCTTGACCTCGACCTCCTCACCTATGATGACCTCAAAGTCGAGGACGCCGATCTGACCCTGCCCCATCCCCGCCTGTTCGAACGCGCCTTTGTCCTCCTCCCGCTCGCCGACATCGCGCCTGAGCGCGTCATCACCGGCCGCCAGGTCAATGCCGCCCTTTCCTCGCTGTCCCGGAAGGGGATTGAAGTGCTGCCTGACTGCGACACCTGACAAAGGATGGCCGGAACATTCCCTCGAGCACCTCTATCCCCGCAACCTTCATCCAATCGAGCATAGCGGCAAAAACGCTCAGCATGCCATCCTGCCGTAAGTTTCCTTCGACCCTCGATGAACAGTGGCCCCCTTGTCGACACAATCTCCTGGGCACCCCACGATCACAAACGGTTACATTCCAGAGATATTTGCCTCACCGACAGGGAGGGATCGCCACGGAACCGCCCAAATCGAAGGAGATCTTGGGTGAGGTTCCCAAAGCCTGTCTGGACTGGTAACCACAACAGATTGCACGTGTTTTTCAATCGAACCCATCCCTCCCTGATGGCCACAGTGATGCCATACCACCCCGTCACGCGGTACGCGCAATCGTGATTTGACGAAACGTCTGGCACCGCGCAAATTTTTTATTCTTCACCTCGAGTCGGCATTTAATTTCTCAAATCAAATGAGGCAGAGACAATGGTGGCTCTCCAATATCTTGGGTTAGCCATCGGTTTATCCATTGCGGTCATCCCCTTGGTAATCGCGTGCAGGCTCGCTCGGATCGACCGGTTTGAAGCAAAAAGAAGCGCTTCTCGTGTCCAGGGAGTCAAGGACGCAATCATGGGCCGAGCACGAACCCGGAGCGACTGGTTGCCAGACGGCCGCATCAAAGCTGGTATGACCTTTAATCGTAGAGAGAATCGCATTGAAGTCAGCGGCCGCTTGTCAGACGAAGCATTCGATCGAATCTTCCGTCCCAAGCATACAAGGAATTCCAGATAGAGGCTCGTGTCCATACGTTGGCTGGATCCCAACAGCCAATGGGCGGCTATCATTTCGACACATCGGTGATGCAAGAACGCCCACGGCGTCCTGCTTCGAAAACCTGGACACCGGCGCTGAACGGGTCATCGTGGCCTATCAGTACCGGCCATTGAGCGACATCCTATTTCCCAGGACCATCCGTTTATTTCGCGATATTGGCGGGGATTTCTGGTTCACTCTGACCGCAAAGGCGCCAACAAATTCCGGAGGAAGCACTCCTGCTACCGACTGCGTTCACGGGAAAGTCCACATTTTCAAGAGCGACAATGATTGGAACGCCTTTGCACTACATCAAATGAAGGCAATCATTCAAGAACTGGGAGACTGCCGATTCGACCCATCCTGCATGGCGACGAGGGCAGCTTGTGCATTCAACCGCGCAACAACCTTGGTTGAAAAATGCGCAGACATACACATCGAATTCCATCTTTATCGCGATGGAGAAGTTTACTTTTGCTCTCCGTCGTTTGCGAACCAAGATTTCAGAGACAGATCAGAGAACTTTGCAGCAACGACTGGGCACAACATCACGAAATGGATCGCCGATCAGTGCTACTTCTTCTTACGTGATTTGACCCACACACATCAACACCATGAACCGAGTTCAGACACGATTCTCATCCTCCAGGAGAGGGGCGACGATGACGTGCAGTGGCGAAACAACATCATCTATTCGCTACACTATGCCATCATCCGATTCAAGCGCTATGCAGATAGCAAATATACGCTCCGGGCCACGGGCATCCTCGGGTACTGCAAAAGCTTTATGGCATGCTGCGAGAGGAAGGCTAGCAAGACCAATATTGCTACCTTAGCAGAATTCAATTGCAATGATCTGCTTTTGTCACTCCATGCGAAGTCGCAAGAATCAAGCGCAGATGAGCAGACACGATCCAACAGTACAGCCTCGACATTTGCAAAAGTGAACGCATGGCGTACATATACCCTAGCTATTGCCGCAATCCTAATTACCATACTGCCTGTTTTTGTTTCCCCACGTATTCCAGCCGAAGATAAAGAACCATTTCGCGTCCTCTACCGACTCAGCGTATTGGCAACTACGCATTTCCTTGAAATGGTTTCTGTGATCGGGATAGTCACGTGGCTTGTGTGGCTCTTCACATCACTGTACGCGAACGCAAGATTCCGATCAACATCGGAAGCCTCTTACATACTAATCCCATACTCGACGATATTTTTTCTCATAGCTTCGCTTTTAATCGCCGGCTTTTCTTTATGGATGTTCGCTCCGGCTGTATTGGGCGTCACGTCTTTGGTCTCTGATCTCGTGAAATTACTGAGCCAAACCAACTAGACGACGTCACGCTGTTTTCCGCCGTTTGCCAAATTGACCCGACCGAATGCGACCTCCTTTCAAGATCCATTTCGACAGACCGGTCAATGCTATGCCAACTTATCCCGGCGCGCAGAATGTGTGCACGAGAGATCAGAGTGCCGCCGCCACTTCAGGCTTCAGGCCTTTTGTGAACGACTCCGAAATGCTGTGAACTTCCATCGAGTGGGAGAGAAAGAAGACGTTCGGTCTTGGCCATTCTGAATGATAGGTGATGGGTGCAAAGGAAGGCGCAATACTCCCACTGAGATCAACAATCGCTCCCCAGATACCCCTTTGAAATCCGCCAGAAATTTGAAATTCTGAGTTTAGAGCGGGTTGCGGTCAGATGGAATCGGTTTGACAAAGCCCAAGAGGTAGCCCGTTCAATACATTACGGGGATGCCGCCAGTCGGTATGAGATTTCCCTTCGGGGGCAAGCAATCGCGGCAGCCTGTCGAAGAGATTTCTCGCGCCAGCGAACACGAGCTTTGATCAGGGCCGATCGACCCGGTCGCATGTGACCTGAAACCGCGATTATGCACCATCACTCGACATCTTCCGGAGCACATCCGACGTGACGGCCTCAATCTGGGCACGTGAACCCAGAGCCGAGAAGGCTGGAGATCCAGGCCCACATCGACATTCGAGAAAGGCTGTTCTTTTCGGTGATTCAAGTGCAGAAGGCAGAAGCCAGCCGCCACACGCAAGATCGGCTTCAGCGGGAGGCCTGCGGCCGGTTCCCGCTGCCCCTTCCACCATTGGGATACCGCCTTTGACTCAAACGCCGGTCCGACCGGGTTTTCAGCTTTCACTCCCGTGCACGCACTTTCAAGAAACCCTTTCGTCAGGGAACAGAGCCATCCCCTGACCGGCTGCCGGGATGTCCGGCTGATGCCAAAAAAGCATGTTCTTTCATGACGTTGAAAAGCAGAGAATTTCTTCAACAGGGAATTGAGCAACCCGCCGATCCGGAGTAACCAGAAGCTGCGCCTTGCCTCTGGCAACCGCCTGACGATGACTTTTCGATCATGTTTTTCAAGGATCCCCTGTCGAATGACCTCCGTGACCCATGATGTGCCGCTCGGGGCGGACTTCGCACACTCTCATGAGGACTGGCGCAAGCTGGTCGATGGCGTCCTCAAAGGTTCCGCGTTCGATAAACTCGTCGCCCGGACCTATGATGGATCGAGAATCGAGCCTCTTTACCAACGGGCCCGGGATGCGGCGGCGATCCTCGGCCGGCCGGCCGGTGCGCCCTGGCAGATCATGCAACGGATCGACCATCCCGATGCCGCTGCCGCCAACACCCAGGCGCTCCAGGATCTGGAGAATGGCGCCACCGCACTGGCCCTGGTGTTTGCAGGCGGCAACGGTGCCCATGGCTTTGGTCTGGAACCGAGCGCTGACGCGCTCGCCACCGTCCTCCAGGGCATTCACCTCGATGCCATCGGCATTGAGCTTCAGATCGGGCCCCAGTCGCGCCAGGCGGCCAACTGGATTGCCGCTCACCTCAAAAAGCAGGCGATTGATCCTGCCAAATGCGATGTCCGCTTCGGCTTTGATCCGCTGGGCGCCTGTGCGGTGTGGGGCCACAGTCCCTATGAATGGGAGGAAATCGCGCCTGCGCTGACGGACGCGATCCAGGAACTGGTTGAACTCGGCTTCAGGGGTCCCTTTGCCTGCGCCGACGGGCGGGTAATCCATGACGCAGGCGGTTCGGAAGCCCAGGAACTGGCCTTTGTGCTGGCTTGCGGCGTCGCCTGTCTGCGCGCGCTTCATGATGCCGGGATCCCGCTCGCCCAGGCGCAGGGCATGATCCATGCCCGACTGGCGGCCGATGCCGACCAGTTCCTGACCATAGCCAAATTCCGTGCGCTCCGCCTGTTATGGGCACGCATTGAGGCGGCCTGCGGTCTGACCCCGAAACCGCTCTTCATCTCCGGCGAGACCGCCTGGCGCATGCTGACAAGGAGCGACGCCTATGTGAACATGCTGCGCTCGACGCTGGCGGTGTTCTCGGCCGGTCTCGGCGGTGCCAATGCGGTGACGGTGTTGCCGCACAGTCTGGCGCTGGGCCTGCCGGATCCCTTTGCCCGGCGTGTGGCGCGCAATACCCAACTGGTGCTTCTCGAAGAGAGCAATCTGGCGAAAGTGGCGGACCCTGCCGCCGGTTCCGGTGGGATCGAGACTTTGACATCCGAACTCTGCCACGCCGCCTGGGCGCTGTTCCAGGACAGCGAGAATGCCGGCGGCGTTTTTGCCGCACTTCAGGAAGGACTGATCCAGAGCGAGGTGATGGCGGCCCGTCGCGCCCGCGATGCCAATATCGCCAAACGCCGCGACATCCTGACCGGCGCCAGCGAGTTCCCGAACCTCAATGAGAGCGAGGTCGCCGTACTTGCCGCTACCCCCTTCGTGCCCGCCTCCTATGGCAACCCGAAATACCGCTTTGAGCCCCTGACACCCACGCGTCTGGCCGAACCTTTCGAAAGGCTGCGCGACATGTCGGATGCCGCCCTGAGAGCCAAAGGCCGGCGCCCGGCGGTATTCCTCGCCGGACTCGGCACGCCTGCCGATTTCACCGCCCGTGCCAGCTTTGCCAAGAGCTTCTTCGAGGCCGGCGGCATAATGGCGATCGACAGCGACGGCTTCACCGACAACACCCAACTGGCGGAGGCCTTCAAAGCCTCCAGGGCCGAGCTGGTGTGCCTGTGCTCGCAGGATAAAATCTATGCCGAACAGGCAGAGGCCGCCGCGACAGCGCTGCGAGAGGCCGGTGCCGGCTTCATCTATCTCGCCGGCCGCCCGGGCGAGCAGGAAGCCGCGTGGCGCCAGGCCGGCATCGGCGGCTTCATCTCTGCCGGCGCCGATGCGCTCGCAACCCTCGACGACGCCTGGCGCCGCATCGCTAAGGTCTGAGTTCCCTTAAAGCCCTTCTCTTTTTGCGGAGGGCTTCAAGGTTTCTGCGACCTTACGGAATTGAGACTTCCGACTTCAGCGCCCTGAAAAGGCGGAGAGAGCACCAACCACAAGAAGGCCCCGCTTCCCCCTCTTGTCCCTGCCACCAATTCGCCCGCGAGATGACCGATGATTCCGAACTTCGCCAACGTCTCCTTCGAGCCCACCCCGATCCCCGCTCCCGCAGGTCTTACTGAGCCCTGGCTCACACCTGAGGGTATCGAGGTCAAACCCCTCTATACCGAGGCCGATCTCGCCGGCATCGACTTTCTTGACACCTGGCCGGGTCTGGCCCCCTTCCTGCGCGGCCCCTACCCGACCATGTATGTCAACCAGCCCTGGACCATCCGCCAATATGCCGGCTTCTCGACGGCGGAGGATTCCAACGCCTTCTACCGCCGCAACCTCGCCGCCGGACAGAAGGGTCTTTCGGTCGCCTTCGACCTTGCCACCCATCGTGGCTATGATTCCGACCACCCCCGCGTTGGCGGCGACGTCGGCATGGCGGGGGTCGCCATCGACTCCATCTACGACATGCGCACTCTGTTTGCCGGCATCCCGCTTGACCGCATGAGCGTGTCGATGACCATGAATGGCGCGGTGCTGCCGATTCTGGCGCTCTACGTGGTGGCCGCCGAGGAACAGGGCGTGCCCGCCGAGAAGCTCTCCGGCACCATTCAGAACGACATTCTCAAAGAATTCATGGTGCGCAACACCTATATCTATCCGCCGGCCCCCTCAATGCGGATCATCTCCGACATTTTCGCCTTCACCTCGCAGAAGATGCCGAAATTCAACTCGATCTCGATTTCCGGCTATCACATGCAGGAGGCCGGGGCGACGCAGGACCTGGAACTGGCCTATACGCTCGCCGACGGCGTCGAATATCTCCGTGCCGGCCTCGCCGCCGGCCTCGACGTCGACCGTTTCGCGCCAAGGCTGTCCTTCTTCTGGGCCATCGGCATGAACTTCTTCATGGAGGTCGCCAAGCTGCGCGCCGCACGGCTGTTATGGGCGCGGCTCCTCAGGCAGTTCAATCCGAAGGACCCGCGCTCGCTCAGCCTGCGCACCCACAGCCAGACCTCGGGCTGGTCGCTGACGGCGCAGGACGTGTTCAACAATGTCATGCGCACCACGGTGGAGGCAATGGCCGCCACCCAGGGCCATACCCAGTCGCTGCACACTAACGCGCTTGACGAGGCGCTGGCGCTGCCCACCGACTTCTCGGCCCGCATCGCCCGCAATACCCAGCTCTTCCTCCAGCAGGAAAGCGGCACCACGCGGATCATCGATCCCTGGGGCGGCTCCTATTATGTCGAGAGCCTGACCCGGGATCTCGCCCTCAAGGCCTGGGCTCACATTCAGGAGGTCGAGGAACTCGGCGGCATGGCCAAGGCGATCGAGGCCGGGGTGCCGAAACTGCGCATCGAGGAAGCCTCGGCCAAGACCCAGGCCCGCATTGATGCCGGCAGGCAGGCGGTGATCGGCGTCAACAAATACCGGCCCCAGCATGAGCCGCCGATCGAGATCCTCAAGGTCGACAACAGCAATGTGCGACGGCTCCAGATCGACAAACTCGCCCGGCTCAGGGCCGAGCGCAATCAGGCCGACGTCGACGCCGCTCTCAATGCGATCACGGTGAGCGCGCGCGAGGGCGAACGCGCCGGCAATCTGCTCGAACTGGCGATCAACGCCGCGCGCGCCAAAGCCACCGTCGGCGAAATTTCCGATGCCATGGAGAAAGTGTTCGGGCGCCACCGCGCCGAGATCAGGTCCATCGCCGGCATCTACAAGCGGGAGGCCTCCACCATGGGCGACCGGGTCGAAAAGACACAGGCGCTGATCGACGCCTTCGAACAGGCCGAAGGCCGCCGCCCGCGTATCCTGGTGGCCAAGATCGGCCAGGACGGCCATGATCGCGGCCAGAAGGTGATCGCGTCGGCCTTCGCCGATCTCGGCTTCGACGTCGATATCGGGCCGCTGTTTGCAACCGCGGACGAAGCTGCGCGCCAGGCGGTGGAAAACGACGTCCACATCCTCGGCGTGTCCTCGCTCGCCGCCGCCCATCTCACCGCCGTGCCAGAACTGAAAGCGGCGCTCAGGGCACAGGGTCGCGAAGACATCATGATCATTATCGGCGGCGTGGTGCCGCCACAGGATTATGATGCACTTTACCAGTCGGGAGCCGAAGCGATTTTCCCGCCCGGCACGGTGATCGCCGATGCCGCCGAGGAGCTGATCGGAAAGCTCAATCTGCGGCTGGGCCACACCGGCGGGGCCGCAGAGTGAGCGCAGGCCTGGTCAGCCAGCCGGCAGGAGCACGTTTCATAGCACGCTTTATGGCGGCACCCGCACACAGGCTCCTTTGTGCCATGGCTGTGGTCGCGGGCACGTTGCTGCCGTGCGCCAGCCCTGCTGCCGGAACCGAAACCAGGCCGCTCGCCGAGACCCCAGAGACGCCGGCAGATGAGATTAAGACCCAGGCAATCGGAGCCCAGGTCTATCTCGACATGGCGATTGCAGCCGAAGCGCCACTTGCCGCCGATTGCCTCAAAGAGGCCAGGAAGTGGATGAACGCCAGTGCAGCAGACGCGGCCGCTGATAGGAAGCAGAACCCGCAAGCCTTCAGGGACAAGGATCGCCCGCGCTGGGACTTCCAGCGCAACTATCAAGTGCATTCAATCGTTGCCGGTCGCTATGTCAGCATCGTCAGGTCGGATGCCGAGTACAGGACCGGGGCTGCGCATACGAATTACGACATCAACACCATCCTCTGGGACAAGGCTGCGAAAATGCGGATCAGCATCCGCCCCTTCTTCACCGAAACCGGCGACGGCGGACCGACCCTGACAGCGATGCGAGGGGCGCTGATTGCAGCGCTCAAGGCCGGACTCGCGGCTGAGGCCGATCGTGCCAGTCCGGCCCAGGCCCCCCAGGATAACCCGCCCCAGGAACCCCAGGAGCAGTGGTTTAACGACATCGAACCGAGCCTCCTGAAAATCGGCGCGGTGACACTCGCCCCGTCAACCGACGCCGGGAAAAGCTCCGGGCTCGCCTTCCATTTTCCGCCCTATCATCCGCTCTTCCTCACCGGCCATGTCGCCTTCGTGCCATGGAAGACCCTCGAACCCTTTCTGTCGCCCGAAGGACTTCGAATCTTCGGCGGCGAACGCCCCCGAAACGATGAAGACCAAAAACAATGACCTCCCCTGGCGCACCCGACATCAAAGCCCTGGCAAAAGCGGTTGGCGCGGGCCAGCGAGCCGCGCTGGCCCGCGCCATCACGCTGGTGGAAAGCCGGCGTGCCGATCACCAGGCCGCCGCACGCGAACTGGTGCAGATGCTGATGCCGGGCATCGGCAAGGCCATCCGCGTCGGTATCACCGGCTCACCCGGGGTTGGCAAGTCAACCACCATCGACGCCCTGGGCAGCCATCTGATCGCACTGGGCCACAAGGTCGCGGTGCTGGCGGTCGACCCCTCCTCGGCACGCACCGGCGGATCAATTCTCGGCGACAAGACAAGGATGGCGCAGCTCTCCGTCTCCGAGCACGCCTTCATCCGTCCCTCACCCTCGGCGGGAACGCTCGGCGGAGTTGCCGAACGCACCCGTGAAGCCATGCTGTTATGCGAAGCAGCGGGATTTGATGTCGTGCTGGTCGAGACCGTCGGCGTCGGCCAGTCCGAGACCGTGGTCTGCGACATGACCGACTTCTTCCTCGCCCTGATGCTGCCGGGCGGTGGCGACGAACTGCAGGGGATCAAGAAGGGCCTGGTGGAACTCGCCGACATGATCGCCATCAACAAGGCCGATGGCGACAATCTCAGCCGCGCCCGCATCACCGCCGCCGACTATCGCAGCGCCTTGCGCATTCTGGCGCCGCGCAGCGAACACTGGCAGCCCCCGGTCGTAACCTATTCCGCGCTGACCGGCGCCGGCATCCCCGATCTGTGGCAACAGATTCTCGAGCACCGCAGGATCACGCAGGAATCCGGCGAGCTTGCCGCACGCCGCCGCTTCCAGCAGGTCAAATGGATGTGGTCGATGCTGGAGAGCCGCATGCTGGCGCGCCTGCACAATGACGCCTCGATCCGCTCCCAGGTCAAGGAGATCGAAGCCGTGGTCGCCAGCGGTGACGTGACGCCGGCGCTCGCAGTCGAGGACATCCTGAAACTGCTGCACTGACGATTCGGCACCCTCCGCGCCCTGTCGAAGCGCCCCCTCACCGTGAGCAACAACAACCGGAAACCGCCTCGTCCCGGTTGTTGCGCCCCGACATCCCTGTGTCACAATTCGTTCCTGCTGTTCCCCCCGCTTCTCCAAAATCAGGACCGGTTCCGGTCCCGCCCAGGCGCGCCAGGCTGGCTTCCCACACTCCTCCCGGCACCCTGATCCGCCGGAATCAAATCACCGCGGCAGAGGCAGACCTTCTCATCCCGTTAATGGCGGCCGTTTCGTTTCCGGCAACTTCCCTGACCGCGTCGCTTTTTGCCAGATTGCCGTTTTTCCAATCCTTGAGATGTCGGCCCCCCATCATGGAAAAAGAGAGCTGACCGATGACCGATCGGGAACGATCTCGAAAATATCAGATTCCGGTACGGCGCGACCCGTCATTGCTTCTGATCTGACGAGGCAAAATTTTCCACCATGAGGTGGGTGATTGAATGCCCGCGTGTTCGTCGCTGACGCGTGACGTTCAACTACCTCTCGCCCAACCGCCAGAGTATCACCCCACAATCATTTCCCGGTGAACGTCGCCGGCCGTTTCGCAAGGAAGGCCGCCACACCTTCGCGGAAGTCTTCCGCCGCGGCCGCCACCGCCTGCGATTCACATTCAAGGCGGAGTTGCTGCTCATAGGAATTTTCCATACTCTCCCAATAGAGTCTCCGCGTCAACGACAATGCAATTGTCGGGCCTCGGGCCAGCTCCTGCGCCAGCTTCAACGCCTCCTCCATCAGCACCGCGTCATCATAGACCCGATTGACCAGGCCCCACTCCAGCGCCTTCTCCGCCGACAGACGCTCCCCCATCAGGGACAGTTCAAGAGCGCGCGCCCTGCCGATCAGCCGCGGCAACACCCAGGTCGACCCGCTATCGGGCACCAGACCGATACGGCGGAACGCCTGCAGGAAATACGCCGAACGCCCACACAGGATCATGTCGCCCATCAGCGCAAGCGTCATGCCCGCCCCGGCGGCAGGGCCGTTGACCACGGTGATGAACGGACAATCAATCCGACGCAGGCGGAGCAGGAACGGGTGATACACCGTGTCGAGCAATTCTGCGACATTGCCGATTGCATCCCTGCCGCCCTGCAGGTTGGCACCGCTGCAGAACGCCCGGCCGGCTCCGGTGAGGAGGATGCAGCGCACCCTTTCCTCTTCCTCAATCACGGTCAGCGCCGCATTGAGACCACCAAGCATTTCAACCGAGGCCGCGTTCATCGCCTCCCTGTGATCAAGGGTGAGAATTGCAACCGCTCCCTCGAAGTCAAGTGTGGCACGTTCGAACCGCATTTCTCTCCCCTTGCTTTTGATTGACCGCCAGTCTGGCGTTGGTCTCGAGGTAACCCGATCCGCGCCAGGGCGCAACGCCTGCGCCGAGGACTGCGCACCGCAAGGCGCCAGGAAAGCAGAGCATGACAAGGGCCACGCGATCGCTGCGGCGCCCGCCAATATCACGACAGAACATGGTCGACCGGGTCGAAATGCCGAATGCCGCGCCTCGTCGGGTGGCAGGCCGGCTCCCTCACTGCTCCCCCGTCGTCAAGCCGCCCCTCCAACAGCTGCGCTGCCGTCCGGAACATTCTGGCAAGCGTTCCCTGGCGCAGCTTTGCGTTGCTTTGCTTCCTTTACCGGTTGACGTCCCCGCCGACCGCCCCGTCCGGGATCCTCGCGCAACTTTCCTCCCGCAAAAAGCTGCCCGCCAAAACCATCAAGGCCGGTCTTGCCGATGATGCGATCGTACCCGCGCTGCGCACACTGCTCACCACTGCCGCCGATGGCGCCAGGATGTCGGTCGATGACATCCTTGCCCTCAATCGCGCCCTCCATCTTCTCGCCTCGCGCCACGACAAAGAGAGCTGGCAGCCGCTGCTGCGCCTGTTGCACCGGGGGACACCGGCAAACCTGATCCTGCCCGCGAGCCTGCATGACCTGTCGCGGATTGTCGTCAGTTTCTTCGATGGCGATGCAGAGGCCCTGTTTGCCTGCGCCGCCGACCGCTCTGTACCGACCTGGCACCGCGCCTCGCTGATCGACGCCATCACCGTCCTCACCTGCAAGGGCACGATTGCCCGGGAGAAGGCAAAAGGCTTTCTTCAATCCCTCCCTGTCAGCGATTCCGGCATCGAAAATCTGGCCGTGGGAGCCTGGATGCAGGCGATCATGCTGCTTGGAATGCGCGATCTCGCCCCGCTGGTCTACCACAGAATGACCACGGACGACTGCGGTGAACGGGTCGAAAATCGCCCCTTCTTTGACAGCATCCTCGAAACCGCCGAGGAAAACCAGGGCGACCTCGAACACCTGCGAATTTTCAGCCTTGACGACAATATTGGCGACGTCGTTCCCAGGATCAACCAGGACCTCGACGCCCTCGAATTCCTCGATAACCCGAATGCCATCTGCCCTTGCTGCGGCGGCAGAATTCACGCGCAGGTCGACAATGTTGAAACCCCCATCGACAGCGGTGATGATCTCGACGACGATGAGGATGAAGATGAAGATGAGGATGACCTCGACGGCGTTGTTGACGACCCTGCCGACCTGGAACTCATGGCTGATCTTGCCACCGCTCCCTATTTCCGCCCCGACCTCATCAAAACCTGCCAGACCAGCCTTTACAGGACGGTCCCGGCCCTGCGGGCGGAGATCGAGAAAGCCGCCGCCTCCGAAACGCTGTCGGAGGAAAGGGCGTAATCGGTCAAAAACCCGTGGGAGGATCCGCTTGTCGCCACTCAGAATCATGAGCAGCAAGCGGTTTGGACACCGTGACCCCGACTTTCCGCTCGCAACGAGGCAATGTTCGCCAAAACCG
>Ga0123357_10008205_pt1 | contig 13014 bp, 9 predicted proteins | sample TergutEmb28metaG_FD_89873 | JGI IMG/M metagenome (GOLD analysis project Ga0123357, IMG submission 89873) | Embiratermes neotenicus P4 segment gut microbial communities from Petit-Saut dam, French Guiana - Emb289 P4 | ecosystem: Host-associated > Arthropoda: Insects > Digestive system > Gut ...
ACGCGTAAAAACGAAGACACCCCGGAAACCCACCACCCAATTTTAAACCCACATCCCCCCCCCCCCCCCCCACGAAAATTGTGCCGCTTATGAGATATGAAAAAAACACGGTAAAGCCAGACACACCAGACGACATAATCGGCGCAGGAAAGATGCGATTTGCATGCCGGTTAACTAAGGCAAGATTACACACACATTATTGCTTATTGCTTTTCCACGGCACTGAGAAGGCGGGGCGGGGGATCCCGTTTATAGCCAACCCACCAACTGGTCTGGTCGGAATTCGACAAAGCAAACTGTAACGTTCCCAAGTTTCGATATTTATCGCTCAAGGCAGCGGTTTTTGTGGCTTCCGCCCGAACTAGACTATCGATCGCCCGCTCACATGACGTGCACACACGAAATAATGGACGCGATGCTACGTCGCCATTTATTCAGCTGTACGCACTAAAAAACATATCAATGCAACAACAAAAACCCCAATAAACCCACTTTCAGAGTAACGAACCATATCTACCAATGTATACATTACTACAGCAAGAAAACTGGGTTTCTAGCATGTAAGGGTGCCCCTCACTAAAACATACGAATATCTAAGTCGTTCCTTAAATGACCTGAGAATTATAATCCACTATGTTCGATCTTCACTTGGAAGGCCCCCACCCCTCCATACGGTTTGAGGCTGTTCATGTAAATGTTATATGACACGTGCCATCAAATTTAATGACGTTATTTTATTCCAGAAATTTGATACCGTAACGAGATAATTAAGATATATGTAAATAAATTCAGTGTCAGTAATTTGGGTTTCTTCGATATGAAATGCCATACAATTTCCGTTCTTTACGTCATCAATAGACACTACAACAGACGGCGTATGGGCAATCTGGCAGTTGTTTTGTGATGATTTACAAGCGATTAATCGTTCGGTTTTGCCCAGTCAAGGTAGCTACGATTCCGCCATTGCAGTCAGCCGTGCAGAGTCAGGATGAATCACTGAAACAGTACATCAGATTGCCTGGGTCGCATGCAGCGACTGGTCAAGACGAAGCAGCGCGATGTATTTTTGTGATACGTTAACTTCTTCAAGGCGCGTCATCCCCGTTGTGTTTGTTAGAACCGAAGGTAATAATTCTATAAGGATAGAGTAGTCGTAACACAACTATATTACCAGGTGTATATATAATTTATCAATATCAACTACATGTTTCGGCCATTGCTGCTGTCGCCATCTTCAGGTTGGATACAATTTTTATCAGAGAAGTTATACAGCGTCTCTGATAAAAATTGTATCCAACCTGACGATGGCCACAACAGCAATGGCCGAAACACGTAGTTGATAACATATATACACCTGATAATATAGTTGTGTTACGACTGCTATATCCTTATAGAATTATTATCTTACGTTAACTTCTATTCACGATGTGTGGCAAATGCTTACCTGTGATTGGGAAATAAACTCGGCTGTTGCATGTATCGTTAAGTAAATACTTTGAATACAAATTACGAAAAGAAAAAAATGACTGCGAGGAAGACGCTCGTGTAAGAGTATTTTTTTCAACCGTTTGCTTAACCAAGGAATTTGGTATTAACTTTTCTGCCAAAGGATGCCACCGCAATGTTGCACGTCTCAATTCCATACAACATGAAAATATGTGCACTTATGTGGTGGAAGCACGGTTCGTAAAATGACGGTTAATACAACTTCGACCAAGAGTTCCATGTACGGCTGGGCTTAAGGCGACACACACGGAACCAATGAAAGTAGGCACGAAAAATTTGGCATCTTGATAAATACACCTACGCTGAGTATACAGTCAGCAATTACACACAGCAACTGTGCGAAAAGGTTACATCAGACAACTCCTACACCAAGACGCTAACCACAAATACGTACAACTACAATCAAGAATATCAACATTTTATTCAGTCTAGCGCAACGTCCGCACTCAGAATGTACGTCGCCAGAAAAGAGCGGCTGTATCCTGCTACAGAACATGAACCGCTTCCGCCTTGGCACAACCGTACGGTGCGGTCAACGTGCTATTTTAGTCAACACTTTGAAGACGAACACTACAACCATGGGTGTCCAGCGTTTTTGGAAACTGGCCACAACCCTCGTTGTTGGCTGGTTCGCGGGCCACAGGAGTAAAAACCACAGCATGTAGTATAAAAAAAGGTAAAGCAATCCCATTACAGGCCCTGAGGGTTCCAGGAGGTTGAGGTTCCCAGATTTCATGACAGTCAGCAAATGAAGGTGGTAAGGTCAGCCCTACGCGCCGGTCGCCTTTACCCATTTCTGTTACAGACTGAGTCAACCCCAGGGCCACGGGGCGGCATGGAAGGATTATGTCAACGAAAAATTCCACTGACACCATCGGGAATCGAAACCGAAACCTTCCGGCTTGTACCACAGTGCCTCAACCAACTGCGCCACCGCGTACCCCCAGAATGTGGCATATCTGTCTAAACTGCTCTGCAATTCTTGGCGTATATAATTTAAAAACCTGTCATCGGTCCGGATAATACAACCTTGCAGGCTGCGGGTTGACCCCTAAGACTAACCTCGACGGTATTTACAGATTGTTCCAGCAGCGCTGTAAGCACGACATCTCGATTGTAAAACCCAGTCAGTTAATGCTGTACAGGGAAATAATCACTATTTTTCATGACAACCACATAAATACACAGTGTAGTCAGTACGAATAATTTTTGGATGTTAAACCTGGGGGTACACACACTAACCACTAGGCTTTAGAGGTTTCTGGACATAACAAGCAACTGAACAGTGACTTCTATCAGTGTGGATAATTGTTCATCTGTCTATTTCCCAGGATGACAAAAGCGCTTACACCGCCTTCGCAGCGTTGTACTCTCTATAGGGTAAATGAACGGGTCGGACCTGCTGCCAGGCCACTGATTATACGTTTTGAATATGCGTGGTCGTATTTAGGCCAAACCGGCTTCAAATACACCGTGTGAATATTCACTCAATGTTCCATCTAAAACATTAAGTTGTCGTTTCCAGGTTCCTTTTGCTGCGACGGTGAGGCGATTGTGGTAGTAATGCAGAGCACGGGGAGTGCTGCGGATAGCTACTTGGCACACTATTAGATTTGGGGTTTCTTATGTCCTAAAGCCGATATAATTTTGGTTAACTAGTGTCAAAAAACTCGTTACGAATTTTTTAAAAAAAAAAGGGGTACTCTGTCATCCCTGTGATACCCAATTACACGCACTGAACTACAAACTTAAGCGATACGACTGTCTTTTGCTTCCAGCCCTCACTATTTCGACCCATATCCCTTTTCACATACATTAAGCGTACCGCAGCGAGCTTTTTTTTCTGGCGCCATGAGCGAGTAATCACGATGGCCTCCCCTAAACATAAGTTTATTGCCTTGGATTTGCCTTATTTAGTACTTCATATAACCTCCCTGGATTTTATAGGTTACCGAGCCCACAAGTCCTTTACAAGTTTAATTTTGGGGGCACAAAACAATGCTCATTTTTTGCTGTAATATACACTTTCCTTATCCTTTTAAACGCCGAGTTAAATTCCATCTGCCACTTGCTGGTATTATTAGCTCACCCTATTCTCCACGTTAGCAGGATAAGGGTTAACCCATCCTTGCAAACAGTTCACAGGCTTGGAATAGGGTTACGGTCTCAAAAAAATTCTTGCCACCCGCAACACGATATTTTACTGAAAGCCCCAGTACATGTCCGTTATCGGACGTTATCTGCTGTTGTGCTGCGGGGGTTGACGGCCTCATGACTGAAACCCTCGACGTAAGAAACACAATCAGAAAACATATTTTCATCTACTCTGCGACAGTCCAATTTTTGTACTTCCTGATCAACAAAAAAATAGTTTCTTAGGTGGCTTCTGTGCTTTCCGACCAGCTTCTGAAAGTCTCTATTGGACTACTGCTTACTATGGACTCGATTTTCCTGCGACTCATTAAACACCATCTTTCGAGCCTCCTTCATGTTCTAGCCCACGTCCTTCCTTGTCTGGAGAAGTTGAATCAGTCTGAGTTTTTTTTGATTGACAGATCGACTTCACCCTATTACACAACGTCCCTCGGTGTAAGTGAAAAAGTCGATCTAATGTAACCAGCTTACTTCCTTTCCTAGATTCCACATTCTTTATAAGGAGAAAGTAGCCTCACAGAAATATTACTCGTTTTTCAGAATGCCTAACTACTACAATCAACGAGCCGGACAAAAGCAGAGATGTGGAACCGGGGGGGGGGACAAAGAAGACAGAAAAGTGTCCTGGGTCATATACCGAACTACAAACCCAGATAACGCCTCTGTTCACATTAATTTACACATGACTTAATATTAGAATTTAAAGATCCTATACCACACAAAACACAATGCTCCTCCGTTAGACACAGCAACCGCTTAATGAAGTTTGTCCAGTCACTTCCGAGAACCACACAGTGCACTCACGCACAATCACACACACACAATGCGGTAAAGTGCAGCTATTAATATTAAAGCAGGGTGAAAACAGTAATCATTGCGCTTAAAAGGGCCGAGCCCCCCCCCCCCAACTGCTGGGCCACATAGCGTGAGAACTCCATGCAGCTGAGGTGCTACGAAAAGTTGATGGTCACTCAGCTAATCCTGCAAATTTCCTGTCATTTATGGGACCTGAACTGTCTGCTGTGTTCACAAAAGTCAGTGAATCCAGTACTTTTTTTAAAGTTTCATTAGGCGCGTTCGCAAAGCGAATGGACACGCCCATCCGTCTGCCCGCACGAAAACGCAATGCGGGCGATTTTCGTAAAATTTCACAGCAAATTAAAAAAAAACGCCAGGTTCCGCTTTTGGTTAAAATAAGACGAGAATAACATACTGCATGAAAACTGTGATCAGTCCTCATAACGGAGACGGTGTTGTTTGTCACGTACAAACTGAGGCTAAAGAAATATCTGACGATCTAAATACCTCGCGTTCTACGAGACACGTAAAGGAAATAAGACATGTCGCCCTTTTGGATATGCGTACAAAAAATACGTTTACCTCACCGCTTCGACAAATTACAAGAAATACGGTATCTAGACGCTTAAAAACTTTCGCTGATGAGACTGTGTTTTCAAGCAGCCCAGTGCGTACACGTGCATATTCTCACATTCCCTCATAAATGGGGTTCACTGGCAATTCATCAGAGTTCACGGTTCTGCCATCCCTCCCCGCCAATAAACGCATACATCACATGAAACGTGGGAAGTGGCTCCCAGCACTGATGTAGCTAGGATTTATGACGCCTGGGGGTGAATAATCAAAATGGCCGCCTCTAAGAGAAATAATGAACTTAAAAAATCGCCATTTACTGAATTTCCTTTCATTCGGCCAAACAATCAGAAATTTGCTGCACGCAGAGAATTAAAATTTTTATTTAAAATATTCATTTTACACCCACTTTGCCGCCCCTTCGATGCTCTGCTCGGGGCGGCCGCACCAGTCGTTCCTCCGCCCACTCACGCCCCTGGATCAAAGACTCCGCAAATTACTCCCCCCGTGTAAGGCAGTGACTATACCCAAGGACACTCGTACAACACACAGCGCGCAAGCGCACGCGCGTGTTGATAAACATTGCTTATGACAGGTTCACAGGACGCGTACGTAATGATGTGAACTCTCGCACACGCAATTAACCGGTGGCGCACGTGCACCGAACTCCAGTGTTGGTATGCAATATCACGAGACTTGGTTACGTAACAGACGTCCTCGGAAATATTTCGCGAACTGTGTCATTATCTTCGACCGCCTACATAACAGGAAAAACACTACAGCAATGGGACACTTGCTGCAGTTCTTGTGCCATGTTACGTCGTATCGGCCGATAAACTGCCAACATTCCGAAGACTCGTATAGCCTTAAAACGTCGGTGAATTATGTCAACGCAGCGCAACATTACAGAAAAGCCAAACCTCTTAACGTTTCTTTGGTAACATCCAACAGAGTGTGTAAAACACGTATCTGCTACGTGTTCGAAATACATTCTACGTTACGACGACAGAGGAATTGCGGTTGGATTCCCTACACAGACAAGAGACTGGATTTCTGGTTTGCTGTGCTGAACAGCAGGGAAAAAATAACCCCGCTACCCAGTTTAACGACTCAAAAGGCTCTATTTTCTACGCCAACCCTAAGTAAACGTCAGATCTCGCAAATGATTTTCCTAAAGACATCCAGACCAGCTCTGCCGCCATTCAGCCTCTAAATTCGACTGGCTCCGAAACATCCTGCAGAACTGCTCGTCCTTTCTTGCTGCGTCACTAGAATGACGCAAAAGCCGCAGGTCTCCACTGCCTGCTGTAAACGCCTGAGGAAGAGTCTTGTTTTGCCTGAAGGTGGTGTTCAGGCAAAGCAGGTTTATTCGTCACTAGCCCTCACAGTTGCAATATTACAAGTGGCATTCCTTGGGACACAGGGTAGTGCTTGTGGCATCAAACGTTGCATTCAAGGTGAGCCGATGTTTTTCTCGTGCTGCTGTTGCGATGGTTCGGTCCCAATGAAAATACGCTGTTACACGGATCAGCCGTGTGAACTTGTTCGTTTCTGGTCTTCGGTACAGATGCTGCACAGAACGACGCATTCCTAGTTTCACTCATTTTCCATAAGCGGAACTAAGCTTTCTTGTGCATGGCTTAAACAGCTTTACACCACAGCGACGTTACCAATAGTTCCTGGCTCTGCGTAATGGCACGCGATGCGACACTTCGCATTTACAACGCACTGCTCCGCTACTGACAAAGTTTGGCCAAGACCCCGCTGTCATGACCACATGATGATGTCATAACCTGCTAACAGACCGACAAACTAAAAGCAACTGAACAAGGCTGTTTCGTAACATGTTCAGAGTTCGAATTTCGGCACGGACTCATGCTTCCTTCCACATCCTTACCAGCTCATCGTTCAGTATCGTCCTACCATTTGACATTATACAGCTTCAGCCAGACAGCGGCGTTCGTTAAACATTAAACAACACACGCAACGTACGTGTACAGTTACAATGTGACGCGTTCGCGGAACCAGTTGCCATGGTAACACAACAATGACATCCCTTTGTATTGCTATCTACATATCACTGCCAAGATTATAAACATGTCAGTGCTGCCACGGGAACGCAACAATGTGTTCCATTCGCCCAGTTATCGAGCTTCGAAATATATCGTACTTCCGTAAACAATATCAACACACTTAAATCTTCATGCTCGACAGTTACCCGATTTTTACACCTGGATTTTCTCTCGGGAGATTTTTGCTGTTTCCACCATCAAATTCCACGAAGAAGCGTCCAGTGGGAGCAGCGCTGATACATACGGATGCCGTAGCCATGAGCTTTACTCAACTATACGAACGCGCCCAAAAAGACGTGACTTGGTACATGCTGTCACAGTATCGACGTAAGTATTGACACACGAAGGCAAATTGGCCCTGTTAACAGGACGACAATGCAGACTAGATGAAGGTATGGCTCCAAGGCATTCTGCATGTGGCCACTAGACAGATATCAGCTGTCAGTTACACAACGTCGATGGCAGCCCCCGTCAATGACCGAACGAAAGGCTGGCGAAAAGTAACAAGCCGGGCGTGGCGTAGGAGAAAAATATCCGCCCGTGGTGAGAATCGAACCCATCACCCAACATGTAGTCTGAACAGGAAAATAGCGGCCTCAATTTCACGTTACTTAATATTCAGGAATGGCTTCAGGATTAATTTGACAATCAGACCTTTGCCTTGGTTACGCTTAAGTAAGAACTGCACACAAAGCAGCAGGAACATGCGTTGCAGCCTCGTTGGTGGTTAGTCCCGGGTTCAAATCCCGTTTTGTAGACTGGATATTAAAGAGATCTTAACGGTTTCGTCTCAAACCCATACAGGCAAATATTGGTAAAGTAACTTAAACCATGTGGGGACCGCGGTAGCACAGTGGTTGGGGTGCTGTGCTACAAATGGGAAGATCACTGCTTCGATTCCAGATGGTGTCATTGGAATTTTTCATTGACATAATCCTTCCGATCGCACTATGGCCCTGGGGCCGACTCAGCCTCTAACATAAATGAGTAACAGGAGTATTTCATGGGGGTAAATGCGGCCGGTGCGTATGGCTGACGACCCTACCACCATCCCGGGTCATTGCCACGCAATCTGGGAATCTTTAACTTCCTGGAACCCTCTGGGCACCTCGGGCCTGTAATGGGACCGTTTTACCTTAAATCACGTAGCTAATAAATCATACATTACGATCTCTTCAATAAGACACTACATAACGATAGTCGATCAAACGTCAAAGGAGTAAATTTTCGTTCCGTACGAAGTACTAGACATGCGCTCCGTACAACGCACTATACAAACATATACATTGCGGGGGTGTTTGTTGTGCCTGGGACAACACAAATCAGCATAACAGAATTTACACGAACACTCGATATCTTTTCTGAGGTGTGACCTGTGAACTGAATGTGGGAGGTGAGGGGGACTCCCGTTCAATCTTATCACGTGGGCATGCCAGATCACGCCGCTGGTTATTACGACAGATATAATAGCAAGATATGCAGTGCGGTTAGGACACAAGGGCGCGTTTGCGTAACCACTGGTACGGTGGAAAATAAACAATACGTTCTGTGTATACTGTCGAGCCACGTCACTGTCAACAATAACAAAATGTTACACGAAAATGCCCTTACGACTAACTCACGTAGCCGTTTATAACAATACCAGTAAAACGTCCTTAGGTGTTCAGGTAAGTGTCCGATATTTAACCAAACTTGGGAGTCTCTCCACATATTTTCAGGAAAGTCCTCAGTATCAAATTTCATGGAAATTCGTCCAATGGGAGCCGCGCCGATAGACGAAGCTAACAGGAGTTTTTCGCACCTAAAACTACAAGCCTATAATTTTGCCTGTTGTTTTGTATGGGTGTGAAACTTGGTCGTTGACATTGCGGGAAGAAAGGAAGCTGAGGGTGTTTGAGAACATGGTGTTGAGGAGAATATTTGGACCTAGGGGGGCGGAGGAAACGGGGGAATGGAGGAGACTGCACAACGAGGAGCTAAATGATTTGTACTACTCACCCAATATTGTGCGGGTAATAAAATCGAGAAGAATGAGAATGGCTGGGCATGTGGCGCGTATGGGTGAGGAGAGGGGGGTGTATTGGGTTTTGGTGGGGACACCGGAGGGAAGGAGACCACTGGGGAGACCTAGGCGTAGACGGGTGGATAATATTAGGATGGATCTCCACGTGGGATGTGCGTATATGGACTGGCCCAGGATAGGGACGGGTGGCGGACGCTTGAGAGTGCGGTAATGAACCTTAGGGTTCCGTGAAATGCGAGGAATTTCTTGACTAGCTGCAAACCAGTTAGCTTCTCAAGAAGGACTCTGCACCATGGAGTAAGTAAGTAAAACTACAAGCCTTCGATTTAAATATACAAAAAGGGTGTTTGTATAAGAACCATATTACGACTTCTGGAATGGCACGATGGGTGGGCTCCTAAAGCCACTGTGTACGTAGTAAAGTAAGACTCAAACATCAACGTCCCAAATTCAGCTCTACATTCCTGTGCTCAGCTCAGATGCAACATCAAGAGTATATTCTGCGGGACTCAGGGCAATTCCTGACGCAGACATCCACTGTTTTTGGAAGAAACAGCCCAAATTGTTGACACAATAAATGCATATGAGCATCGCAAACGTTGTGTGTCCACGTATCACGTAACGCGGATGGGGTACGCAGATAGAGAGTCATGCGTTAACCCCAACTCACGAAAATGAGCTACCAGCTTCACGTTTCAGCTGCCCACTGAACCGAAGACAGTTTTAACCCTGGATTTCAATGAACGCCGTCAAGATATGGTAATCAACCACATCTCAACAGGGGTTGCACTAAGGCGTTATTCAGCCCAAATTATTACGCAGATCTGAGTTCTGCACGTTCCGTGTATTAAGTACCCCACACCATCTACTGGGACTGGACAAACACATGGAACGCAGTCCATACGTAACTCAGACCTCCCAAAAAACGAGACGTAAAGTGTACCACCAGGGCAGCTGGTTCTGGATGCTTATATAGGCTGTACAGAAGGCAGAACTTATTTGGTCTAACTAGGTTACGGAGAAAATCGGAAACGAGGCAACTGTAACGTATCTCATTTTACTGTCCCGATATTCACCTACAAATGAAGAGAATCCCATCGGAGTTTCTTGATGTCTGTATTAAATACCTCCGCAAGAGACGCAGGGCACCACGAGACATAACCGTGCTTAATTAAGTACGTCAGGAAGGCACCGGGACAGTACCTTCACACAGCGGAGAGCGTCCAGCATGCATTACACAGGAGGCTGGGAAGGCCAAAGGCGGTCTGGATGCTCTGCAGAAAACACACTTCTGCCCCCGTCGTGTATCGAACGCAGACTCACCAACCTACATCCCGGCCTAGTCGCTGATGTGCATCGTCATAAAAGCGTTAATATTTCACTGCAGACTACGCGAACTTCATGCAACTGTTGCTAATGGCATTTTCTGCATTTAATTAACCACATATTTGGTGCTCTCTTTTTCATAAAATGCCAATCGAAATAATACATAACTCATACTAAAAAAACGCTGCTGTATCTAACTACCGGACTGAAACAACCTTCAGAAATTCTGCTCTCCCAACACGAAATTCTATGCCACGTCAATGAATCATAATTCATAGCAGCGCAACGGGATTCGTAACTCGTCCAAAAATTCAAGACACCTGGAAAACAAAAATGTTCTACAAATCATTTCAGGGGACCATACGTTTAGGTCCCACACGCAACGGCGCAAAAAATACACAACTTTGCAGCATTTAAACTAAAGCACATTTAAATACAAAACACAGTTTTAGTCAACTCTTCTTTCTACCTTGTGTTATACAAAAATAACAAACTACTTTCCTTTATAACTGTGGTTGATACAGTTGTAAAACAGAGAATCCCATTACAGTAATGGCAATTCGCTGCCTTCCTTAATATTCGCGACTGATGATGACCCAATGGTCGAACCACGTAGCACTTTATGAAGGCAAATATTTATTTTATAATAAGATGGCTGTGTTGACTAAATTTGTTGTGACTACTGACTTTACAAAACAGGATGTCTTCTCTAAACATTACAAGCATATTTTCTGGGACTAACGAATTTGTAACACATTTTTCTACCATTTACATGCAATACGGGTTCACGTCACTTGAATTTGTAAAATTTCAATATTTTAAAATTATTTTTGTAAAATTTCAATATTTTAAAATTATTTAAAGCACCACAGCTTTAAAAATAATCTTCCACGGATAATACACCTAAATTCGGGCTTTACGAGTTCCCAACATAATACAGAACATGCTGGGGGAAAAAAAATTCATGCAATTACGCCGCGCTAAGACACATATATCTCATTGGCACGTTTTCGGAAATAAACATTCGAATTTTGTGGCGTAATTCGTTTACCAAGTACGGCATGGACCATCTGTTCTCTGATTCCACTGAAATATGTTATAACGGCCGTGCGACACACAAACCTTCCTTGAAGCTACTGAAAGATTCAAGTGGGGAACTAACTCACTGAAATACACTCTGACCCCGACTTTCATGGAGCATTTAGAGTGATTTCTACGGCGAGGTCCTGTTGGCAGGACGAGTTCCACCTCGATACAGCCAAAAGCCAGTCAACATAAACGCAGGACATATGCCAATTGCTGTACAGGGTCATCGAAAAAGATGGACGGGATGTGAAACCGCTATAACAGTACGTGTTTCCACAGAATGAAAACTGAAACCTTTGAACAAGAAACTGTAAGTAGGGTTATTTTTATGCATGACGGAGCTCCTCCCCATTTCAGTTGCTTTGTGACTGACGTTTTAAATGAGATTCCCTGATGCCTGGATTGGAAGGGGTGGAACAATACCCTGGCCACCTCGAAGCCCAGATCTCTCTCCACTTGATTTTTTTCCTGTTGGGGTACATTAAGAACACTGTGTATGCTGAGAAGGATTATCCAAGCACCTGCAAGAAAGGATCACATCAGCCATTGAAACTGTAACACGAAACATGATTCAGAAAACGTGGCAGGAGATAGAATTTCGTTTGGACGTCTCCAGAGCTACAAACGGTACATATATTGAAATGTACTAAGGTTAAGTCCAAAACTTTGAACTTTTCTGAACATTTTAAGATGCCAAACGTGTAAATCCGTCTAGTACTTTTTAAGTTATAGCGGTTTCAAATCCCGTCCATCTTTTTCGATGACCCTGTATATACAGAGTAGTACCTCCTGATGATGAGCAGTAAGCCTACTCTAAACATGTAGAGGACAATTACCGAAATAAATTGAAAGTAAATAGCGCATCCAGTTGGTTCTTATTGTACGGATACAGCACGCATGTTAATTACATGTAAAAAAAAACTGAAAATTAACACATACGTAATATTTTTTTTATACTTGTTCCCCAGTGATGATCCCTTGTGGATTGAAACAAGTAGGAATGCTCAATGGAACCCTGTGCTTGTTGTTAGTTACGAATAAATGCTGAAAGGTTCTTTGTTACTCTGAATGGGTAACTGAACACCGCGATGCAAATAATTCCTGTTACACCTAGAAACTGCTGGCATGAGCCGTATGTCTACAGCGTCTTTACACTTCTTCGAGTAAATTACGTTCTTCAGATGGCTCTAAAGCTAAATGGAAATCAGGTAATCCGGGAGACCATAAAACCTGCCCCTTCGTTCTATCATCGAGCTGAGCAGTGGAAATTCCAAAAATGCTTATCGTTTCGCTCCAAACGGGCAGCTTCATCATACACAGAGCACACACAATCGCCAGTGGCACTTCCTATAGCTAAGGGCGGGCGTACACGCGCCGACAAAATCGGTATCGGTGCCGGCGGCGATATCGTTGTTGCCACCAGTAGAACCCAGGTCTGGTGTACACGCACACCGACAAAATCGGTATCGGCGCCTG
>Ga0123357_10008207_pt1 | contig 13013 bp, 8 predicted proteins | sample TergutEmb28metaG_FD_89873 | JGI IMG/M metagenome (GOLD analysis project Ga0123357, IMG submission 89873) | Embiratermes neotenicus P4 segment gut microbial communities from Petit-Saut dam, French Guiana - Emb289 P4 | ecosystem: Host-associated > Arthropoda: Insects > Digestive system > Gut ...
CAATAGATAGCAGTCTTTGAGGTTAGATTTTTTTATTTTAACATAAACTGCCCATAGTAAATGGCAAATGAATTCTGTACCTAAATATTAGGTTATCCATTTGTCACAACAATATCAATAATTTGACATGACTGTCTCTTAAAATAGAGTTCAGAGCATAATATGTCTGGTGTCAATAGACAGCAGTCTTTGAGGTTAGATTTTTTTTTTACATAAACTGCCCACAGTCAAATGCCAGCTGAATTCTGCACCTAAATATTAGGTTATCCATTTGTCACAACAGATAATTTGACATGACTGCCTCTTAAAATAGAGTTCAGAGCTTAATATGCCCGGTGTCAACAACCCATCAAATTATTTGGTCAGATCCTCACTTTTCACTGTTGTTCACAATTGCAATATCAGTTCATGAGGATGGAATGTGATGCCATGAAGTCTCACACATAGGTACTGAAGAATTGGAGAAATCTGCCATAGCGTGTGGATATACCAGACTTAACAAGGCTACATCACAGAAGAAAGCAATATTCATTATTACTGCTGTAAGAACCTCCAATTCCTCATAAGAAGCTATTATTGATACCAAGATTACAGTGCACATTTACAGTCTACAAATGTCACAATACTTAATCATGTGTCAATATTGATTCGCATAGTACTGTCTCAATGGACGCTGTGTGGCAGAACATGAGAACATTATCCCAGACTACACACATAATACTCCTTCGTACCTGAGGCGCAATGATGCTGATTCTGCTGCCACACAAACACGACCTGTCTATGCACATCCGCCTAATGACACTTCACAGAGGTAAGAATGTTCGCTGGACTGAATGCAAATTAACTGGCAAGGCCACTATGTCCCATGGTAGCAAATTTTGAACCTCTTTATTGATCTCCATCACGACAAAACTAAATATGATCTGGAATATCACACACTGTACAACCACTGATATATAACAATGTTCAGCAGAGCCCTCCTTGAGGAGCTAACAGCTGCACAGTCATAAAAAAACTCCCTGCTTGTTATGGTGTGTGAAGTTTCATTGCAGTGTTCAAAACAGATTGCCATTTAACTCCATCCTGAGCCAGATGAATCCAGGCCATGTCTTTTGCATCTTATTTCCTTCAGAAACATTTTAATATTATATCTACCCCTGGGTCTTCCAAGTGGCCCTTTTTATTCAGGTATATCCATAAGCTGTATGCACTTCTCTTTGTCCAGTGCGTGCTACATGCCCGTCCATCTCACCATCCTTGATTTCATGGTGAGGAGAATAAATCACAAAGCTTTTCATGATACAGTTTTCTGCATTCTCCTGTGACTTCCACTCTGTCTTAGCTCCAAATATCTTCTTCAGTAGATTATTCTTGAATGCCTACAACCTGCATTTTTCCATTAATGTTAAGAGACAATGCTTCACATTCACATGAAGCACAACATAAATCCAATCACATGATGTGCTGACCTCTTCCTCAACATCCTAATACACTTTCAGGTTGTTGTGCTTAAGTATAGGCTCAATGTTACTTTACTTTATGAAATCAAAAGTTACTTTGAGAGACACACACAAGCATAATGGACACCTCCATCATTTCTCTCAAAGCAAGAAAAATGTATCGTGACTTTTCTACTCATTGCGTTGGAACATGTGTTTTACCTGCACAGTTTTAGCATCATCATCATATTAGGAGCTCACTCCAAATAAACTCATGTTGAAATTGGAACAATAAGCCTAAATATATTGTATATAATTATATGGGACTTAGTGATCATGCTGTGATGTAAATAAGTGTCCATAGAGTGGTGATGGGTGCAACAATAATAATCATAAGTGTCTGGCATTAACACCCATGTTAGAATTGCTGTGATGTTTGATCAAGTGTAGTAAGAAAATGAATAATTGTGCTGACCTGAAGACAATTGCAGACAAACACATGATGTGGTTCTATACACCCATAAAATTTGGTGTGTGAGATTGTATGTTTTTGTTTTTGTAGTTTTAGTGGCATTTAGAAATTCAGAATAACTATAAAATATCTGCAACAAATTTGCATGTAATTATTTTAATTTCTGTGCTGAAAAATAATCCATAGAAGTGCTCATTGAACAGCACAGACTTTCAGTTCACTTTTGTATATATTATGTACATTGTGCAAAAACCACAGATCATTTTGCTGCATGTTGCATGAGTGTGTAAATGTTGTGGCCAGATGAACTCCCTGAATGGCACAAGAATACAGTGAATAGCTCCATTATTGGCTTTGTGGGAAACAATGAGTTTACAGCCTAAACCGTAAAACCAGAACTTACAAGGAAGACATTATTGATAATATTATAACAGAAAAAATATGAATATTAAAAGGGAATATCTTTCAATTTTGAAAGCAGCCTTTGTAATACCATTTCATTACATTCCACAATACTGTAAAACGTATAATGAAGCATGACGGTTTTCCTTCATTTCCGCTCTTTATGTGCGGTTCTCCTGAAACCACTATTACAGAAATAAAAGTGGCAGTTGAAACAAAAACGTTTTTCTTTTTTATAGAAAAAACCCTTTAGATATGTCATGTCTTGTGCCATTCAGTACAAAATGTATCTGCTTGTATACAGAATGTCTGAGAAAGAAATCCAGGGATTTGTACTGAAATATCTGGTGAGAGAGAGCAGTGCAGATGGGTGAGGGGGGTGGGGGTGGGGTGGGGGGTGGGGGGAATTGCACACAATATGTTTGGCTTGTGAATCAGCTGACACAACACTCAATAGTAGCTTTTAGTGTGAAGGAAAGAAACTTAAACTGGCAACATGACCCAGTTGTAAGATGATGATCATGAAGCAACAGTATTCAACTTGAGCTGGATTCAAGAACATCTAAACATCCAGACTCATATTTCAGGACCGTTCACACCCTGGCCAGCAGTGCAAATGTCACTGTTGCTACTTAGTCTGTGATTTTATTTTGAACATATCGCAAATCATAGGGATACAAAGTGCCCTTTACATGCTCTTTGTACCTGAATAGATGATGATATGATCCTAATTTATCATCTAAATATGGGGGTTGCCTTACTATCATACATGAAGCGTACAGCCCTGTGGTTACACTATGTACCACCAGGTTTAACATTAACAACACCCTATATTATATCCACAGAGTGCATTATTGTGTTGTGTATGGATCATCTTCTTCTTCGGTGGCACTACAGCCCTGGGTGGGCCTTGGCCTCCTTTACAATATGCCTCCAAGCCTCTCAATCCCTTGCTCTATCTCTCCATTCGTTTATTCCCATCTTTCTCAGGTCCGTGGACACATCATCCAACCATCTCATTTTTGGTCTTCCTCTTCGTCTTGTTGCATACAGCTTTCCGTACAACATCTTTTTTGGAATTGTGGTGTCTTGCATTCTTTCTGTATGACCAAGCCATCGTACTGTTTGGCATTTAATGAACCTGACAATGTTCTTCCTCTGGATTATAACTTCTAATTCATCGTTTCGTCGAATTCTCCACAATCCGTTTTCCTTCACTGGTCCATATATTTTCCGCAGTATTTTCCTTTCAAATACTGCTAATGCTCTTTCCTCTTCCATAGTGGGTGTCCACGATTCTGAACCATAGGTAACCACTGGGCGTACCAACGTGCAGTATATCTGCAACTTGCTGCTTCTTGATGTTGTGTATGGATCTCAGAACAAAAAAACGCTCCCTGCACAGCACTGATTTGTTTTCATAACCCAGATGCAGTTTGTTTACTGCATGTTATGAAGTGAATCTTTATAAATAATTCAAGGTAATCTTAGTGTTTGAAGGGTCAGACATGTTCTGTATACAGATTTTCCTAAGAACTGGGTATTGTGCAGGCAGATCTTATATATAGGTAAATATGGTAACTTCATAGAAAGATAGAAGCCATAAAATGTGCCCACTTCTAACTGTGCTCTGACCCTGAAGGTGGATGTGCAGAACATTACGAACTATAGGAAGGGGCACTGCTATGCTGCTCAACTTGTGTGTCATGTTGTACTGCTCAGTACCACAAAACCTGCCATATTTCACCATTCATTAGTGACATGTGACAGTCTGTCTTGTCCAATCACTAAATATACATCCTTAAAATCCCAGAATTCTTTCTTGGACACTGTATACTGTTTTATGGGAAAGAATGTGTCGTATGGAATAATGTGTGATGAATCGCTCGTGCACAGGTCACCATGGGATGAATACTGGAGTAAAGGCAGCACAACCACACCTATTCCCCCACCACTTCCTAATAAATATATAAATGATTATTACAATAACAACAGTGAAGATAATTCATATCCTGGCAGCACGTCTAGCAGCACAACAAAAAGTCCGTTTGACTTCAACCAGTATTTCACACAGTCAACAACAAGCAGTCCTTATTCATTCAACACCCAACACACAACAAAAAGAACTCCACTAAGCTTCAAAATATTTGCCTCGTATTCGACAACAAGAAACCCTTATGATTTTCGTAACCTGAACCACTTCACCAGCACACGGAATACGAACAATCAGACTTCTGACTCAATCATATTTCCCCAGAATGATTACAATCAATATTATTCAAGTACCACTACAAAATATCCATATGTAGGATCCAATTATTATTCAACAACTGCCAAACCTGAACACACATCTAACTCTGTATATAAACAATCATATAATAATTACGATGCATTTACAACCTCCTCAACAACCACCACCAGGAAATTCCATACATTTTACTTTCCCTCAGCTTCGCATAATTCACCGTCTATTATCAGCAACACGAATATAGAAGCATCAGTTTTTAACGGTAAGTAATGTTTCTTAAAGAAGCTGCTGCTGGAACTGACACCCATAAAAGGCTTCATAAAACTCTACATAAAATTGGCTCATTGTTTCTTAAAATATCTGTTGCTTTAAATATAATTGTGGTGTTTTAAATTCTGTCCTTCTGCATAAATGTCATATTCTAAACTGAAAAAAAAATGTTTAACTCCTTTACTTACTTAAAGAAATAAATGAAGTGATAAATAACAATTCTTCGTGCATCTTTTGATTGTTAAAACCAAACTTAACAACTTCATATTAAAACCTCTGTTTATCAAATAAACCTATGTTGTTGCTTTCATCTTTACTTAAAAACATGAACTGTTAATTCTGTTATCATGAGGTTGTAAGCAAATCTTAAATGAGACTTTCTTTTATAACCAGGCATATGGATGTATTAATTCTGCTTTATTTCATCACATGCAAGACTCTTAAAACTGCCCTCACACAAGAAGACAGCGTACAAGCATCCTGTACTTCCTCTTATTGTCAGCCTCTGTCCCCTTCACTGCATGCATGCATGTGGGTAGATTTTAAATTGCATTAAGTTCTAGAATGGGATAGCTCAATCAGTATAGCGACTTGCTACGGGCTGGACGGTTCGGGGATCGAATCCCGGTGGCGGCAAGATATTACGCACCTGTCCAAACCGGTTCTGAGGCCTACCCAGCCTCCTATACAATGGGTACCGCCTCTTTCCTGGCGGTAAAGTGACTGGGGTGTGGCGTTGACCACCCACCCCCATATAGCACCGAGGTTAAAGAAAGAGTAGAGCTAAACCTCTACTCCACCTCTAAGCCTTTGTGGCCTGTTCTTAGGGTGAAATTTACTTTTTAAGTTCTATAACAAATATGTAAGATATACTATCACAGACTGCAGTATCCTCCTTTACATGCTTATAACCGCTAGTATGAAAAATAAGAACCAGCCAGTGGCCACCACATGCAGCAGCATGTGGAAACCACATACTGCTGCACAATCTAATTGGAGGATATACATTTTCAGGCTCAATGTGAATAAAATCCATCAGATGCAACAGTATGCAGATATTTATTTACTGCAAAACTGCTCTACATGTTTCAGGTGTCACAGCACCCATCATCAGGAGTATTAGAAACTGTACCCGCAGCCTCCGGTACAGGTCGTACTACTTGTACCGCTACTCCCCTCCAACGTGGTCTGATCGGGACGCAGACTGCGTCCCGATCAGACCACGTTGGAGGGGAGTAGCGGTACAAGTAGTACGACCTGTACCGGAGGCTGTGGGTACAGTTTCTAATACTTCTGATGATGGGTGCTGTGACACCCGAAACATGTAGAGCAGTTTTGCAGTAAATAAATATCTGCATACTGTTGCATCTGTTGGATTTTATTCACATTGAATTACGATGCATGGAATCACGTGCTTAAAATTTTCAGGCTCTCACAGAGGTTGTTGATAAATTGAGGGTTTTATTTAGGATTTCTGTGCCGTGTAGTGGTTATCTGTTCTGAAGTTTCGGAAGAATGTGCTGCTTACATCTTCAGGGTGACTGAGGTGGTTCGGCTGGATGCTCAACCGAACCAGCCAAAAGAATTCAGTCACCCTGAAGATGGAGGCAGCACATTCCTCCGAAACATCAGGACATTTAACTACTACATGGCACAGAAACTCAAAAGATCCATAACCTAACTGGGGGTTATGCACACAGAACTATAATTTTACCTGTTATTATGAATGGGTGTGAAACTTGGTTTCCCACCCTGTAAGGACAAACATTACACATGTTTGAGAATCAGGTGTTGAGGACAGAACATTGCTACTTGGGTAACAAGGGCTGGGGAAAATTACATTATTATGAGTGTCATAATCTGTATTCTTTATCATGTGACCTGGGAGATAAAGTACCTTTTCATCATGTCACTCCATTGATGTCATGCTGAAAATAGAATTTCTCCACTACGGTGCATTTAAATTCAAAGCTTTTTGATAATGTACACAGCAACTTGAATAGATTCCGGTATTCAAATATTGAGTATAGGTTGAGGTACTACTGGGGAATTGGTATGTGAACAGAATACAGTATTATATGTCACTCCTTGTCTCTGGCCATGCTACATGCTCAGGTTCTAACAATTATATACAGAAATGCCAAAATTACATTTCTATAGTAAAACCAACCAGATGCACCATTGTCTCAAATTTATTTCATTTTATTTTGGAATAACTCTACATGTTTTGAACGGTCTTTCCATCCATCATCAGGAGTTCACGACTACATACAGAAACAGGCATATGTCAAAGAGATACTGCTGTCTGCTTGCTAGCAGGAACAAGATGTCCCATCTTGTTTCCGCTAGCAAGCAGACAGCTGTATCTGTTTAACAAATGCCTGTTGCTGTATGTACAGTCATGAACTCCTGATGATGGATGGAAAGACAGTTCAAAACATGTAGAGTTATTCCAAAATAAAATGATATAAATTTGAGACAATGGTGCATCTGGTTGGTTTTACTATAGAAATATACTACAATGCACAGTCCTATGAACGTCAGATTTACCAAAATTACAGTCCACATTGTCTAAGAACAAAAACAGAAATTATTAAATAAAAGCTCAGAACCATACTGGTTTCCTTTCTTGTGTGAAAGGAATTATCTGTTACAAGGTTGTTCCTCTTAAACAAAGTTAACCCAGCATTCTACTTTAAGGTTTTTGCATGTTTACAATAGTGAATTTTTTAAAACAACCAAATTTGTTTTTGCTGATATCCAAGGCTGTGCGTCTCTGCTTGTGAGTATTTTATTTTCCTTGGGAGGGTTACCAGCCTGTCTGCAAAACCCCATTCTTGGAGGACCAGTTTGTCTCTCTTAGTCTGGCTTCTCTCTTACGGCCTGTCCGGCTTGGGAGGCCCTACCAGGAACATACAGTTCTTGCAAGCATAGCCTGTAACGTCATTGAGGCACACAAGCCTCCCCACCACAACAAGGTGGAGACATACCGATGCCGGAACAGGTCAAATGACCTAATCCATGGAGGAAGATGATGATGATGATGATGAACCAAATCTGTGACTGGAAAAGTGGGCTGCACATCATAATGCGTATTCCCATGCCTCACTTCTTGGTACAGCATTTATGGCCAAATACATATACAATGTGAATAAAGAGACCAACTAAATGTCACTTTTAGTATTAGTATTAGTATGTCACTTTTAGTATTAGTATAAAGGAGAAATAAACATAATACTAAAAGTGACATCTAGTTGGTCTCTTTATCCACATTGAACTACGATGCATGGTCAACCATACATCAAAACATATACAATGTTGGAACACCACTGTCCTGATTTGGCCCAATTTTTGACTTTTTACTCTCCTTGAAAGGGGGTCTCACTTTGAATACCTTTACACTCAGTGCAATGTGGGAACATTACTGGAAGTCTTTACACTGTTTTCCAGCATTATTCTCAAGCAAGGCAGAAATGAGTGTCTGAAGTCTGTAGGTATTTTTGAAGGTCATTCTCACAAATGTTTGTAACATGTATTTGTATTACAGAATGTCTGTCGAGAGCACACACACAATGTGTGCATCAATTAACATGCATGTATATAAATGCCAACATTACTCTTACTGGTCATGGGTCACTGCTGTAAATAAACGCTTGCTTTTGGTATTGGTGGTTAGCATGGGTATACTCAAATATTAATGTATTTTAATTACAGTGACATGTAAGTATACAAACGCTTTGATAATTATACGTCAGAATCAAGTTCATTACAATATCAATCCTTTTATTAGTTTATTAAAACTATGACTGCTAAAGAAATCAGTTTGTATGAAATTAAAAATCTACAAGAAAAAAAAGGGGTAATCATTTATTTTAAAAATTACATAAATGCCACAAAATTCTCAGCAGAGCAGAGTGAGGTTTGGTTCATTTTAAGGTAAAGGTAAAGGTAAAGGTAAAGCAGTCCCGTTACAGGCCTGGAGTGGCCCAGAGGGCTCCAGGAAGTTAAGGTTCCCAGATTTCATGACAATGGCACAAGATAGTGGTAGGTTGTCAGCCTTACGCACCGGCCGCCTTTACCCCCAAGAAATGCTCCTGGTACTCATTTCTGTTAGAGGCTGTCGACCCCAGGGCCATAGTATGATCAGAAGGATTTTATGTCAATGAGAAATTCCAATGACACCAGCTGGGATCGAACCAGCGACCTTACGATTTGTAGCACAGCACCTTAACCACTGTGCCATCATTTTAAGGTACTCAAATAATAATTATAATAGCACATTAATACTAGTATTTATTATGAATTAAAATCATGCTCATACAACTGGATGGGAAATGGAACATTTTATTAACGTAACGTGACTCATACCGCTCTGCTAAATGTAAAGAACAAATATCTGTCGAACACAACATATATTTCATACGCAGAATATAATAATAGCTACATGTTTCAGCTTTTATTAAGCCATCTTCAGTCTGTAACACGTGGATTCCTAGACTGACATCGCACAATATACATCAGAGCAAAAACACCCCTGTATATCACATCCATGGCTTAAATTTCTGACCACTGACTACGATTCTAATGACTTTAGAGTTATACTTCTATACAGCGTGCAACTACCTTCCGAAGAGCACACATCAGAATAAGTCACTTCATCTCATTGTCTTAATAATATATTTTATGATAATTGGTTTACGATATTTAGGAATAATAAATGCAACAATTTTGAAATACAAATTTTGAATATCATCATTTGCACTATTGTACATTATGCCTTTTTTTGTGAAATCTTTTACAGCTTGATGATGGCTTAATTAAAAGCTGAAAACACATAGGTGTTTTTAGGCTCGCTATATGAATACGTACTTTCAGAGGATGGTGATCGGTTCTTGAAGCATTTTATATTGAGCAGCTTGAGGTAATAGCAATATTTGGAAGATGACCAGTTAAAATCTTTGTCAAGACACCTGCTAGTATAACTCCCTTTTTTTATGACTTCCCTCAGTCATCATAGAAAAATGTAAGGACAGTACCTCAGTCAGGACATGACTGCTTCCTTCCAAAATATTTCTTATACACTGTTCACCTGTTACCTTATAACAAACATTACACAATTCAGTGGTGAATCCTAATACAGCGATCAGGTCAGCGAATTGGTGTAGTGCCACATTGTGTACCCTTCTGGTACACCTGACCTCTGGATCAAGACTCATCACTGACACAATTTACTTTCCTGGCAGCATGCCAACTCCATGGACCAGAGTTCTGCTTGACAAGCTAATATTTCCTCAGCTGGTCTGGCAATTCATGGCATTTTATGAAGCAGTTCATCTTGTGTTCACATGAGCCTGACACCTGTCAATATCCTGAGCCAGATCAATCCAATCCACCCCTCCCCAACCGAATTCTTAATTATCCATTTTGAAATTGTCCTCCGATTTATGCCTAGGTCTTCCAAGTGATCTCCTTCCCTTGTGTTTCCCCACCAAAATCCTGTATGCACCTCTCCTCTCCCCATATGCAATACATGCCCAGTCCATGTAATTCTTCTAGATCATAAAGTAAACAACAATAATAATAATAATAAACATTTATCAGATTTTTCTGTACTGTATGATAAGTATTCAGGGTTTGCCTAGGGCAACAGTTTCTAGCAGCGTGTCTAGGGTCATCCCTGTATACTGCACTGAATGAAAATGAATTTGAAGAGTGTAAACAGAAGCAGTCATGGGCTACTGTAGGCTACTTATGCAGCATTTGATAGTGAGGACTAAGAGAAAACTTCAAACACAGGACCTCTGAGTACATAACAGGAGAGGTAGCAATTCCATTGTAGTGTTCCATGGAAAGATAATTTGCCATGGTGAGAATACATTGTACAAGATTACAGTAGCTAATAATTGCGGACTTTCAGTTCAGAATGGGATTCTATCAAAATACGTACCATTTGACCAATGGTGTATGACTGACATAAGTAGTGTACCTAACTTCAAGTGCTTCATCAGAAATAATGAGACATTGCAAGCACTCTTTCCTTCATGTTGTTATATGGTGCTGTTTTTCAGTGGGAGACACTGAGGAGTGTATGGACAGAGTTGCCAACATCAGTGGAAGCATGACGTGTCAGCAGTTCCTTACTCGCTACGGCTTCCAGTACTGTTCGTACAAGTACATGCAACGCAACTGCTGTGCATCACAGAGAGCCATCTGTGCCCCTACTCTCATGCAGAATTGAACATCCTTTCTTATGCATGAACTCCTAAGTTTGTCACCATTATCAGCAACATAGCCTAAGTTGAAGGATCTTCAAGCATCTCGATCCTTATCTCTGGGTGACAACCACACTGTGAAGTGACTCAGTAAGATACAAACCGGTCACGAGAGATTTCACATATGTGCCTGAAATTTTGCTGTAATTCTTAATTTCAAATCATGTGATTTCAGGGATTTACCTGACGAGGGAATAATTATAATAATCTTCATTCAGCAGATTACAAATCGTTCACGTCAAGAGTTAAATGTTAACATGAGTACAAGATGTGACACCCCAGTCATGAATTTTATGTAAGACGGACATGTTTACAGTGATCTCAAAATTATCATTTAAAGTGAACTTGACACATGATTTCCTGTTAAAAATACAAATCTAAATTTCATGATTAAATTATCATATTTAATGACAGACACTGACAATGAGAACGTTAAAAAAAATGTTCAAAAGAGCCAAACAAATCCTCATATGAACATGGGTTCATGCATTTAAGTAGTAATTTATATATGAATTGTCTAGTAGCTTGTCAGACACTACCAGTGAAGGGGAGGGTAGGGGGAGAAAGATATATTAATAATGGCAGACATTGGGACCGAAAGAAATAAATTTTAAGACGACAGTGTGTGAAACTGGTAAGAGAGGCATGATCTCAATGAATGAGACAACCACCTGTTAGCTTCCCTAAAAGTGATCATGTCATTGAATTAATTCAAGTAACTTTCACCTACTGCACTTAATTTACTGTAATATTCAGTATGCAACTGTGATAGTAGACATACTAACTCATCACATGCCCGTTGATACCCGATTAATTTCATAGACAAGAAACAACTGTTACAGAGTTTAAACTAAACACATTTATGTGATATTCACATTATCCTTTTAACACCATGAGGAACTTTTCAGAAATGAGGTAATTGTTACTGCTGTGTCACTACATTTTTTCTGCACAATAGAATGATGTCATATAATGCCATTGCATCAGTAGTTATCTATTCATATTACATGACATAGCAGTGCTGCTTCTGATAAGCAACTTGATGTGGCCTTGTGCTGGTGCATGCAGATAAAAATGTGTGGAATAGTACTATCATAACAGCAGTTACAAAAAGTGATGAATCTTCAAAAGATGTGATACCAACATTATAATGCAAAGTCATAGTTTTCTGAACTTGGTTTTCTTAGGAGTAAGAGAATGAAATATGAAGTGTGTAGTGTCAAACTGCAAATCTATGAACAGAAATAAGTGTGACAGTACATTTAACATCAAATTATCTTAAACATAAAGATAATAAAATAAATGCAGGCAATAAAAACATCTCTTTGAAATGATTTGTCACTGTTCTTACCTATAGCAAGTCAAGATTTTAATACCTTCGAAAAGAAATAACAGTTAAGAAAAACATTTATTGTAATAACATAGTGTGTTTTTAAGCAACAAACTTTAATAAAATCACTACTGTTTTCTTAACACCAAAATGTGACAATGATAAATCAAGACTGGCAACAATCGCTCAACACAGAAACTCATTTTTGTATGGTGTGTAAATCACTTCTTGTAAAATTATGGATATGAAAGGGAGACGTAATGGCAAGTAATACTGAAGGGTTTTACATGGCTTGTGGTGTGTGAGTCAACCACAACAAATTAGTGATAAACTGTATGCACTTTGATTGCATCACCCTGCAAATCACTGACTGTTCAAACAATCAGTCATTTTGTAAAATCAAAGAGAGTGATAAAAAATGTTTATTCAGCAAAATCTAAAAGTTGAATTCTTATAATAAAACCAACTAGATGCACTAATTTCTCAAATTTATTTTTGGAATAAAACTCTACATGTTTCGGACAGTTCCTCTGTCCATCATCAGTTTTTCACTGTACATACAGCAATGGTATATGTCATA
>Ga0123357_10008208_pt1 | contig 13012 bp, 12 predicted proteins | sample TergutEmb28metaG_FD_89873 | JGI IMG/M metagenome (GOLD analysis project Ga0123357, IMG submission 89873) | Embiratermes neotenicus P4 segment gut microbial communities from Petit-Saut dam, French Guiana - Emb289 P4 | ecosystem: Host-associated > Arthropoda: Insects > Digestive system > Gut ...
CTTAAGCTTTCGCCGTGTTCTAAATGTAAATTATTCCTTTTTGGGTAATTCCCCGGCGTCTGAGTTCTAATTGCAATTAGAACTCAGACGCCGGGGAATTACCCAAAAAGGAATAATTTACATTATGAATATTTGTTTTAATATTTCAACTTCTGATCATATTTTATGGACAAGACTCTTCTGTTTCTGTTACTTTGAATGTCGGGAGCCTCCACCTTTGAGACCTGCTACTTGATATTTTTATTAACAATCTGTTGTCAAAATTCACAATTCAAATTCTATATTTTCATCTGACAATTTGTAGAAGTCTGCACATTAATAATCCAACATTCTTTCACTGTGAAATTTGAGTTATAAAGACTAAATGCAACTGAACATTGCTAAAAGAATATCTGATACATCACCATTACACTTTGCAGTGCAACAGTCATATATTATCTACATTTTGATCTACCATGCTGAATGTAAAAGATCTGAAGGTTAAGGTAAAAGAGGAAACATACTTTCACCTGCATGCTGATTATGCATATACTCACATACTACAAATTTCAGCGCTTATTCACCTTCTTACAGCCAATGTATAATGTCTTACTGCCATTACAATTCCTTACACATCACATGCGCAATAAAAGCTCCAGTTCAGCCCCACTCCATGAAATTCTTTTACATAAACAGATTCTAATAAGAAACCGTTCAGAATCACCCCCTTAAAGTATGACAGATCCAACCCCTCAGGAAGACTGTCAGAGTAAGACAACTATTTTCACTGACAGAAAATTTAACATATTTCATCTGTATGACAATTCCCGATTAATGTCTGCTCTGTTAAAATACTGTCGTGCTGAAATGAACAATGTCCTGTACAAATTCATTACTTCACCTTTAGGTATGGTATCATGCTGGCTTGCTGGCAAGCAAATCCAAAACATCGACCAACATTTACAGAACTACACAAAAAGCTGGATGACCTGCTGGAAGCCTCATCGCCTCAGAAGTACTTGAACTTCATAAAATTACAAGAATAAATTTAAGGCCTTCCCCTGTGACAAACAGCAGTCCAGGTGAGGCATGGTTGAGGTATTTGGTAATGCTAACAGCATTATCTTCTTTAAAACAGTGGTACTTTCAATGAGCACAAGTTAAAAAAATTACCTCCCACCATAAGACATGAAGGTAAAATAAGTGTCGCTTATTCTGTAATTTGGATCTACACAGCACTCACTTTCTGTATCAATTAAATGAAACACCGTGTTTCAGAAGAACTCAAAACTGATGGTAATTTTCAGCATTGTGCATCACTGCCTATTCAGTACAAATTTTTACAGGGACTCCACAGACCTGCTATAATTTGTTATTCGCCAGAAATGAGGTAGTTTTATTCAAAATAATGTACCTAGTTTAATACTTCTTTCACAATAGGTTGTTTCATTTATTAAAAAACGCCATACTGAACTTCATACTCCCAACCACAGTGTTTCTCTAATTACCACTACCAAACCAAGTCCTCGAAAAAATGATTGCACAGCTGACACGATATTGTACAATACATGCAATAGTTGTTACAAGCTGCACACTTTTACATGATCTATTACTGTACGTCATTTCAGAACACTGCACCACATGCCATTCAACTGGCTTCAACATCACAATTTCATGAGTCAGCCATGTCACTGTGAGTGAGTGTTCCATGTCTGGTACTCACAAAGCCTCCTATTTACTGGGTACCAGGGGCTCTTTCTCGATGGTAGAAGGGAGGGACAGGGCATGAAACTGATCAATTGTCCCATTTAAGTGCAAAGGTTCAGAATCAGTGCAGCAGGACTATACCGTTTGTTTCTCTATGGGAATGCATGTAATGAATATACGTAAGGTGATGTAATGAAGATAATGGCACAGAAATATGTTGGGGCACAAGACGAGGTTTGCCCTGCAACTTGTTTGCCATTACTGACAACACAAAATTCCATACACTAATAGGTTACAATCAGTACAGCTCTGTAAGTGACATTGGGAATGTTTCAAGTTACAGCTTTGTGCATTCTTTCACATTATGGAGGCTTTTAAATCAGTGTTTCTACCTTCTTTTCCTCATGTACCATTATCATGAACGAAACATTCAAGTGTACCACTAGCTACTGAAAATGTAATAACATACAATTTGTAACTCTTCCAGTTTAACTTTACCAGTAAAAAGGTAAAGCAGTCCCATTACAGGCCTGGAGTGGCCCAGAGGGTTCCACGAAGTTAAGGTTCCCAGATTTTATGACAACGGCACAGGATTGTGGTAAGGTTGTCAGCCTTACGCACTGGCTGCCTTTACCCCCAGGAAATACTCCCGGTACTCATTTCCGTTAGAGGCTGAGTCAACCTCAGAGCCATAGTGCAATAGGAAGGATTTTATGTCAATTAACTTTACCAGTACTTCACAAAAAAGACAGTATAGTTTCCACCTTGCCTGGGTTACACCGACTTGACCTAAACTAACCAACAATAATAAAAAAACCCAAATTAACAAAATGAGAGGCAGCCCTGTGACACTAAACACTACAGCAGAAAGTACATTCATAATAAAATGAATCTGTGACTGTCTGCTGATCATTGTCAAGCACCATTTTTAATCAAGTATAACTATGATGAAAGTTCGTACTTTACAAAAGCACTGGTCTTTCCATCTGCATAAGTAATTTTGTTTCGTACTCTCATTTTGCAGCACACAACATAAGGTGAATAAAGACATACTGTACTTGTAGATCAAACTGTACTTACCACAGCATCTTCCCTGTGATGTACTTACAGCAAAAGAAATTTTAACTGAGAATGACGGCACTTGATTGGAAATGAGTATCAAAATTCTGTAATTTTAGGCATTCATTGTTACATAGGTGTCAATAAGGATCTGATATATTTAAACCAATACATATTATTTTGGCAGCCAGGGTAGCGTAGTCGGTATAACAAATCACTATGGGCTGGACATTCTGGGGATTGAATCCTGGCAGGGGGTGAGATTTTCTGTGCCCATCCAGACTGGCCCTGATGCCCACCCAGCCTCCTGTACGATGATCCTGGGTCTTTCCCAGGGGTAAAGCAGCCAGGGCATGGTGCTGACCACCATCTAGCCCCATGGCTGTGAATAGGTTAGAATTATACCTCTACCTCCCTTCTCAGCTTGCACAGGAGTATCATGGAGTGACCTTCACCTTTACTAATCATTTAAGCAGTTTACAGCTTCTTAAACTGCCTAAATATGTAATTAAATTAAGTCTTAAACAGTGTGTTGTACTTTTATTTGTATTAAAAATGTGTGTAATTAAAGACAAGCTGTTAATTACTAAAATGACACTAAATACCAATATTGCACTATACAATTAATTATGATGGACACTATTTTAGCAGTACTAGGGGAAATCTGAGTTCTGCATTCTCAACACTCAACCACCAGTTTTGTTCCGTAACTGTAACTGCATTCATACATTAAGGCAATTTTAGCCAATTCAGTTTCATGCTTTCTCATCACAATCCTCAGATACATCGCTTTGACCAAAAAAAAAGTCTTACTTGAATAAAGGATTCAAATAAAATGGAACCCAATTCATGACTATAATTTTGACCAGTTTAGTTTATTTTCTTACCAAAACCCTCACATATTTGGTTTCTGTAAAAAAACTTCTTACTTGTACAGGGGAATATAACCCACCAAAGCAGGAAGGACCACAGTAATCACGAACATAATAATGAATCACAAATTGCATTTTAAATATCAGTCATTTATAACACATTCAGAATGCAACTGAACTTACATATGTACAAGACAACATGCAACAATATATAATATAAACTCAACATTTGACAGCATACAACAGCAATAAATAAAAAAAGAAGTCAGCATATTTTAAGAAGGGGCTTTCAGGTAATAATTTGATTCAATACCTGATGGTGACCACAATAATTATAATAATAAAATACTGTACAGGGTTTACCTCCACTCTTAACCTTACTGCCCCAGTGTCAGACTTCAGCTTTGGAAAAACTGAGAAACATGACAACCTTTGCCATTTCCACTACAAATATCTCTATCACAGGAAAAACATGAATTTATACATGAATATTTTTCAATGGTCCATCTTGCTGCTTTTAACTTCCTGTAATCAACAACACTGGTATGTTTCAGTGTAAAGTTCTTGGAGTCTGTCCGGTAATATGCCTTTCAAAAGCACATATTAAATTTTTTTTCAGTTTCTTGAAATGAAAAATATCACTAGAGTTGCATCATGTATTTTGGTGTTAGTAATACAGGCTGTTTTAAAATACACGCTTCAGTAACACACCATGCACTTTATCAGTGGCAAGTATTTTTGGTTATCAATTCTGTTCTCTTGAGCAAGAGAACGAACTTAACAAAGCATAACAAAAAAGAGAGGAAATATGAATCCGGTGGGTAACTCTGCTTAGTGGTTACACTAACAGTGAATAAAAAGAAGTAGGAGTGATGACATAACTGTTTCAAATTTGTGTTATTACATTCAAGTGCAGGGCAGCTGGGATAGCATGGTCAGTACAACAATTAAGCCACAGGCTGGACAATCCAGGGTTTGAATCCCAGTGGAGTAAGAAGTTTATCTCTTCTCCAAAATGTCTGACCACCTCTGGGGCCCACCCCATCTCCTACTGAATGGGTACAGGGGACTCTCTCCCAGAGCATCAAGTTACCAGGGTGTGAGACCGACGACTCACCTCCATCTATTGTTGAGGTTAAAAATAAATTTGTAGACCTACGTTGAGTAACTAAGTAGGAGGATAGTTGAAATACAGTAAAACCTAAATGCAGTATTTGAAAGAGATAAAATTATAACTCATTAATTATATTATTTGTTGTTCCATGAACCCATAACAAGCACCTGACTACACAAGATGTTCATGCCCAATGTTAGACACTCATAAATCTGTAGTAAATATTTTATAATTGTATATTCAGTCATCACATGGTGTGAAATACTGGAGTATGCTCAAGTGCAAGACAACTAAAACATGCCTATGCCAGGGAAATGGGTGGAATTGCATTGATATTAAATCATGCCAGTGCCAAGGGAAGAGTTAATTTCATGAGCTATTTATATTCTTGTTTGGAACGCAAAAAGCAGCATTAAGGTACAGTATTTGCAAATAAACATGCAAATTTCTTTCACTCTCTAGAAGGCTGAGATTCACCACTTAACTGGCTGCTAGGTGTATTATCTATCACTGATGGCAACAATACTTGAGTTAAGGGCACAGTCATAGGAGGTATTGTAAGAGCAGTATTTGGCAAGCCTGCTGGGTTGGGAGCCACCATGAACACCTTGTACACGTGATGGCCAGGGTTGGTTGGGGACTGGGTGGCTAGAACAACCAGAGACCCTGGCTCGACATTTGTAAGATCCTCCAGAGGTTGGTTCTCAGAAATAGGTTTTGCTGTATTCTTTGTACTAACCAAAATGTTGGAATCTCTCCTACTTTTTTTTGTAACTGTAATAATATCATCACCTATATCACTCAGTCTTCTTCGCTGAGGGACACGACCAGATCTTGTAGGTTTTGGGGGTTTTGTAAGGTACTCCAACTCTGCCATGTCGTTATCACTTGCTTCATCATTGTGATCAGCTTCTCTGCTTTCAATAACTGAAAAACTGTCTGTGGTAAACTTGAGCTCATCACTGTAATTATATTCAAGCCCAAGTTCATTCTCATCACTTGATGATGAGGAACAGTTTTTCCCTCTCTGAAGCTGAGTTTTGCCAGCTTTACCTGGTTGTTGTACTCTAACTGTTTCTTGATTACACGACTCATTCAATTCATCACCCTTTCTCTTACGTCCTGGTTTCTTCTGAGACATGGCTCCTGTGTCTCCAGGATCCATTGCACGAGATACAATACCTGACATTAAAGAAGGTCATGTTTTATTACATATTTTAAGTCTTCTAGCAAATCTACATACAAGCAGTTAGCACAGATAAACATACCTTTCCCACGGCTAGAGACTCTGGGCTTCCTTGCGGCTTTCCGCTGTTTTACATTTTTGTTCTGTAACACAGTCAAAAGTGCCTGCCTCTCTTCCTCTTCTTCTTTCTCTGCCAATATACAGAAAAAGGGTGGATTATGGATGAAATCAACAAGAGATGAGTCTCATCTATGCAGTCATTAGTGAAAAACACAGAATTATAGATGTCTGCCTTCCACACAGTTCTTATTTAAAAGAGTCCAGTTTGCAAGATGCTCTTCAGGATTCTCGCATATAACTGTCTAAGACCAAGAATATGTACAAAACAAAAGAGTTTAGCCACTGTTCAACTGTGACATGTTTTGTAAATTACCTTTTTGTGTATTGGAACTGTTGTTCTAGATTAACAAACAGTAACAATTATGTTTTGCACAAAAGCACGTAAAAGTGCTCCAGAAACATTGCAAATGATTCAGAATGCAAAATGCAAGAAGCTGTTCCAGTGTTTATCGCTAGCATGGATGTTTCCATGAGAGAATCTGAAAGACCTTGTCAGAAGCAACAACCCTTCCACCATGCACAGTGATACAAAATAGAAGCTATTCATCACCTACTTATCAATGACCATCACATCTCTCTCTGAATGAAAGGAGAACATTTAAATATTGGCAAAAATACTGTATCATGTGATAAAGGAGAATAATTTAAGGAAAAGAAAGAGTAAGTAAATAAGTAAGTAAGGCCAACCCTGTACATAATGAAAGGTTGGTTCTTGTTGCACAGCACTGCAATGTTATGCAACACTGCGACTGTAAAGCAGATTTACCTAACACGTAGTGTGCTGTGCTTCATAATCCACCTTACTTGCCTGACCTCACCCCGCTGAATACTTTTCTCTTCCCCAAACTCAGATTTGCCCTGAAAGTTCAGCATTTCTAACTAATAACAGAAATTCAAGTTGCAGTTACAAGGGAACTGAAAAGAACTCTGAAAGAGGCCTTCCTAGAAGAGATTAAAAAACTGTATGAATGTGCAAATAGGTGTATAATCTATAATGAATATGTTGAGGAATAAATATTTTTTTAATATTTGCATTTTTTAATTTTTAGCATTTTCATCCTAAAACATTTCAGATGCTCCTTATTTACTAGTCAATATGGCATCATATCCCAGAAGATTTGGAATCTCCTGTTAACTGTTGTGTCTGATGAAACTACTATCTGACTGAAATGGCACAATCACATGCACTGGACCTAAGAAAATCCACATACAACAGCAGAAAGAGAAGTAACCTACTGGGAGGACAGTGAGCTTCAGTCTGTCTGCAAGGAGAATGACTGAACCATTATTCTTTCAAAGAACTGGTACTTAATGCTTGTGTTACCAAGAAAATTATGCTATGAACAGACAATATATTCACCATTGCAAGTGTTACTTTCTGCAACATGATGAACAACTGAACAACTGTATTACTGCGAAAGTATAAGACATCTTCTAAATACTCATTTACCTCCAAAATGGGTAGAATACAGTGGAAGTGTGGAGTATCCACTACAATCTTACCCTAACAGGACTGGACTTATTTCAGGGTATCTACATTAAAAACAGCGTGTATGGTAAGAAGCTACTACCACTGAAGGGCCTGAGGTATAAGAATGTATTCATGTATGGTTACTTCACTAGAACAGAGATTACAAATGCATCAATCAGTCTTCTGTGCAAGAAATGATGCAAAATGTAAAAGCAAGATCTGAGCTCCTCACAGCACTGTGTCTTCTTGGGTACAATCCTCCATCATTTTGTGAATGGTTCCCAGTGTTTCAAAGAAACGCAGCACTTCCTCGGACTGTTCGAACCTTGATAATAACTGCACTATGTTCTTTCAAAACACTGGGAACCACTTGTCCAATGACACAGCATCATATCCCCAAAGACCTCAACCCTCAGATTAATATTTTCAAGTTTAAGGTAAATTTTGTAACAATAAGATGAGGGTTGTATGCTTTTATCTTAAAATAAGTGAATAAAGTATGCATGAATTTGTAGGTACACTGTATTCTACCTCCTAGTTCCAATCAAGGATGAATTACAATCATAATTTCAATCCATTCATGATGTACAACACTGATTTTCAAACAGAATGTACAATATGAAATAAAATAACACAACATAACTTTACTTACCCAGGTCTTTTTCTAACTCTGTGAGATCAAAGTTTAATGGACAACGAAGTGCCTTCTCAACCAAGAATCTATTGGTACGATCCTCCCTCTTGAATTTTGTCTTCAAATCATGCCTTGTCCGTTTGGGGAAAATGGACTGCATAAGAAGAAAATCTGTGCCTACTGTATGAAGAGCTTTATAGAACTTTAGGGTTTCTGCAAACAAGACATAAAATTTTATATTAAACATGGGAAGTTTTAAATCTATTTCTCAAGAGAGTTTGGGTTTTCCCTGTATTCTAGCAAAGTGGCTAGTCCGCATTTTCTGCTAAGTGATGGGTGTTCTCCCAGACATGACTGAAATAATCTATAATGGTGTTCATCAACAGGAAATACATAACACGATGAGCAAACAAGTTTGTTAGGTCTATAAGCCACATGTTACAGTAAAATTAACAATTTTTAAGTTTTTCCTCCCTATATGAACAATTTCTGTATGTATACTTCTCTACACTCACCATCATTTTCTGCAGCACACAGCAAAATGCAAAGATGTACAAATACTGTAATCATACACATGTGAACTACACAAAGGCTGACACATGGCACCAACTGGTCAATTACATAAATAAAATGCAACATGAAGTTCACATGTCATCACGATTATAATATAAATTTATATACTATATTTCTCATTAAAAACCAATTGGTCCCATTAACTTTGCATCCCAAGATTTTTCTGCAGCTGTCAGATTCAAGTAAATGTGCACTGACACAAAATCCACACTCTCTACAACTTCTGTTTTGAAATGCTGCACGAAAAAATAAATACCACAGCATGATAAAATTCATGTATCTGGATTTAACTGCAGAACAACTGGTACAAATTTAAACAATGCATCCAGATCTACAATACTGAACACCTGCAGACAACAAACTCATTTTTACTTCATCATGAGCAGCAGCAGCACTGCCAGCACTGGCGCCATTGCTGCCCATGGAAAGCATCTATACACACAAAAAATAATGTACATTCACCTAGCCAGATTTAAATAGTTTAACTAAAACAATACCTCACAGATCAGGCTAAAGACTCAACAGATTTTAAAGTGGAACGGGACCGCAGGCTCAGGTCATAGCCACAACATTCATGTCATTGTATATTTCTCTGTCTAGTCTAGAAATCTACTCATCACCACAAACCACAACTCTGAAGTTTCTGCTTCAGGCCAGTATTGCCACTGAAAAGTGACTCAAGATCCAGCCAACTCTGAGAAAAATAATCTGTCAGATCCCTCCAAAACTTTACAACAGTAAGCTTTTCCAGGCTTTCAGTTTTGTGCAGCCACGAGAAATGGAAGAGGAGTTTTCCACATGAAACTCCAGTCACAATTATTTACTGTGGAAAAATTAATTATAAAAATAAGTTATGCTATCCATTTACCTCATGTGTAAACTTCATATACCAAGTACTAAATTTTCCACATTGCACACTGGCAAAATTCCTGTAATGCATAATCTGATAATTTGGAAAGCTTCACAATCCAGCACTTGGGGGCAGTGGTCCCAGGAATGGAAGTTTTGCATTTTACCAAAAAAAAAAGTTTATTCAATCAAACAGACAGATCTCAAGGACAATTTCAAAAAAGGCCTCCAAAAGTACGAGTACATGAATGGCTGTGGTATCTTCTGACCCAATGTTTCCTACCCCACCAACTTCTTCCACTTTGAAAACTCCAGAAAACATAAAAGAGGATGAGCTGACCATGAACCAGCAAGCAAAGAAGATATCCAAATAGAGTAATTCTGTGATTGGTTGTACAGCCCGAGTACATGAGCAGTAACAAAAAATTACCTGTAGAAACTTAGTTCTGCGTAGGTACAGTCTGATAATAAAAAAATATTCGAAAATTTGGCACCTGTCCATTGCCATGCAAGGTGAATTAAAGGAATGTTACTGTATTTGGTACATCCAACTATCCAACTGTAGCAAAAGAATAGGGCAGAGATGGGGACGTAAAGTTATGCAACTTTAGCACAACAATCTAAAGTACTGCTATTATATTTCTGCACATTTCAAAAGAAACAAGACAAAGTTAAATGAAACATAAGTAATTTTGGAACTAATGAGGACAAGATATGAGTACAACCTATAAGAAATGAAATATGATAAAGATGTAATCAGAAGGCATCAGGGAAGTCACAAGGAAATTTTCAGTGATATCTTTAAGCATTATTCCCTAAACCACTTTCACGAAGCTCTGTTTATGAAATTACACTATTAAAATGATTAAACTGTCATGAAAAAAATTATTGCAAATTGTAATAAACTTTCAACGCTCAATCTTGTTCCCAACATCTGCATTCAATAACAACAAAGCAATACCCTATTGATATGTTGAAGTTAACGTCACACATCTGATATGCATTCCATCTATAAAACAATAGAGCCACTAATATTACTATTAGAGTTACCGTGTTCTTTTCACATTCAAAAGTATCTGATCAAAATACTCTTTGCAAAGTCATGCATACTATAAAGAAATGGTACAATACAATACTACAGTGCAGTACAGGTGTTTGGTTCACCACAAACCTTCTTTAGACCAATCCCTAGATTTTCTGTGCTTCTTGCTGTAGGTACCATAGCCTGCAGACCCTGTGCCATAGTCCACTATCACAGCAGAGTTAGCAAGGTCCTCTCTGCTCTTTCTTGCACCTGTTGTTTCTATCACCTAGGAAGTAATTCTAAGTTACATATCATAAACAATGACATCTACTTACAGCAATAACATGACAGCCACTTAAATTCAACTCAAAGATGTACTGAACATTAACTACTTACAGAAAACAGTTCAATAACATATTCAACGTACAACGAAAAATCATTTTTAAGCATGTGATATATTAACAATGCCAGCAGCTGAAGTTATACAACACTGGTGATGAATGAATGAATAAATAAAAGTATCCATAAACAAGCACAAGGCATTGGTGGAATGACACTGATGGAGGGAAACCGAAGTACTGGGAGAAAAACCTGTTCCAGTGCCACTTTGTCTACCATAAATCCAACCCGGGCTGGCCTGGGATTGAACCCAAGCCTCCATAGTGAAGAAAAATTACACCTAATGAAATAATAAAAGATAAATTTGTCCCTGATTTTAATTATGTATCACACCACAATGACATATGGGAGAGTGAAAACAAAGATCTAAATATACTTAACTTCTGCAGTAGACGGAGGTGAGTGGTTAGTTTCATGCCCTGGCCACTTTACTCCTGTGGTATGAGCCCCCAGTACCCACTGAGTAGTTAGGTGCATCAAAGAGTCAGTATAGACAGTTTGTGTAGGTTTCTACATAAATTGAAGGGATTTATGGTTCAATATATCACAGCTCTCACTCAGCAGTAACATATCAGAACAACACAGCGAGACCAACAGTTATACATAGCCATCACAGAGTCTCTCCACTGATGGGGTCCCAGCAAGAATGGGGAAACAAGAAACACACAATTTAATAAACCTCTATATCAGTACCTCTTGAGACACCTATATGTGGAAGGAAGTAGAATAATAAAGTACATTCTAAACAAGTAGCTGTCAAGTGTGGACTCAACTCTAACAGATCTGAAAGGGTCTTATTTCTTAGGAATGTTTTGATGAACATCTGGAATATGTAATGGAATACACCAACCAGCTAAATTATGAGGGTGCTTCAAAAAGTTTCCATACTTTATTTTTTAAAAAATCTTTATTTACGTTACAGACATGAGAACGTTGCTTTTCAATATAATCTCCCTTCTTCTCGATACATTTAGCCCAGCGATCTGTAAGCTTCTTAATGCCGCTGGAAAAGAAAGTTTGTGGTTGACTGCGAAGCCAGTCATGCACCGCTTCTTTCACATCATCAGCTGCAAATTAATGACCTCTCAGAGCGTTCTTGAGGGGTCCAAACAGATGTAAATCTGAAGGGGCCAGGTCTGGGCTATAGGCAGGGTGATCGAGAACTTCCCAATTCAGTTGCTGAATGGTGTTGATGGTGAGGTGTGCCATATGAGGGCGTCCATTGTCATGTAACAGCAGAACACCCTGTGTCAACCTTCCTCTCCGTTTTGAGCAGATAGCCGGCCTCAGTTCATTTTTTAACATGTTGCAGTAGTTGACACTTGTTACTGTGACACCTTTCTCCATATAATGTTCAAGGATAGGCCCTTGGGAATCCCAGAACACCGTCAACAAAAGCTTTCCAACAGAGGGCTGAAACTTGAATTTTTTGGAAGAAGGAGATGACGTGTGCTTCCATTGCATGCTCTGCCGTTTGGTTTCTGGTTCATAATGATGAACCCAGGTTTCATTCCCAGTGATGATTCGATTCAAGAAGTTATCGCCTTCACGACTGTACTGCTCCAAAAGACTGGAGCAGATGTGCTGGCGGTTGCGCTTATGCTCTTCTGTCAGATGTCTAGGCACCCACCTTGCAGCAACTTTGTGGAACCCAAGAATGTCATGCACTAAAGAATAGGCCGTACCTTGACTGATGCCCAGTTGTAACGCAATTTCTTCTACTGTCACTCTTCTGTCAGTGAGAATAATGGCTCTGGCTTCTTCCAGCTTCTCATCAGTTGTTGATGTTGATGGCCATCCCGAGCGTTCGGCATCCATTACACTTGTCCGACCTTTTTAAACATTTCTATCCACTTGTATACGCTTCGTCATGGCAATGTGTTGTCCCCATACTGAGTGCATAAACGTGCGTGAATTTTGGCACCTTTAACACCTTCTGCCCACAGAAATCTTATGACACTTCTCTGCTCTTCTTTGGTGCAAACTGAAAGACGCGCTGACATGTTTACCGCTCAATAGCTACTC
>Ga0123357_10008210_pt1 | contig 13011 bp, 10 predicted proteins | sample TergutEmb28metaG_FD_89873 | JGI IMG/M metagenome (GOLD analysis project Ga0123357, IMG submission 89873) | Embiratermes neotenicus P4 segment gut microbial communities from Petit-Saut dam, French Guiana - Emb289 P4 | ecosystem: Host-associated > Arthropoda: Insects > Digestive system > Gut ...
GAGGCAGCTGATGGCGATTCCGAAAAAGGACTTTTCAGATTGTTTTGAAAAGTGGAAGGAACGCTGGGATAAGTGTGTGAGGTCCCAAGGGGAGTACTTTGAAGGGGAGTAAGGTACCATTGTTCTAGGTCTGTTACTTTTTTTTTAATATTAATTGGACGGATACTTTCCGGACAGACCACATATACTGTACTTATTGTAACTTACTGTATTTTAACCATAGTCTACTAAAAGATCTATTTTAATCATGTGTGAAAACTGTAATATTGAAGTTGAAACAAATGCTGCACACATTATAGAAGTCTCCCTGAAGATGGCTTATGAAGTGTAGGCTGAAACATGTCAGAGAACTAAGCAACAAATAAATAATGCAGTACAATAAGTTGATATTGGTTCTTTGTGGATATAATTTTGTTGCATGGAAGATGTAGAATGTTGAATTTACTTCAGTTGTTATTGTCTTTGTGTATGTGTGTGTGCGTGCGCGCGCACGCGCGCGTGCACATGTGTGTGTGTTATTTTATTTTATTTTATATGTCATACATGTTGTGACCTCATTTTTGTGTTATGTGTAGTTTAGTAACTTCAGTACTAATGTTGTTTCCTGTGAAATAGTTACCCATAATTATGTTTTTTTAAATATTTGTTTTCAATATAAATTGTAGAATAGTACTTTGATTTAAGCTCAACATAATTCCTGTGAGTTGTGCATACATAGTGTGTAAAAACTGAATTATTAGAATTATGAAAATCTGTTGGCATAACATTTGGAAATTTATTGTTTGTTATTATGTGATACTGCTGCTGTTGTCTCGGCTTACCGAGAATCTATTGGAAGAATAATTTTTATTGTTTATTTGATTTTTAACTGTTGTGCGAAGGTATAATATTATACAGTTAAGAAGAAATGAAAATTATTGAAAGATTATGTCGTCTAGTAACAGGATATATGCACAATACCGTATAGTTAAATTCTGAAGGGTAACATATTTCTCTTCCCACACTGTTATGTTTGTAGACATATATGCCTTGTTCTCCTAGTATCTTTTCCCTTTTGTGTGTGTCAGTGGACAAACAGTGTTTTGTCTTTCAGTCCTCCCAGTCTTTCATTTTAGATTTCTTATGAGCTGTTTCCTCTTATGATATATTCTTATATCTGGTTGAATCATCTGTGACATTCAAAGACTGGTGTTCACATATTGCAATTAAAAGGTGACATAAGTGTTTATGCTTCTCACTTATATTTGGAATATGCCTGGTCTGTATCTCAGCCTGGACACAGACTGTGCTGAGTGTGGTTTTTTGTGAGCTTGCTCGGTCTTTGCTGGCAAATGGCATGATGGTAGATAGTAAATTAGGCTGTGATTGCTTCCTTCCATACCCTTTCTAAGTCATTATCCTCCGGTTATCTCTGTGTAATATGAGTTACTGATTGTATTGTGAAATTGGCTGCCAATACAAAAAATGTAATGGAATATGTTCAAACCATTGCTGTAATTTTTTCCAATTGCATTGCAGCCAGCCAGCCCAAGGTATTTTTTATCTTTGGTGAGACATATGTAGGAGTTTAGGAAGTTATGTATTAGAGTAGAAAAAAAAGTTTCTTTACCTGAGTGCACCAAAGCTGAAAACATACACTCAGCTGCTAGTTGGCAGATACGCATACTTACAGTAACAGAAATGTGAACTAAATGCAAAGATTAAGGTATGTTAGAACCAGTTTGACAAATGATGTATTTGTAAATCTGTGACATTGGACACAATCTCTTTAATGAAAGCAGAATTAATACAGTACATTTTCTAGAATGTGATATTTCTTATTCAGTCGAAATGTGTGACACTGTGGCAGTGCAGCATGTGAAAGAATGGACAGTTATGGAATACCTACAGAACATTGTAACTGTCAGAGAAAGAAAGGAGCAAAAGAAAAAAATACCATGAGGACAAACTTTATATCAATGTTGTGATAAATAAGATGCAGCATAAAAAGGAATAATATGAGAAGAGGTATGTCAAAATTATTGCCCGGTAGTTTGTACAGAAAAATCTGTATGAACCACTAGAAAATGGATGTATTCCAAGAGTAAACTACATTTTGGTTCATCACATTTTTTATTCAGGATTGAATTATCCCTACTACTCATACAATTAAATAGAAAATGTAACTTATTAGAGAACTTTGTTAACTTTCTTCCAGATGGTGATGGTTCCACAGATCTCTTTACACACATGATGCCTTTCTACAGCTATGATGTACCACATACATGTGGCCCAGATCCAAAAATATGTTGTCAGTTTGACTTTCGGCGGTTGCCAGGCTATGGTATTTCATGTCCATGGAAAGTACCACCACAGGCCATCACAAAACAGAATGTAGCTCAAAGGTAAGCTTAATTTATTGTTGTTACCTCTCGAGTATTCTGAAGGAACCTGATTCATATTTTTGCAAGGATTCCATGCATGCTGATTTGAGATTTTTTATATTTCCTCAGATGCTTCAACTAAATCCCAGCATTGTGCCTGTTATGTAAGTAGAAATGTAAGTGTATTCGGTTGTGATGTGTTAGGCACAAGGTTGACAATATAGCCTGTATATAGTTTACTCTTCCATGTTGTTTCTTAATATCTCCTCCCCTCATAATTCAAAATCCTTTCTCCACTATTTCTTGGAAATCTAGCGTATCTTCATACCCATTACGTTTTGGACTTGGGCTCTGTGTTATGGTCTCATTTAGGTAGGTTTGGCTACTGGTGTCCATGTTGATGGTGTTGTGTTGTAAATGACATGTCTATTGGGTTTTTTTTTTTTTTTTATTTTCTACAGCATCAGCAAGTGTTGTGTTATGTATTTCCTTGTGGTATGTGGAGGCATTCTTCTTTGAGTTTTGCTTGGTTCGCTGGGGCAAGTTATTATGTCAGTGAATACATATGTATATATACGTGTTTATTCATGGAGAGAAATTGTAATTTTGTGTTGGTTAATTTTCCTATCTGTGAGCTAATTAAATGTGTTATATGTTATCTGTTTACCTTCTTGCTTGCATATGATGTTACATGTATGTAAACCTTCCCCTACCCCACTTTATGTGCTTCTGTGTCCTAGTCTGTATATTTGACATTATGCATAGATAGGAGGGGTGGGGGTTACACTGATTAATATTACCTGTTGTTTGTATCATGGATTTGAGCTCACACTAACTGCTTGAGATCTCCTTGATTTCTGGTGTACCATGAAAAAGCCATACACACTGTGGCCTCATTTAAATCCCACTGTTTCATTCTGTTGTGGTTGTATTTGGAGAAACCAGTGTATCGTTCCTGTAAGTGTGCATACAAAAGTAAAATTAAAAAAAAAAAAAAATCACCTTTATCCAACACACTCTCTTGGCAGTTTTACCATTTGTGTTCCATTCTGTCCAGATGCTTTTCTAGGTCTGTAGGCTCCATTGAGGGCCATATGGTTGTACGTCACCAAGGCGTTGATCATCCAAAAGCACCTCAAGGAGGTGGTTGGGGAGATTATTTAGATATTTTTTATTTTTCTAGTTTGGTCTACACTTAAGGTTATTGTTCACAGTCGTTAGTAATTGAAAGGACTGCTGTCCATTTACATTTTCTGCTAGCAGGTATTTATGTTCTGCATGACAATATTAGTTCTATTAACTGTATTGTACTAATTATATCAGCTGGGATAGCTCACTAGTGAGTACGACATCTTTTGTACAATGGGCACTAGGGGCATTCTTCCTGGGGTAAGGTAGCCAGGCATGAAGCTGACCATTCACCTCCATCCAGTCCTGAGATTAAGAATGACTGGAGTTATGACTCCACTCCCCTATATACCTCCATGGTATGCATAGAGGCAACTTTGCCTTTTACTTTATTATACTAATTGTACTGACTATACTGGCATGTCTTGTTTTATGCCAGGGTTATGTTCATAAAAAATGTCGTGCAAATCGAACACCGAATCCCCATTTAAAACGATATATTTCCTGGGTATTAGGGGATTGACAGCCTCATCATATATAGTGTATGATCAATACCACTAGTGGACATATGGATCTGTGGAGTATATATGTATTGTATACACAGTATATATGCATTTCTGTGCAGTATATGTAAATTTATATAAATATATTTATTTAGTTCTAATGCAATTAAAGTGTAAAAGACTCACATCCATACTTGTTACAGTTTGTGCTGATAGGACTGTGGTAGTCATGCTACACAAGCACTTTACTTCTTGACGTGGCATTTTCTTTAATTCTATCAGCATTATCCTGAATTGTACATACAGTACTATGAACGTGTCCAACATTACGGCATATGTCAACAATTTGTTCATCTTTTACAAGTCAGCTTATTATGTCTGATTTCTCTTCAATATCGATTGTCTTTTGCCAGTTTTTCACTTGGATTGTGCTAGGTGGTGCAAATTTATGCTTGTCATGTATTTAAGACAAGCCAATGTTGTAGAAGAGGAAACTGCATGAGCTGTATGTTAATTTCACCAACATGATCAAACCATACATGTGACTGATGGAGTGGCAGTGATGTCACTTTCTGGTAGACTTCTATGGAAGATAAATGCGACCATGGATTGTCTATAACATATCATGTGAAACTGAAAATTGTTACGTAAATTCTAAAAGTGGTGTAAATTTTCAAGTTGCATTAAAGCGAAATAACACAAAAATTAATTGTGTGAAATGAAACCTGCCTGTATAGTTACACTAAAAACTATGAACACATCATGAAAACTTGTTTTGTTTCTCTGGCAGTCAATACTAGCTTCTTTGTTGTGCTATTTGTGCATATCATTTCTTCCCATGCTGCAGTCTACCAGGTGGGTACAGCAAAAATTCTGTTGGCCATGATTTTATAGTTTTATATGCTTAAGAAATGACACTCTGGTGTCCGTAGTGAAAATAAGGCATTGGTTTTGTAGTGGTTCTTGGGCTGTGTCTTTCAAAGGAAATGGCACTGGTTGTGGCCCTGGGACTAAAAAGAATTCTGAGGATGGAAGCAGTTATGGAAAAAAGCATTTGATGCCTAGTTTGGGAGCTGAGTGTGGTGGCAGCTGTATTGTGTCATGAGGGGAGGGGTGATATCAGCCAGGAGGGCATTGGGTTATCACCTACATGTTATATAACTATTAACTTACACTCTCCTCCTGTCTTTAGATTGTTTATTCACAAATATCTTATGAAATGTAACTGCGAGTTGCTTTAAATTTGAAGTCACTATTCTAGGTAGCAGATCTTCTGGAATGTCAGTTTGTTTTATGGAGTAGAGTTTTGGTTGTTATACATTGTACCGCTGCTTCAGATAACAGTATCATGACATGGTGTGCCAATTAATTTTACAATTCTGAGGCTTTGTTGCTTGTTTTTGTTGGTATAGATGGAAAATACATTGTGTCTGTGGATTGGATACAGAAGTTTTGTTTCTTTTTTTGGCAGGTTACATTTCTTCCAAGTTACAACAGCAGTTAGTAATGTTGATGGTTGTATTGTAAATCCTTTGGGAATTAGAGGCTTCTTCTTTGGCCATGTTTCCTTATTGCTTTCATTTTCTACTTTGAATACTGCATCTTTTATGCATATGAGAACCCCTCTTCACTGTTGTCCCTGCAAAAAATCATGAGCTTTTTTGAGTTACATACTCAGGGCAGACATATTCACTGTGAGGTCAAGTTATATGTAGTGGGACAGAGATGTACGTACCATATTTGAGAGGTTAATGGTATTTCTTTAATCACTTTAGGTATAATCTTCTGTATAGTTATTACTGAAAATAGCTAATGAAGTTTTCTATTTCTGTTATCATCTTGCAGCAGAATGCCATGAATTATGTTAGTGCAGTGTTGTAGTACATGATTTATTGTCACACTTCCACATGACTGTTAGGACTGTCCCTTAAACCTTTGTTTATTCTAAGCAGTTATTCCTTTTTTGCAGAGCTGGGTTGCTCCTTGAACAGTACCGTAAGAAAGCACAGTTGTATCGAACTAATGTCGTTCTTGCCCCACTTGGTGATGACTTTCGGTATGACCACACATCAGAATGGGATGCTCAGTACAATAACTACCAAAAGATATTTGATTACTGGAACAGCAAGCCTAATCTATATGTTGAGGTGAGCCAGTGCTATGTGATTGCTGCTTGTTACATTGTTATGCTTAGTGTAATGTTGCTTGCATGGCACTTTTGTTAGATAAAATTGCATTTTTATAACAGAATATTGCATAAACTGAGACTATTGGAGAAGAGAGTGCTGAGGAGATCAGTGAACTTGAAAGAGAGAAAGTAAGTTGAGGTTGTAGAAAGTTTCATATCAAGCAGTTTGTAATTTGTGCTTCTTAGCTAATATTGTTAGAGTGGCTGGGGGAATGATATGTTTGAGTAGTACATATGGAGGGAGGAGAATTACATACAAAGTTTTAGTCATAAAAAATGAAAATCATAAAGCGCTCAATACATTCAGGCATGTGTGGTGGGATAATTTTAAATTATATCTTAAAGGTATACATACAGACCAGTTCTGGGGCCCATCCACCGTTCATGTTCTGTGGGTACCAGGACTTCTTTCCCTGAGGCTAATTGGCTAGGGCATGAAACTGACCACTTGCTTCTAGCTAATGCTGAGGATACCCCTGCTCCCTATAATATCCCTTCAAGACGAGGACAAGGGCAGGTTTATGTTTTTAAGGATTTTTAAAGGAATAAGTTTTTTGTACTTGACCTGGATTGATATAACTGTGAACAGGGTAGAGTGACAGGCTTTTGTGGACACAGTAACAAACATGTGGATTCTGTCAGAGGCAGGAAATTTCTGCTGTGGCTGAATGACTTGTAGCTTCCCAGGGACGATTCTGTTCCATCAATTCATTTAGTTATATGACTGATAATTAATGTATCAGAATTCAGAACAGTGTTGATGTGAGCCATTGATTTTGAACTAATGGTGCTAAGTCTTATGTAAAATGCCTGGTTTCTATCATAGAAGAGAAGAACAGCTGATGATTGGCTATATCAAAACAGTAATTGTTTAATGTGCACTATGTTATAGAAAAATCTTGTGTTTCAAATCAATTTGTTCCTATCCCACAGTACTGATGCTCAAGCTCAAAAGGTTTGTACAGCTCTACACAGTATTGTAATTGTCCCTTAGTCTTTTGATCTAAAGAACTTACAGTGTTTTACATTTTCTATTCCGTGCATTATGATTAAGTTGTTACAGTGTAAACCAACAAATGCACACACTTCGTTAGAGTTACAATAATGTTTTAACACATAATTTCCAGTACATGTTTTTGGCCCCAGTGGCCAATCATCAAGGAGTGCACAGTTGCTTAAAACAGATGTTTAATCTATTTATCATCTCCAGTATGTAGCAGAACTGTCATGAGTTCATCAGCATATGATTTCATGAACACACCCAAACCAACAGTGCTCCAAATACTGTGCACATAGCCATCTATTATAAATCATTTGTTGATGAACTTATGACAGCTCTGCTACATATTGGAGATAATAAAAATGTTAGTGATTGTTTTATGCAACTGTGCACTCCCTGATATTAGTCCATTGAGGCCTGGAACATGTAGGAGTTGACGTATTAAAACATTATTGTAATTCTAACAAAGTGTGTGCAAGTTGTTGGTTTATGTTGTAACAACAAAACAGTATATTTTAAATTCCATTTAACTTTGTGTGTGCTGAATACTGATATTCTGAACTCCTCCAGTTTTCACATTTTCCGTTAGTGAAGAGGGAAACGTGGGTTTGGAATTTAACAGGAAGTAACTACATGGTGTCATAACACAGGTTGCAGTCTGAATAGCAAGAGGATGGTGAAAAGAGTGTGATGAGCTTCAAAATTTGTGTTATGTCACACATACTGTGATAATCAAATCAAACCATATAGATGTGCATGGCATGGAGCACAAATAGGAGAGACGAGAAAAGTATATATAATAGTGGACGGGAAGCTTGAAGGGTAGAGAATCTTTGGGAGACCTAAAAATAATTGAACGTTAATATTAACCTTTATCATACGGACCTGTAATTCAGTCTTCATGATCCATCTATGAAATTTTCTCCATGATGGCCCTTTAAATGACAATAAACGTTTATATATTATGAACCAAAGATAATGAAATATTGCAATAATCTGCATTCTAATGGGAATAAATCAGAGATACTTCAGTTCAAAACAAAATTCAGTAGAAATATTTAGTGCCTAAATGCGGGAAATTAATTTTTAAAAAAATTTATAATTTTCAATTTATTTTACTTATGTTTCTGTTTCGGGCCCCAATTTTGCATAGGAAATTCCAGCTTCAGGATTTGTGGATTTGTGCCTTTGCGTGGTGGTGTCAGAAACATCATACTGCACACACACTACATACTTTCTCAACACTTCACTAACAACTTTTCTGTTCATGCCACTCGCTAGTCACATGCAACACCATCATGAACTGAGAAAGACCTACATTTGTTGAGTATTGTTCCAGTATACCGATATGCATTATCGTTTCCAATATGTTTTCCACGATGGGGAATCAAGAATTTGTACGTGGTATTGCGTTACTCTGTCAAGGAAAGAGTAACTAAAACAGAGATATTTCAGTGGTTGTGGACAGGAATCCAGCTCTCTTATGCACAAACATCGCAGACTACTGAATGAGAAAGGAATATTCAGTCTGGCTTATTATTACAAAGTTGGAACAAGTGGTAACGCATTGAAATGCTATATTATTTCATCTGGTTTATGGCTTGACTGTTTACAGATCAGTCCGTTTATTTCTATGTATCAAACAGCAATTGTAATTATAAGCCCAGTGGAGTTTGCGAATGAGGCTTCTCATTTTCAGTATGTTATGGGAAAATCGTGACCTCACAGTGCATTCAGTAATTACTTATATTTGTTTGTGTAGGTGAATTTATGCATCCTGTTTATCTTATATTTCAAACTGCCCTCGAATAGGGCAGAAATTGAACTGAAAGGTAACACAGACTTTACAGAAAATATACCATTCACATTTTATCATATACGGACAGTTGGTGCTTAGTCCCTTTTAGCAGTAATATATTTTGCTATCATTCTCATAAAGTGAGTCACTGTTTTGGCTAAACACATTTAGAAACAGTTTCATATATCAGTCCCTAAATGACGTTCTATGCAGGGTGGGGTGGTTATGAGCAGGGTACACAGTAAGAAAATTCTTAACGAAGCAAGCCATCAAAAATATACTTCCTGTAACAGCAATGCTCGGCAGAGTGAATGAGACTTCATATTGGAATGTGCAGACAAGGACTGGACGAACAAACTGCGTAGCACGTTTCTTCAGAAGAAAATGAAAGGCATCAGTTGCTTAGCATGAAAACAAACATACGAGGTTTCGAAGCGTACAGGCTGGTTAGAAATTTTCTATTCATGAGGTGCATATGTACATAATTGGGTAAAGTGGCTGGAGCGTGAATCTGACCACAAATCATTATATAATGTGGAGATAATGAGTGGGGCTATAATTCTAAGCCTCTACATGACTGTACAGAGCATTTAAATGGACACAGCACACTGGGCAGTGTGCATTCATAGCATGCCGATTTAAAAGGATTCAGTGCGTTTGTAGGATAATGGTTAAGATTCATTTTCAGAAAACAGGTGTATTGGTAAGCAGTGAATTTAAATGGTCAATGGTAGGTCAGTGTGTGGGCTCTAGTTAAAACAGTGATTAACTTTTGAATTGCATAAAGGCTGGGAATTTCTTGACAATCTGAGTAATATTAACCTTATCAGCTTATCACATAGATTTCTTCTCCATGATGTGAGCTGCATGAAGTCTATAAAATGAACACATACTGAATATGTCATGTCTGTCTGGTTATATGCTCCATCTTTTGAAACTGAGTCTGTGACATTGATGAAATTTGCTGTAGGGGATCTATACTGAGACTTGTTGGCCAAGATATACGTAGCATGAAGCTCATTTTCTTCCCAAAAATGGCTAGTACAAATACTTGCTGTATGATAAAAGATATATACATTATTAAGATGTACTGTATTTATATGTAACATTTTTTACTTCTGTGAATTCTTAACAAAATGCAAGTACAGCCAGGTATCATGTTACATCTGAGTTACATCCCTGAAAAAGTCATGCAAATTGAGCACAAAATTACAATTTAAAACTGTGTTATTTCCTGGTGTTAGGGCACTGACAACTTCACCATATATAGTGTAGAACTATACCACTTGCAGACATATGGACCTGTAGAGTATATATCTGCTGTATATGCAGTATGCATACATTCTCTACAGTATGCATACACTTCTGTACAATATATTTGTTTATTCGTAATGCAGTACAAAAATTAAGGGACTCACATCCATAGTGTATGGTACACTTCATACCAGCAGCACTGTGGTAATCTTGCTGCACACACACTTTAGTTCTCTACTTAGCGATTTCTGTAATTTTATCAGCATTATCATGAATTGTACGTATGCTACCATGAACAAATCTAACATTATGGCATATGTCAACAATTCATTCACCTTTTGCAAGTTGACTTATTATGTCTAATTTCTCTTCAGTACTGATTGTGTCTCGGTGATTTTTCACTTGGATTGCACTAGGGAATGTAGATTTATGTTTCTCACTCATTTTGGTAACAACAGCCAGTGCTGTTGAAGGGGGAATTACATTTGCCACATGACTATATCACCAATGTAATCATTCCACATACATGACTGAAAGTGTGACAGTTACATCACTTTATGGTAGCCTCCAAGAAAAGACAAGTGCTGCCAGGGATCATCGCTTCCATATTGCATTAAACTGGAAATTATTGCATAAATTTGAAAAGTGGTATAAATTTTCAAGTTGCATTTAAGTGAAATTGTGCAAAAAGAAATTGTGTGAAACAAGACCTGCTTGAATTCATAAAAATATTCCCTTACTGTATGGTGTATGTATAGCACAACTGTGTTTGTAGTAGTACATTTTTACATATAATAGTAAGTTTTTGTATGCATTAAATGAATATAAAAGTCAATGTGGTATGCTGAATTGCAAGGATCACATTTGGAAAGTTGGTATAGTTGTTTGGAGTGTACCTTTCAATCAATTTCTTACAAAGACTGTGTGTCAGTCTTACTCAGCTTTTCTTAGGTATGTGTTATGGGGCACATTCCTGACAATTAAAGTTTCTTTTCTTTGTGACATATGGATTGCTTCCACAGGCACAGTTTGGGACACTGCAGGACTACTTTAATGCAGTGAGAGAAGAAAGTAAGCCAGAGAGTTTTCCCTCGCTCTCTGGAGATTTCTTCACTTACGCAGATCGTGATGATCACTACTGGAGTGGTTACTACACATCTCGCCCATTCTACAAACGTATGGATCGCATACTTCTCACTTATATCAGGTTAGCATGGTGTTTGTTTCAGGTATATGTTGTATGACTCTTTCTAATATGTCTGTAGCTCACTGCTCCTGTACAGTGTCCATAGTGATACTGTTGTTATCAAAATTGTTAAAGTTACAAAATACATTTTAGGGGCATGTGTGAAAATTGGTTGTCTTGTTAAGATGATAATTCAGTTAGTCATTAAAAATGTAGATGAAAATGTTCTAAGATTTGTTTATCTCACCATATATAGATGCATTTAGTAGGTTGTCTAATGTTATTTATTCAGTCATTAAATGCCTTGCATTTGCATATGTGAATGCACGTAAAAACACCCCTCAAAATTCAAGGAAAATCGTAGTTTTTGTAAGACACACTGCATAATCTCTGTTTTATTTTCCACAAAATGCCAGTTATTTCATAGTGTTATCAAATAATACATTTTTCATTAACATTGTGCTAAAATTTAAATACCTTCATAGTCATTTAAAGATTAATGTTGTTTGGTGAAAGTATATTACATAAGTAAAAACTGTTTTATTACAGCCATTATGTATGTAGCTCTCAGATTTGTTTTATGCAGTTTTGATTTATGCAGATATAGGTGTACATAGTTTATTAATTTAGGCATATTCTCAGTGTTTGTGGAAGAAAAATTTACATTTACACAGTTTGAAACAAATACTTAAAGCACAATGCAAGAAACATGAGAAACTGTACTGGTAAAACACCTACTGTGAAGGAAATGTGTATTGTGTTGTTCTTATTAACGTTTTGAACACTGAAGCTGTCATGGAATTCCCTGGTGGATGCAGGCTGCTGGTGTGATAAATCAGCCATATTTCATGTGCTGATAGAAATAAGACCTTAGAAGGGGCTTTTTGCCAGCTGTGTATGGCAGGTGTAGATGTCTTCTTGTATGTGTGACTGCTACTGAAATCACCCTCACTTCTTGTGTGACTTCATGGTGAATGGACATTCCATGGAGTGTTGCTTTCATGCACTGTTTTGCCCTTCCATTATGTCAAGCAAGTGTTTGCATATTCCCTCCAAAAGCTCTAGTGCTGATAAATTTAAGGAGTCTTTCTGTTGTGGTAAAAGTGGTTGTTATGAGAAGAAGTGAAAAAGGAGAAAGAACTGTTGATATCAGGCATACACTTTGACTACAAGATTCCATTTTTTCTTCCATTCATTAACCAGCCTACTAAGATAAAACACGCTGTGAAAAGCATGACTGTTGTTTGTTCGTGTACAACTTACATTCCAGGTACCATTGTGGGAAGGGTGGAGCAGGTGCTCAGTACAGGGATGAAGCATCATAACCAGTAAAAGTGTCTGTCAGCATGTTTAAATGTAACATTTACAATAATTTTGTGTCAGGAGGATGGGGTATCTTCCCCCCCTTCTTTCCCCTACCCAATCCCTCTAGCCAGATTGTGGAGTAATATTTGGAGTTGTTGCATGACAAACTTTCACATCCTCCAATTCATTGTTCACTAAGCATGTTATTATTGGAGAGTGTGATAACCTGAGCTGTTGACAGAACCATTCAGTAAACCATAAATAAATAAATAAATAATTTAAATAA
>Ga0123357_10008211_pt1 | contig 13011 bp, 10 predicted proteins | sample TergutEmb28metaG_FD_89873 | JGI IMG/M metagenome (GOLD analysis project Ga0123357, IMG submission 89873) | Embiratermes neotenicus P4 segment gut microbial communities from Petit-Saut dam, French Guiana - Emb289 P4 | ecosystem: Host-associated > Arthropoda: Insects > Digestive system > Gut ...
CGAGGGCGTCATGGAGGTGTGGCAGCCCAACGCGCAGCGCGAGATCATCTTCAACCTGCCGGCCACCGTCGAGGTATGCACCCCGAACACCTATGCCGACCAGATCGAGTACTTCTGCCGTCACATCTCGAACCGCGACGCGGTGTGCGTATCGGTGCATCCGCACAACGACCGGGGGACGGCCGTCGCCGCCGCCGAGTTGGGAATGATGGCCGGAGCCCAGCGAGTCGAGGGTTGCCTGTTCGGCAACGGCGAGCGTACCGGGAACGTCGACCTGGTGACGCTGGGCATGAACCTGTACACGCAGGGCGTCGACCCCGGGATTGATTTCTCGGCCATCGACGAGGTGCGTCACACCTATGAGTACTGCACGGGCATGCACGTGCCGGCCCGCACGCCTTATGCCGGCGACCTGGTCTTCACGGCCTTCTCCGGCTCGCATCAAGACGCCATCAAGAAGGGCCTGGAATCGCTGGAGCGCCAGGCCGCCAAGCAAGGCGTCGGGCTGCACGAGGTGGCCTGGGAGGCGCCCTATCTGGCCATCGACCCGACCGATGTCGGGCGCAGCTACGAGGCGGTTATCCGCGTCAATTCGCAGTCCGGCAAGGGCGGCATGGCGTACCTGATGAAGGCCGACCACAACTTGGACCTGCCGCGCCGTCTGCAGATCGAGTTCAGCCGCGTCGTCCAAACTCATTCCGACGCCGAGGGCGGCGGCGAGGTGACGTCCGACGCTTTGTGGGGCATTTTCCGTACCGCATATTTGGACAAGAATCAGCCATATGCCCTGGTGAGCCAGAAGACGACCACCGCCGAGGGTGTCAGCCAGATGTCGGTGACCGTCAAGGTGCGGGGCAAGGACGTGACGGTCGGCGGCGAAGGCAACGGCCCGGTCTCGGCCTTCGTCGACGCGCTGATAAACGTGGGCGTCCACGTCCGGGTCCTCGACTACGTAGAGCACGCCATGACGTCAGGCGGCGACGCGATGGCGGCGGCCTACGTCGAGGCCAGCGTCAGCAGCAGCGCCGGCGGGGACGACGTGGTGCTCTGGGGTGTCGGCATAGACCCCGACATCACAACAGCCTCGCTGAAGGCGGTGCTAAGCGCGGTGAACCGGGCATCCGAGTAAGCGCACCTCACAAACGGTCATCCCTGCGACGGAGCCTGTGCTGCGCGTACTCGCAGTGCGCAGGGCAGGCTCTGCGGGGCGACCCCGACCCCGGCATCCTGTGCGGAGCGTTAGCGGAGTCGCAGGATCTGGCTGGTGATGACACGGGAGTTTTCCCGTACAAAACCTCGCCGTTTCCCGGGTGGACGGCCAGGTTTGTACGCCTTAGCTACCTGTTTTCGGCCTGACGGGGTGGTTTAGGCGTACAAAGGTTCGCTCAGTGGGTGTTTGTGGGGAATTTTTGTCGGGTTATCTCTGGCAGAACGAGAACGGCCTGCCCACCGGTTCTGTCTTCTGCCGCGAGTGCTCCCGCGCCCACCTTCGCGGGCTTGCGCTGACGCACCCCATACGGGGGATTGTCTCCGAAGTGGTCTTCCGCGACCTGGGCGGGGGTGACTTGTCGGTGCAAGTTTGCCAGCAACCGTCACTTCGGCCGAAACTCGGGACGGTTGTTGAGTTGGCAACCAAGATTCACTGGCAAACGGTCTCAACAGGCAGTCAGCGGAACAACGACTCAAGTGGCTACCAAAAGTGACGGATGGCAGGTAACCCGTCCCGGCTCGTGAGCACAGGCAAGGTGCGGAAGGAAGTTTCAATCCAAGTCCCCGGACGGGGGGCTTGGGGCGTAAGTCGGCGAAGGCCGGCGCGCGAGAGAAGCCGCAGCAGAACGCAGACGAAACGAACGGCCCGTCCCCGTCGAGATATGGAGTCCGGTCCCATGACTCGCTGAAAAGCCCCGTTCAGGGGACGAAAAGTCAGATCTCGACGACGGCAGGAAGGGTTTTGGCGATGTCTTGCCCGAGTTGACCGGCTTTGTCGAGCAACGCTTGACGCTGGGCCGGCCAGGCTTCCGGGTCGACGTCGGCCGAACCGCCGAGGACGACGAACTCCTTGGATGTCGCGCGGGTGCCGATGCGGTCGCCCAGCATGACGGCTTCCATCGCCTGATAGAGACCGGTGGCGCGCAACTCGTCCTCGGTGTGGCCGGCGGCGCAAAGCACTAGGGCCTTCTGGGCGACGGGTTGGGATGCGGCGACGTGCCGACCCGCCTTGGTGTGCCCGGGATCGTAGGCGTAGCCGACCGTCCAGACGCGGTCGAACCAGCCCTTCAAGATGGCCGGGCAGTCCGTCCACCAGACGGGGTAGATGAACACCCAGGCGTCAGCGGTGTCAAGTTTGGTCTGCTCGGCGGCGACATCGCCCGGCACGGGAAGGTCGACGGCGTAGGTCGATTCGCGACGGTATTCGTCCAGATTGAGCAGCGGATCGAAGCCCATGGCGTAAAGGTCCGAGACGGTATGCGTGTGTCCGGCGTCGTCCAGCCCCGCAGTGAAGGCGCTCAAGATCGCGCCTGTGAAGCACTCATGGCTGGGGTGTGCATAAACGATGTGGACGCGCATGGTGGCAAGCGTATCTGTCGGTAATGAGGCGTGGCAACCGGCGTCGAAACATGACCTGTCGTCCCCTGACCAAGCATGGGCTGTGAGAGAATACATAAAGGTGCATAAATACGGTGTAAAGGTGTAATTTGTGAGTATGGCACTGACAATCAAGAACCCGGAGACCATCGCCCTGACGCGCGAACTGGCCCAGAAGACGGGACGGACGCAGACCGCCGCCATCACCGAGGCGGTGCGCACTGCGCTGGTCGAGGCTTCCAAGCCCACGTACGAAGAGCGCGAGGCCCGCGTCAATGCGGTTCTGCAGGACATTTGGGCAAGCGCACCGCCTGGTGAGGCCGAGCGAATCCAGAAGAACATGGACGAACTCTACGATGAATGGGGGTTGCCTGCATGATTGTCGACTCATCAGCGATCATCGCCATTTGGGACGAGGAGCCGACTAAGCGGGCATTATCGAAAGTGCTGCTCGGTGCCGAAAGGGCTGTGATGTCAGCGGCCACCTACGTCGAGATGGGTGTTGTGATTGACAACCGAAGCAGGCCCGACCGAAGTCGCAAGCTGGACAACATGCTCAAGGCCTACGGCATCGAAATCGTGCCGTTCACCCAGTCCCAAGCCACAATCGCGCGGGCCGCCTATCGTGACTTCGGCAAGGGCAGCGGGCACCCGGCGCACCTCAACATGGGCGACTGCTTCAGTTACGCGCTGGCTACCGAGATGGACGAGCCGCTTCTGTTCGTCGGCGACGACTTCACCCACACGGACGTGACGCCGGCCTGGCGTCCGGCGGCATAGCATGTTTGACGCATTGATCGAGCCGGGGGGCGACGGTGTCGGCGTCGCCTTCACCGACCGGCTTGACGGGGTTAGCCAGCCGCCTTTTGACAGTCTCGATTTGGGACGCGGCGGTGTTGACGATGCTGTTGCCGTCGCCGCCAATTTCGACCTGCTGCGGCAGCGTCTTGGTGTCAGCAAGATCGTCACGGTGGCACAAGTGCACGGAGTGGGCGTCCTTGAGGTGACTTTCGACGTGCTGGAAGGTTGGCATGACGGCAGCGAATTGGGCGCATCGGCGCCCGGTGGCAAACCCTTGGTCAAGGCGGACGCGATGGTCACCCGCCTGCCCGGCGTGGCCCTGTGTATCCGGGTGGCCGACTGCCTGCCGGTACTGTTCGCGGACGCGGCGGCCGGGGTCGTCGCCGCCGCCCACGCCGGACGGGTGGGGCTTCTGGCGGGCGTCCTGCCCGCCACTGTCCGGACCATGCGGCGCCTGGGTGCGCAACAGATACAGGCCTGGATCGGCCCCGGCATCTGCGGGCGCTGCTACGAGGTCCCGCAGGCGATGGCGGACGATGCCTGGGCGCGACTGCCTACCACGAAAGCCCGGACGACCTGGGGCACGCCGTCCATCGACCTGGCCGCCGGGGCGTCTGCCCAATTGCAAGACGCCGGCGTCACTGTCACCGACCTGGGCCATTGCACGTTCGAGACCCCGAGCCTGTACTCCCACCGCCGCGATAAAGGCGCCACAGGACGCCAAGCGGGTCTGGTCTGGCAGTAGGCGCACCCTAGGTGTCGCGTTTCTGGTAGGCCCAGAAACCGAAACCCAAAGGCGCCAAGGTCCAAAACAAAGTGGCGACGACGGCGCCTAGGGTCGCAATCGGAACGTCGTCTGGCACATGGTCGAAAAGGGGCGTGAAGACGCCGAATGGTGCCACGGCGGGCATGTGGAGCAGCACCCACAAGGCGGCATTCAGCCCGGAATCGTCAGTGAAAGAACTGGCCGTCGCGGCGACGCCGAATAGCAAAAGGATCGGCAGAATCAGCATGATGCCAAAATAGGCGACGATCGAGACGGCAGTGTTCCTTATCAAAGTGCCGAGACCCAGCCCCAGTAGGGCCATCAGCGCCAGCACCAATGAACTACCGATCCACACCCGCAAGCCGGTCAGTTGGAATAGGTCGAACTGCACGCCCGTCGCCTGGGGCAGCGTGGCCAGCGCGCCGAGAAACTCGGCGACCGCGGTCGAGACGAATGCGAAACTTGCCACCACCACGGCCTTGGCCGCCAAGGACGGCCAACGTGCCGGCGTCACTGTGAGGGTGGTGCGGATCATGCCCGAAGCGTACTCATTGGTGATGCTCAGCACACCCAGCAGGGCTAGCAGCACACCCGACCAGACGGGGGCGCCCCACATGGTGGACGACAAGTTGTACAGGCCGAGGCCGGTGTCCCATTGTTCGTTGAGTGAGTCCAACAGGAACAGGCCGGCCCGCGCGCTGGTGGCTGTGGTGTACATCCCCAGCACGAAACTGATGCTGACCAACACCCAGGTGGATGCCATGCTGGCCAGCTTGAGCCATTCCGCGCGCAGCAGGCCCCGGAAACTGAGACGCCACGGGGTTGCCATATGCGACGCCGACGGCGCGGCTGTATACGATGGCGCTGCATAAGGCCGAGCCGCTCCAGATTCGCTCATGAGTTGCCTCCTTGGTTCGGTCCCCCGGCGGGCGGCTGGTTGCCCCAAGCGTTGGGTTGATAAGGGTTCCAGGCGGGGCCGATGGGCGCGTACCCTGCCGACAAGGTCGCCCCGCCCGAGATGTAGTCGACTGAGCCAGCAGTCAATCGCAGGTAGGCGTCCTCCAGCGATACCTCGACGGGGTTGAGCTGATAGACCGTCCACCCTTCGTCGCGAGCCCGCTCGGCGACCTGCTTGACGTCGACGCCGCGCAACTCGACCTGCCCCGGGCCCAACGGCACGGCGTGCACATTCGGCCCGGCGAAGGCGGCTACGATTCGATCGGCGTCGGGGGACGTGATGCGCGAAGCCACGCCGGAGGCCGCCGCGATGAAGTCGACCGTCGGGGTGTCGGCCAGCAGATGCCCACGGCCGACGATCAACAGGTGATCGGCGGTGTGCTGCATCTCGCTCATCAGGTGGCTGGAAACCAGCACCGTCTTGCCGACGCTCGCCTGCTGCCGCAGCAGCGCCCGCACCCAGGCGACCCCTTCGGGGTCAAGCCCGTTCAACGGTTCGTCGAACAGCAGCACCGACGGGTCCCCCAGCAGCGCCGCCGCGATGGCCAGCCGCTGCAGCATGCCGAGCGAGTATCCCCGGATATGGTGGCGGGCGACGCCCGACAATCCGGTCAAGCCGAGCATTTCGTCTATGCGCGCGGCCGGAATGTCGTGGGTGGCAGCAATGATCTCCAGGTGACGGCGGGCCGTCCGGTTGGGTTGCATCGCCTTGGCGTCGAGCACGGCGCCGATCGTGCACATGGGGGCGGGTGCGTCGGAAAAGCGCTGACCGTCCACCGTCACGGACCCGCTGGTGGGGGTGTCCAGACCGACGATCAGGCGCATCGCCGTCGATTTGCCGGCGCCGTTCGGCCCGAGAAACCCGGTGACAATGCCGGGGTGAATGGTCACAGAAAGATTGGCGACCGCCACGGTGGAACCGTAAACCTTGGTCAGATTGGACAGTTGGATCACCGCCCCCACTTTACCGATATCGCTGGGCGACGCGCTGGCCTAGAGCCTTGGCAGAAGGGCATGACTGGGCAGGTCGTCCGTCCACCAGGGCCGGCGATCCTCGTCGAAGCCGAACCCCTCCATGCCAAACCGCCGGATGAGTGCCGCCGACGCCGATGGGCCGGCCTCGCCCGCCGCCAGGGCGGCGGTGGCGATGGCATCGGCCAGCGCGATGTCGTGACCGATCACGGTGACCGACGAGTTGACCGGTCGCCAGCCGGTCGAAGGCTGCACGATGTGCTGGCCGCGCTCGCTGGTGCCAGAAGTCGCTACAGCCATCGGCCGGTCGTCACCGGGGATGGTCGTGACCACGGTGGCCAACTCGCCCGAGCGGTATGGGTGGGCTAAGCCGATGCGCCAGGGTTCGCCCGTCTGGTTGAGGCCGCGGGCAACGATGTCACCGCCGGCGTTGATGCAGTACGACCCGACGCCGGCCTGGTCGAGGGCCTGCCCGGCCCGGGCCAACGCCCAACCCTTGATGTACCCGGTGGTGTCGTAGCCGTCGCTGTGACGGGCCGAAAACAGCCCACCGGTGCGCTCATCCAAGTCGTCACAAGCGGCGATGACCTGTCGGGTGTCGCTGCTCAAGTCACCGTCGGGCAACTCGCCACGCGACCATCGGCTGATCTCGCTATCGGCCCGGAAGACGGAAAGCTTCGCCTCAATGCCGGCGAAGTCGTCGACGATTCCCGCAATCAGGGCGTCGACCCCGTCACTGGCGTGTGGCACGACTATCGAAACCACGGTGTACATGGCGGTGAATCGCCAACGGTCGGTGCCGATCCGGTTGACCAGGCTCATCGGTCTCGCTCTCACGGGGCCGGAAAATGTCCCGCAACCCGACTCTACAGCAGCAGTTTTGGCGCCAGCGCGAGCCTCGCCCGGTAGCATGGGATGCCTTATGGAACCTACCCCCAGGCGACCGCGCGGGACGTCATACTTCGACGCCGTCGAGTCTTGGCTGCTCGGCGTCGCCCAGCCCATGCAGTACGTCGGCGGCGAGCCCAACTCCATCCTCAAGGGTTGGGACGATGTGGACGTCCATTGGGTGCTCAGTTACCCCGACACCTACGCCATCGGCCAGCCCAATCAAGGTCTGGCGATCCTTTACGAGGTGCTCAACGAGCAGGACTGGATATCGGCCGAGCGGGCGTTCTCCGTCGCTGCTGACATGGCCGGGCAACTGCGGGCCCGGAGTCTGCCGCAGTTCACTTTGGACGGGCACCGCGCCGTCGCGGACTTCGACATCCTGGGCCTCAGCCTTTCCAGCGAACTGACCTACACCAACGTTCTCGAGATGCTGGATCTGTCAGGTATCCCGCTGCACGCCGCCGACCGGGGTTTGGACGACGCGCTCGTGGTGGCAGGCGGGCATTGCGCCACCAACCCCGAGCCGATGGCGGGCTTTCTCGACGTCGTCGTGCTGGGCGACGGCGAGCAGGCGTCCCTGCAACTGAGCGGGATCGTCCGCGACTGGCTGGCGGCCGGACGTCCCGGCGGGCGTGACGGCGTGCTGGAAACCCTCGCCCGGACGGGCCAGTTCTACGTACCCAAGTTCTACGACGTGACGTACGACGGCCCGGCCATCGCGTCGGTCAAGCCCAACCGCGCCGGCGTCCCGGCCAGCATCGGCAAGCACACCCTGACCAGCCTGAACGATTGGCCATACCCGAAGCGCCCGATCGTGCCGATCGCCGAAACCGTCCATGAGCGTTACTCCGTCGAGATCTTCCGGGGCTGCACCCGGGGCTGCCGCTTCTGCCAGGCCGGCATGATCACCCGTCCCGTCCGCGAGCGCAGCAAAGAAACCATCGCCGCGATGGCCGAGAAGGGGCTCGCCGCCACGGGTTACGACGAAATCAGCCTGCTGAGCCTCAGCAGCGCCGACCATTCACAGATTCGCGAAATCGCCCGCGAGATGGCCGACCGCTACCAGGGCGGGACTGAATCGGGCGCCGCTGGCACCACCAGCCTCAGTCTGCCGTCGACGCGCGTCGACGCGTTCAACCTCGAACTGGCGCAAGAGCTGGCCCGCAACGGGCGACGCACCGGGTTGACCTTCGCGCCCGAGGGCGGGACGGCGCGGCTGCGCGACGTTATCAACAAGAACGTGTCCGAAGACGACCTGGTCGCCACCGTCGGCGCGGCCTTCGAGGCCGGCTGGCGCTCCGTCAAGCTGTACTTCATGTGCGGTCTACCCACGGAAACCGACGAGGACGCGGTGGCCATCGCCGCGCTGGCGCACCGCGTCATCGAGACGGGACGGGCGATCACCGGGCACCGCGACATCACCTGCACCATCAGCCTGGGTGTGTTCGTGCCCAAGCCGCACACGCCCTTCCAGTGGGTTGGGCAGGCCGATGTCGAAACCGTCGCCCGCCGCGTCATCTTGCTGAAGCAGGCGCTACGCGACGACCGGACGTGCGGACGGGCCATCAGCCTGCGCTACAGCGACGGCCGCGCCGCCCAGCTCGAAGGTCTGCTGGCCAGGGGCGACAGACGGGTCGGTGACGTTATCGAGGCCGTCTGGCGGGCCGGGCAAACCTTCGACGGCTGGCGCGAGCACGAAAACCTCGACCTGTGGGAATCGACGGCGGCCGAGGTGCTGGCCAGTCAGGGCGTCGATTGGGCCTGGTTCACCACTCGTCCGCGTCCCAAGGCCGAGGTGCTGCCGTGGGATCACCTGGACGTCGGCCTCAACCGAAACTGGCTGTGGCGGGACTATGGCCAGGCCGTGCTGGGGCAGCCGCTGGGCGATTGCCGTTGGGACGGCTGCGAACTGTGCGGGGTTTGCACGGTGTTCGACACCGACATCGAGCTGGCCGCCGACCCGGACTTCGTCTCTGGACGTCCGCTGACCAGGCGGCGGGTGGCGAATGCCTAGGGATAAGCAGCCTGAGCAGCGACGCCCACCCGAGGCGTGGGTGCTGTTGCGCTACACCAAGCTGGGGCCGTCGCGGTTCATGAGCGCCCGCGACGTCGCCCGCGTTATGGAGCGGGCCCTCAAGCGGGCCGGCGTGCCAGTGGCCTACTCGTCCGGGTTCAGCCCGCACCAGCGTGTCTCCTACGCGTTTCCGGCGCCGACCGGGGCGCTATCGGACGCCGAATACATGCTTGTCGGGCTTGAATGGCCGATGACGCCACAGGACGTGGCGGCCAACCTCAACCAGGCCATGCCCACCGGCATGGCGGTCACCGCAACAGGCGCGGACAAGAGCCCCCTGCCGGCCCGGCTGGAGGCCGCCACATGGCAGGTTGATTGGCCGGGCGTCACGACGTCCCCTGGACTGACCGAAGCGGTTGACGCCTTCATGTCCGCCGACACGGTCATCGTCGACCGACGGGCCAAGAGCGGTATCAAACCGCAGGACGTTCGGGCCGCCGTCGTCGCCATGACGGCTGCGCCCGGGTTAACGATGACGCTGCGCCAAGGCGAGCCGCTGATCCGTCCGGGCGACGTGGTGGCGGGCCTGTCGAAGTGGCATCCGGCCATTGAAGGCTGGGGTCAGCCAAGCCTGTTCCGGACCTGTCAAGGGCGTCTTGGGGCGGGCCCATTAGGTGCGTGTGTCATAATAGATGTTGAAGGTGTCGTCCAAGACGGCTCTTTCGGGCATTTCGAGTGATCGCTTACCGCGACGTTTGGCCCGTTGTTTTACGGCCAAGTCGACCGCGGAGAATCACCCGGGGTGCGTCTAATTGGCTTCCGCCGCGCGGCGGCTCGGCAGGTTTTCCTAGCCGCATGTTTGCGTGGCCATACCCGCTGTAAGCGGTTAGGAGAGCGAAATGCTCGACGAAACGACATCATACGATGATCTTCCCAAGCCCCCGTCCGGACGGCGCTCGGCCACCCGCCCGGCCGGCCCGCCGGTTGAACACGTACCCTTCAAGGAGCCGGTGACGCCCCCTGTGCAATCGCCGGCCGAGGCTTCAGGCGAGCATCCGGCCGAGCCGAGGCGCAAGCGTCCGCCGCGGCGTCCCGTCAAACCTGTGGCAGAACAGCTCCAGGCTGAGATTGCGGTACCCGTGGAGCCAAGTCCCGCCGCGCAAGAGGATATTGCGGTGGCCGCCAAGCCGACGCGCGCCCGCCCATCCCGGGCCAGGGCCGCCAAGGTGCCAGACGCCGATGCGGCTGACATGGTCGAGGAGGTTGGCACAGCACTTGCCAGGGTGGAAACTAGGCGGAGTCGCAAGCCCGCTGCCGATACCCAGGCGTTGGCCCAGCTGGCCGAGGCCATCGCCGAGGCACCCGCTGAACCAGCGGTGGGCGGCGATTCCGAAGGCGAAGGCGCGGAAGGTGAGTCGTCTTCGACGCGTCGTCGTCGCCGTCGGGGCGGCCGTCGCCGACACCGCTCGGACGGCCATGGCGCCGCCGAGGTCGGCGAGTCCAATGTCGAGCCCGATGGGGAACCCGTAGCCGAGGAGTCTGGCGAGGAGGACGAGGAAGCGGCCGGTCACCGTCGCCGTCGTCGTCGCCGCCGGCAGGGCGAAGAGGCTGTGGCCGCTGAAGACGACCCGGTCGATGTGGAGGTGCGGGTGCGCCAGTCACGTCGCCGCGGCAAGGCTGGCACCGGCGACGAGGTGGCCGGCATCGACGGTTCGACGCGCATCGAGGCGAAGCGTCAGCGACGCAAGGAAGGCCGCGCCACCGGGCGTCGGGCACCGATTCTGACAGAGGCCGAATTCCTGGCTCGCCGCGAGTCGGTCGATCGCGTCATGGTCATCAGGCAATTGCCGGAGTATTCGCAGATCGCTGTGCTCGAAGACGGCGTGTTGGTCGAGCATTATGTTGACCGGGCGTCGGCCACGTCGCTGATCGGCAGTATCTATCTGGGCAAGGTGCAAAACGTGCTGCCCAGCATGGAGGCGGCCTTCGTCGACATCGGTCGTGGGCGTAATGCGGTGCTCTATGCGGGCGAGGTCGATTGGGAGGCCTACGGCGAAAAGGGCGTCAATCGCAAGATGGAAGAGGCTCTGACGCCGGGCCAGCAGGTGCTGGTGCAGGTGTCGAAAGATCCGGTGGGGGCCAAGGGCGCCCGCTTGACGGCCCACATATCGCTGCCCGGGCGCTACGTCGTCTATTCACCGGACGGTCAGCTTTCGGGTATTTCCCGCAAGCTGCCCGATACCGAGCGCACACGGCTCAAGGGCGTGCTTGGTCAGATCATTGGCGAGGAAGCGTCGGTTATCGTGCGGACGGCCGCCGAGGGTGCCAGTTCGGAGGAGCTGGTGCGCGACGTCGAACGGCTGAAGGCTCAATGGGAGGTCATTGAGAAGAAGGTGGCCAAGGGCGGGGCACCGCAGCAGCTTTACGCCGAGCCCGACCTGATGCTGCGTATCGTACGTGACCTATTCACTGAGGATTTCCAGCATCTGGTGGTGGCCGGTAACGGTGGCCCCGAGGACGCCTATGACCTTGTCGAAGCTTATGTGCAGCACGTTGCGCCAACCCTGGTGGATCGTCTGGTGCGCTGGGACACGGAGGCCCAGGGTGACCCCTTCGCCCAGTATCGGGTCGACGAGCAGGTCGCCAAGGCACTGGAGCGCAAGGTGTTCTTGCCGTCCGGTGGCTCGTTGGTCATCGACCGTACCGAGGCGATGACGGTCATCGACGTCAACACCGGCAAGTTCACCGGTTCGGGCGGCAACCTTGAAGAGACCGTTACCCGTAACAACCTGGAGGCGGCCGAGGAGATCGTGCGGCAACTGCGCCTGCGCGACGTCGGCGGCATCATCGTCGTCGACTTCATCGATATGGTGTTGCCAGGCAACCGGGAGTTGCTCTTGCGACGCCTGGTTGAATGCCTGGGCCGCGACCGGACCCGTCACCAGGTGTCAGAGGTCACCAGCTTGGGCTTGGTGCAGATGACGCGCAAGAAGATCGGGACGGGCCTGGCCGAGGCGTTCACCGAGCAATGCGATTGCTGCGAAGGCCGGGGCTACATCCGTCACGACACGCCGGTGGATTCGCAAGCTCCGTCGGACGGCGGCGACCGCAAGGCCCGCCGCGCGGCCAAGAAGAAGAGCTGATCGCTGGGTCAGTTAGCCGTCATTCAGATGGCGGTGCTTCGTCACCGCGGATCACCTTGATGTCGGTGCTGGCAGCCCAGGTGGCAATGTCGTCGCGACGTAACGCCGCCCCCATCATGTCGGGAAACTGGTCCGGCGTGCAGGCGAAACACGGTATTCCCAGGCCGGCGACCTGGGCGGCCATCGCGTGGTTGTAGCTGGGGCGTCCCTGATCCGTCAGGGCCAACAGCACAATCACGTTGACACCGGACCTCACCAACGCGGCCAGCCTTTGAAGCATCGACTTTTCGTCACCGCCGACATAAAGGTCGGATATCCAGATGAAATGGGCTTTGGACGGACGCTCAATCAGATTCGCGCTGTAGGCGAGGGCCGGGTCGTCGTCATTGCCGCCGCCCAGTTGAATACCGAACAGCATGTCGACGGGGTCGGCGAGTTGATCGGAAAGATCGACAACCGTCGTGTCGTAGCACACCAACTTCGTTGACACCACCGGCAGTGACGCCATGACCGCCGAAAAGATCGAAGCGTAAATCACCGACGTCGTCATTGAGCCTGACTGGTCAACGCACAAAACCACCTCGTCCAAATCGACAAGCCGGCGGGTTTTGCGCCGAAAGCCCACCAGTTTCTCAGGGACGACAGTGCCGTACTCCGGCTGATAATTCCGCAGATTTGCCGTTATGGTGCGGGGCCAGTCGATGTCACGATCGCGGGGGTGGAAAGTTCGCTGGCCACGGTCGACGGCGCCCCGAATTGCCTCGGCCGTCTTTGCCTCCAGCTTCGCCACCAATTGGGCCACGATATTGGCAATGACGGCTCGCGCCATTTCCTTGCTCTTGTCCGGCATGACGGATTTCAGCGATATCAGGTCCGCCATC
>Ga0123357_10008212_pt1 | contig 13010 bp, 6 predicted proteins | sample TergutEmb28metaG_FD_89873 | JGI IMG/M metagenome (GOLD analysis project Ga0123357, IMG submission 89873) | Embiratermes neotenicus P4 segment gut microbial communities from Petit-Saut dam, French Guiana - Emb289 P4 | ecosystem: Host-associated > Arthropoda: Insects > Digestive system > Gut ...
AAGGTTTGTATCGCCGCCATTTTCAACAGTACACTTCTTCATCATCTGACGCACGATAACTTCAATATGTCTATCATTAATTTCAACACCCTGTAAGCGGTAAACGCGCTGCACTTCGCGAGTTAGGTAGTTTTGCACTGCCTCAATACCGCGAACCCTTAGGATGTCAGCAGGGAAAACAGAACCATAGGTGAGCTCTTGGCCGGCCTCCACAATTTGACCTTCCCTAACCTTAACACGAGAGCCAAAAGGAATGAAATATGATTTAGATTGCCCTTCCTCATCATTTGTCACTATAACCTCATGTTTTTTCTTATTTTCACTTATGGAAACCGTGCCGTCAATTTCGGATATAATTGCGAGCCCCTTAGGCTTGCGAGCTTCGAAAAGCTCTTCAACACGAGGAAGACCTTGAGTGATATCATCTGCACTTGCAACACCGCCTGTGTGGAAAGTTCTCATTGTAAGCTGTGTGCCAGGCTCGCCGATAGACTGAGCGGCAATAATACCAACGGCTTCACCAATGCTTACTTCTAGGCCGTTTGCAAGGTTCGCGCCATAACATTTCGCGCATATACCGTGTTTGGCGTTACATGTTAGTGGTGAGCGAACTTTAACAGTTGTTATGCCGCAGTCCACAATTTTTTGTGCTAATGCGGCGCTAATTAGTTGGCCTTTCTCTACTATAACTTCGCCTGTAGCAGGATCTACGATTTCTTCATGAGGAAACCTGCCAACTAGGCGCTCGTATAATTCTTCAATAACTTCGTTATTATCGCGAACTTCACGTGCTACAATAAAGCGCTCCGTTCCGCAATCTTCTTCGCGGATGATAACATCTTGCGCAACATCAACTAAGCGTCGGGTTAGGTAACCTGAATCGGCCGTTCTAAGAGCCGTATCTGCAAGACCTTTGCGCGCGCCGTGAGTTGAAATGAAATACTCAAGCACATTCAGGCCTTCGCGGAAATTTGCGCGAACAGGGATTTCCATTGTTTCACCCTGCGTGTTTGCCATAAGACCGCGCATGCCGGCAAGCTGAGAAATCTGAGCAACAGAGCCGCGGGCACCGGATTGAGCCATCATATAAATCGGATTATCTACTTTTAGTGTTTTCATTAGAGCATCGGTTACATCATCTTTTGTTTTTGCCCATGTTTCAATGACTAGTTTATAGCGTTCGTCATCAGTTAGTAGGCCTTTTCTAAATTGACGAGTGATTTCTTTAACTGTTTCTTCTGCTTCTTTGATAAGGGTTTTCTTAGCTTCGGGCACTTCCATATCAGAAACGGAAACCGTGATGGCACCTTTTGTTGAATATTTATAACCTAAGCGCTTTAGATCATCAGACATTAGAGATGCTTCGGAAATGCCATGCACACGGATACACTTATCAACAATTTTGCCAAGCATCTTTTTATCAACCACAACTTGAATTTCTAGGCCAAGAAGTGTTTGCTTTTCTTCTTTAGTTAGAGTTTCAGCAGTTTTATGCTTAATAGTTCTATCTACAAAGCCTAAATCTTGAGGAAGAATTTCATTGAAAATTAGGCGACCGATAGTAGCATCAATTATTGCGGAAATGATAGTGCCATTCCATTCGCGCTCCATGCGAACTTTGATAGGAGCATGGATATCCACCTCGCCTGCATCATAAGCTAGCATTGCCTCATCAACGGAAGAATAAACATTTCCACTGCCTTTTGCTTTTTCGTCAAGAAGGGTTAAATAGTAAGTTCCTAGCACCATATCTTGAGTTGGAACGGCAACAGGTTTGCCATCTTGAGGTTTCAATAGGTTATTTGCTGCAAGCATCAAAAAGCGAGCTTCGCTCTGCGCTTCCACAGAAATTGGAACGTGAACGGCCATCTGGTCACCATCAAAATCGGCATTATAAGCGGTGCAAACTAGTGGATGAAGCTTAAGCGCTCTGCCTTCAACTAGCACAGGCTCGAAAGCTTGAATGCCAAGGCGGTGAAGAGTTGGCGCGCGGTTTAATAGCACCGGGTGATCTTTGATTATTTCTTCCAAAACGTCCCAAACCTGCACGGCTTGCTTTTCAACCATGCGTTTTGCGGATTTGATGTTATTTGCGTGACCTTCGTCAACAAGACTTTTCATAACAAACGGCTTGAAAAGCTCTAGCGCCATTTCTTTCGGCAGGCCGCATTGGTGCATTTTCAGCTCAGGGCCGACAACGATAACTGAGCGCCCTGAATAATCCACACGTTTTCCAAGTAAGTTTTGGCGGAAACGGCCTTGCTTACCTTTAAGCATGTCAGAAAGTGATTTTAGCGGGCGGTTGTTAGGCCCGGTAACTGGGCGGCCGCGGCGACCGTTATCGATAAGGGCGTCAACTGCTTCTTGCAGCATTCTCTTTTCATTGCGCACGATAATTTCAGGAGCGCCTAAATCTAACAATCTTTTTAAGCGATTATTTCTATTAATAACTCGGCGGTATAGATCATTTAAATCAGAGGTTGCAAAACGCCCGCCGTCTAACTGAACCATAGGGCGAATATCCGGTGGGATAACAGGGATAACATCCATAATCATCCATTCTGGGCGGTTGCCGCCGAAAATAAAACTTTCAACCACTTCAAGGCGGCGCATAGCTTTAATCTTGCGCTGGCCAGTGGTTGCTTCATATTCTTCGCGAAGGCTTTTTGCAAGTTCGTCAATATCAATTTCTTCGATAAGCTCTTGAATAGCTTCTGCACCCATGCCGGCACGGAAACCGTCTTTGCCATATTTTTCAACAGCTTCGCGGTGCTCTTTTTCAGAAATCACTTGATACTTATCAAATTCTCTCGCTTTGTTTGGATCGATAACAACATAGGCAGCAAAATATAGCACCTTTTCTAGGTTCTTCGGAGTCATATCCAAATACAAACCAATTCTGCTTGGAATGCCTTTGAAATACCAAATGTGAGAAACAGGAGCTGCAAGCTCGATGTGCCCCATGCGTTCGCGGCGAACCTTGGAGCGAGTTACTTCAACGCCGCAACGGTCGCACACAACGCCTTTATAACGTATGCGTTTGTATTTGCCGCAATGGCACTCCCAATCCTTAACGGGCCCGAAAATGCGCTCGCAGAAAAGCCCGTCTCTCTCCGGCTTTAGCGAACGATAGTTAATGGTTTCTGGCTTTTTAACTTCGCCGCGCGACCATTCCCTTATCTTGTCCGGACTTGCAAGACCAATTTGTAATGCGTCAAAATTATTGAAATCTACCACAATTTACCTCCAACTTTTATATTTGCTATACTTTTGTAATTAGAACACAGATGACACTGATTTAACTGATTTTCACTGATTCTTTTTGTTTTATTTCATTATCAAAGCGTTTCCGTTTGATTTGTGGGTCTTTCCCAAAATTTAATAGTAATCCTACTTCAATATTTGTTGCTTTTAAGTAATTAACCAATTGAAATTCATGATCTTCCGTCAATTTATCAACAGCTTTCAGTTCTAAAATAATAGAATCATCAATTATCATATCAGCAGTGTATTTGCCAACAAGCTGAGATTTATAATAAACTTCAATAGGTTTTTGTGTTTCTACCTTGAACCCTAAACCTCTGAGTTCGAAACATAGTGCGTTCTGATATACATTTTCTAAAAACCCACAACCAAGTTCATTATATACCGTGTAAAACGCTTGTATAATTCTTTCGGTTACTCCGCTATACTTATAAGTGCTATAATCTTCGTCCATTATTATTTCCTTCCACAATAGTATGGCAAATGACGTAAACATCCATTGGAACACTGATTACACTGATAGAATTGATGCTCACTGATTTTTAAATATATGTTTTTAATCAGTGAAAATCAGTTAAATCAGTGTCATCTGTGTTCAAAAGTAGACTTTCTAACTTCGCCACGCGACCATTCTCTTATCTTGTCCGGACTTGCAAGGCCAATTTGCAATGCGTCAAAATTATTGAAATCTACCATTTTTTGCTCCTGTTAACTCTGAGTTACTTTTATTTTTATATTTATCTAGGTTTATCAACACTGGGTGCTGGTGAAACTGAGTTTCCATTTAATTTAGATTGCGCTAGTGTATTTTGCTCGGGAAATTCTACTTTATACCCTGCTGCTTCGAAAGCAAAACGAGCTATTCCCAAATCTTCGGCAAACCATGAATCACTGTTTGTGTATGGATTACCACTGTTGATCCTTTTGCCAAAACGACGTTCAAAACGTGCTACTTTTATGCTGTCGTCCCAATATAAACAGCTCTCCAAAGGAGAATTTGGACGTTTATATCTAAATAAAAATCCATTAGAACCCAATATAAAGCGTGCACGCCGAGTACTTTTAATACTCCCGTTTTTTAATTCTTCGTACAATTTTGGCAATCCTGCCTAAACTTCTTCACTTGTTAATGTAATCTTTTTTTCATTCATAAATATTTCCCCTTTATTCATAACTTTCATATTTATTACTTAAAATCACTGGATTGCCACGTCGCTACACTCCTCGCAATGACGTTTAAAACTTCGCGCGAAGCGCGACTGCAATAATCCTTATAGTAAACGTTTTCGGGCGTTACGTTCTGAGCATTTTTGCCAACCTTAATTCGTTGCCTTTAGTCAACATCGGGAGTACCCGAAGGGTGCAAAAATGCCAGAACAGTCGCCCCTACTTTTGGTACGCGACAAAATTTGTAATTTTGGGAGCGTCGCCGAAAACAGAGGGGGTTTTAGGGGGAGATTCCCCCTAATTTCTATTCATCTTCATCGTCAGGAAGGTCATCATCTGTCAAACTATCTACAGCCGCAAATGTCTCATCCAGGTCATCTGGCTCGCCGTCATCTTCTTTTTTAAGCAAAATATCATCAACGATTTCTTCTTCAACACTAGCGCCCTTAACAGATCCAATTCGGCTCACATTATAATTGCCCAATATATCATCATTTTTTGAACCTTCAAAGGTTATCTTCTTCTCATCATAATCATTTTCATCGCTCTCGCCAATTGGAATCTCATTTTTCATCTCATCTAGAATCTTAACATCAAGGCCGAGGCTCTGCAGCTCTTTCACAAGCACCTTAAACGATTCAGGAACTCCTGCCTGCTCAATCGGCTCGCCTTTGATAATGTTCTCATACATCTTCACACGGCCGATAACATCATCGGATTTAACAGTTAGAATTTCCTGAAGCACGTGCGCCGCGCCATAAGCTTCCAGCGCCCAAACTTCCATTTCTCCAAATCTCTGGCCGCCAAATTGCGCCTTACCGCCTAGCGGCTGCTGAGTTACCAAAGAATATGGGCCGGTTGAACGTGCGTGAATTTTATCGTCAACCAAATGGTGGAGCTTAAGCATATACATATATCCAACAGTGATTCGATTATCAAAAGGTTCACCAGTTCTGCCATCATATAGGATGCTTTTGCCATCTTCGGCAACACCGGCCTTTTTTAGAGTTTCGATAACATCTAACTCGCTCGCACCATCGAAAACAGGAGTCGCAATTTTCCAGCCAAGAGCTTTTGCGGAATAGCCAAGGTGAACTTCTAGCACCTGACCGATATTCATACGCGAAGGCACACCTAGAGGGTTTAGCACGATTTCAAGTGGGGTACCGTCTGGAAGGAAAGGCATGTCCTCTTCTGGAAGAATCCTAGAAATAACACCTTTGTTTCCATGACGCCCTGCCATTTTATCTCCCACGCTGATTTTGCGCTTTTGAGCAATATAGCAGCGAACGACTTGGTTAACGCCGGCTGGGAGCTCATCTCCGCCTTCGCGGGTGAATATCTTGACGTCTACAACTATACCATCTTCGCCATGAGGAACTCTTAAAGAGGTGTCTCTAACTTCGCGCGCTTTTTCGCCGAAAATTGCACGAAGGAGGCGCTCTTCAGCAGTTAAATCTTGCTCGCCTTTTGGTGTTACTTTGCCAACTAGTATGTCGCCCGGCCTAACTTCTGCGCCGATGCGAATTATGCCGTTTTCGTCAAGATCTTTCAGCGCATCTTCGCCGATGTTTGGTATATCATGAGTTATTTCTTCGCGCCCGAGCTTTGTATCGCGGCTTTCACATTCATATTCTTCAATATGGATTGAAGTTAGCACGTCATCTCGAACTAGCTTTTCGCTTATTAAAATAGCATCTTCATAGTTATAACCTTCCCAGGTCATAAAGCCCATGAGAATATTTTTTCCAAGGGCGATTTCACCTTGATCGGTTGAAGGGCCATCGGCTATGATATCACCGGCACTAACCTGATCACCCTTAAACACAATTGGACGCTGATTAACGCAAGTTGATTGGTTAGAACGCTTGAATTTTAGAAGCTTGTGGAATTCTGTGCCGCCATCATAATTTTTGATTTCTATATGGTCTGCGGAAACGCTTGTAACTTCACCATCGGCTTCGGCCAAAATAACCGAACCGGAATCTCTTGCGGCTTTATATTCCATGCCTGTGCCTACGATAGGGCTATCAGCGGTGAGCAGAGGAACTGCCTGCTTCTGCATGTTCGCGCCCATGAGCGCGCGGTTAGCATCATCATTTTCAAGGAACGGGATCATGGCTGTTGCAACTGATACAACCTGGGAAGGGGAAACGTCCATATAATCGATTTCTTCTGGTTCGGATTCCAAAATTTTATCGCGGAAACGCGCAGTTACAAGCTCATCATAAAATCTGCCATCTTTATCGAGTGAGGCATTTGCTTGAGCAATTACATATTTATCCTCAACATCTGCCGGCATATAAATGATTTCTTTTGTTACTATTCCGCTTTTTTTATCAACTTTTCTATAAGGCGCTTCAACGAAACCATATTCATTTATACGGGCATAGGTTGCAAGGTTGTTGATAAGACCAACGTTCGGACCTTCGGGAGTTTCAATAGGGCACATACGAGAATAGTGAGTGTAATGCACGTCGCGCACTTCAAAGCCTGCACGCTCACGGTTTAGGCCACCAGGGCCGAGGGCTGAAAGACGACGCTTATGTGAAAGCTCTGCCAAAGGATTGTTTTGATCCATGAACTGTGATAGCTGAGATGAGCCGAAGAATTCTTTCATTGCAGCTACAACAGGGCGAGTGTTAATAAGGGTTTGTGGAGTGATAACATCTAGATCTTGAATTGTCATGCGCTCGCGAACAACGCGCTCTAGGCGTGAAATGCCCACGCGGAATTGGTTTTGCAAAAGCTCGCCGACTGCACGGATGCGGCGGTTGCCAAGGTGATCGATATCGTCAACTAAACCGACACCATCTGAAAGGTTTAAATGATAATTAATTGAGGAAAACATATCATCTTTTGTGATATAACGCGGAACAAGATCAAATATCTTTTGTTTGATTGCTTTTTTAATATCTTCCGGTTTTTTATTTGTATCCAAAATCATTTGAAGAACAGGAAGATACACTTTTTCTTTTATGCCGAGCTCTGTTATATCAAAATCGATATAATGATGAATATCAACCATGTTATTAGAGAAAACGACAACTTCCTTGCCGTCAACCGCTAGCACAACACGGTTTACATCATTATCTTCTATTTCTAAAGCTTTTGCTCTGGTGATTTTCTCGCCGATTTTAACTAGAACTTTATTAGTTAAAGGAGAAATAATATCGTCAGCGGCCACATAATTCATAATGCGCATAGCGATGCTTAGCTTTTGATTATATTTATAACGGCCAACGCGTGCCATGTCATAACGCTTTGGATCGAAAAACATTGCGTTAATAAGGCTGCTTGCGGCTAGAACCTGAGCGGGCTCACCAGGACGGAGGCGCTTATAGATTTCGATGAAGCCTTCGCCACTATTAGTGGTTATATCTTTTGCCATAGTTGCTTCGAGGTATTCATTTTGGCCGAAAACTTCGAATATTTCATCATTTGTAGCAAGACCCATTGCGCGAAGGAAACCGGTTACCGGAAGCTTGCGCGTGCGATCCACATGGATGTGGCAAATATCATTAGAATCTGTTTCCATTTCAAGCCAAGCACCGCGGTTTGGAATAACTTGCGAAGTGTAAAGCTTTTTGCCGAATTTATCATATTCCTGAGAATAATAAATTCCCGGAGAACGAACTAGCTGTGAAACTATAACGCGCTCTGAACCGTTGATGACGAAGGTGCCCTGAGGAGTCATAACCGGGAACTCGCCCATGAAGATTTCCTGCTCTTTAACTTCGCCTGTTGAACGGTTAATAAGCTGCACTTTAACCATTAGGCGCGTTGCATAGGTTGCATCTCTCGATTTACTTTCTTCTATAGAATACTTAGGCTCCTTCTCAAAACGGAAATCGATAAAACGCAGCACTAGATTGCCGCTGAAATCTGTGATTTCTGCAGTATCTTCAAACACTTCGTGAAGGCCTTCGGTTACAAACCAATCATAAGATGCCTTTTGCACCTCAATAAGGTTAGGCATAACGCCATAAGAACCTATTTTAGAATAGCTCTGGCGTGTGTTCTTTCCAACTTTCATTTCCTTAGTAGTCATTTTTCTTGCTCCTTCGATTACTTGATATTGGCACAAACAAAAATAGTGATATTAACCTTAATACCATTATCTTTAATATTTGAATAACTTACAAAACTAAAACTGAATTCACGAATTAACCTTGATAATAAATTATGGGAATTAGCCACGGGCTAAAACCGCTTGCTCCCACGCCTTTATATACAAATGGACAACCTGAATTTCAATATTATCAGGTTTGATTTTGGTTTGTCAAGTTTTTTCTTTACAAAAACTTAACTTGATTTTATATTGTAAATATGATATGATTACTTTAGATATGAAGTTGGTGATAATATGGGAAATAAAACATGTCGAATAGCAGGTAAGAATTTCTTTGAAAGCCAAGGAATTAAATATTTTTTTGGGTATGACAGTTCAGTTGTTAAAGGTGTGCCTTTAATTTATGCGCAAAAAGATGGTGGAGATCATGTTAGGGTTGGTAATGATGAATCTTCAAAAATCTTAGCGTCATTTTGTGCGGAATCTCCGAATATGGTAAAAGCACATGGCAAAGGTTTTAACAAACTTTTCCATAATTATTATCGCGACTTGATACTAAATCTAAATGAAAACAGCCCGGAAACACTTAAAAAACTGAAAAAAGAATTAAAATACAAGGGTTTGTTTCGCAATTATTCGCCCAAATCCATGATTAGGTATTATAAGAAAACAGATGTCATGCTTGATAAAGATATAGATGAATATGCGAATAAGTTTATTGCGAGGTTTGGAAATATTGCAGGTAGCGAAGACGAAATAAAGCAGAAACTTAAACAGAATATAAAGGGATTTCAAAGGCCCACACGCCTCCATAAAAGCCTGATTAGTCAATTGAGACTTTCGTTATTTAACGCGGCGTATAGCTCAACTACAAAATTTTTATTTAAACCCAATAGTCTTATTTGGAATCTTTCGAAAGAGCATGAATTGACGCATGCTTTAACACGCGAAAGCTTAATAGGCGATAACATTTGGACAAGAGATAAAAATAATAATAAATACCAGGCTTTAATTGAAGCAATGACCGAATGGATGTCTTCACAAATAAAAGGACATCCTCCTAGGGGATACCGCAGTTATGCTGCAGTCGTCGGGCTTTGTGTTGGCTTCGCCGGCGAGGAAACAGCTATTAGAAGTTTTGTTGATAACACAGATGGATTTAAAAAAGCTTTAGATGGTATTTTAGGCGAAGGTTTTTATGATGAAGTTTTTGAAAATATGGGGAAAACCTTTATTGAAGCTCGAGCAAATCCTGAAGAACGCATGCATTATGAGAATAAAATGTTTAATACTTTGTTCAATTCGATTTCTAAGCGAGCCGTTGAAATTGACGATCCTGAAAAACTAAATGTCTTCAAAAAAGCTTTAACAAGCAGTCTAAATTTATTTCCATTAGAACAAAGAAGAAACATTGATTATACTTTAAGAATTGTTGAGCAAAGGCAAAAAGTTCTTAGAGTACAAACAGCAAATGCACCAGCTGATACGAAAACTCAAATTCGCGATTTGCAAAGAGCACTTCCACCAAAGGAATCCGTGCCGATTCCTAATAAAACGCAAGAAATTGCAGACACTAAGGGTGAGATAGATTCCCCAACAACGCGCTAATTTTTATTGCCAAAAGCTCGCCCGAAGGGCGACTTCAATAATCCTGTTAGTAAATGTTTCCGTACGCGACAAAATCTATGATATTGGCGTTACGCAATGAGCATTTTTGCCAACCTTAATTCGTTGCCTTTAGGCAACATCGGGAGTACCCGAAGGGTGCAAAAATGCCATTGCAGTCGTCCCTACTTTTGGTGGGAGCGTCGCCGGAAACAAGGGGGATTAAAAGGGGGAAGCCCCCTTTTAAAAGTCTTGGTCAATTCTGTATACTAGTATATAACTTATACGTCCCTCCATTTTTCTCTAACTCTTCATGAGTCCCTTTTTCAGCTACTTCCCCATCTTTAAGCACATATATCATATCGGCTTTCTTAATAGTAGATAAACGATGGGCGATAATTATTGTGGTTCGTCCTTTCATGATTTCGTCCATGGCCTCTTGGATTAACCTATCGGTTTCAACATCAACCGAAGCTGTTGCCTCATCAAGAATTAGGATAGGCTTATCGCGCAGCACAGTTCGTGCAATGGATAAGCGCTGCTTTTGTCCGCCGGAAAGCTTGAAACCGCGCTCGCCGATATATGTATCATATCCGGCTTCTAATTCGTCAATAAATTCATCGGCATGGGCTAGCTTTGCGGCGTTTATTATTTCTTCATCGGTTGCATCCGGCTTGCCGTATGCAATATTTTCTGCTACAGTTCCGTTGAAAAGAAACACATCTTGCATAACTATGCTTATATTATCTCTCAGGCTATCTAAAGTGAAACTTCGTATATCTTTTCCATCAATAGTGATGCTGCCTTCAGTTGGATCATAAAACCTGCTGATAAGCATTGCCATAGTGGTTTTGCCCACGCCGGTTTTTCCTACTAGAGCTATGCTCTGCCCGGCTTTGGCTTCTGCACTTATATTCTTCAGCACCATTGCTTTTTCGTTATATCTAAAACTTACGTTATTAAAAGCTATATCACCGTGCAAAGCGCCTGCTTTCACGCTGCCAGGCAGATCTTTAACATCAGGGAAACTATCGAGCACTTCAAATATACGTTCTGCGCTTGCGGTTGCGTTTTGCATATCTTCAATCGCGCGAGTTAGGACTGTTATAGGTGTGTAAAACATATTGAGATACAAAATAAAAGCGATTATATCGGCAAGGGATATTTGACCTTTTGACGCCAAATATCCGCCATAGCCGACCACGAAAACAGTTGCAATGCTGCTGAAAAACGGTGTTCCTGCTTGGTAAAAAGAACTGAACTTCATGGCGTTTAGGATCGCGTCTGTCCATTTAAGGGATGATTTTTCCACTTTGCCTTTCTCGGCTTTTTGGCTGTTAAATGCCTGGATTTCCCTTATGCCTGAAAGATTATCCTGCAAGATAGCGCTAAGCTCACCTGTTACCATGTGTGCTTTTCTAAATTGCGGACGAACTTTTTTTACAAACCAATAGGATAGAGCGAATAAAATCGGCAGAACTATAATACACACAAGCGCAAGATGCACGTTTATAACAAAGAGAAGAACTACGATGCCGATAAGTATGAGTATGTTGGAAAATAAATCCGGCGAGGCATGAGCGATTAGCAGCTCTAGATTAGAAGTGTCTGTTATGACGCGACTCATAAGCTGGCCGGTTTGCGTGTTTTGAAAATATTTTAGCGAAAGGCTTTGAATGTGATCGTAGATTCTTACTCTAAGGTCTGACACGAAATGCCAAGCCGCATAGTGCGAAAAATAATAGCGTATGCCGGTGAAAATGGCGAAAACGAGGTATGAAGAGAGAAGAATAATCGCGAGCCGCAAGGCATCATGCGCCAAGCTTGGTGACTGTGCTTGAATCAATGCAGATAATTGGCGCACTACCATTGGCACATATAACTGCGCGGCTGTTAGGCAAAACACTGATATTATAGTTAAGATTAAGTATCCCCAATATTTTCTCGCTGCACGCAGAATTCTAAAAGTTGTTCGCATTATTTTTCTCCTTTTCAGAACGCATCATTCTAAGTTTAGCATTTTTTTCCATGCTGTCAAGATACAAAATTGATTGACATTTTTAAAATATGAGAATATATTAAGTATTAAATAAAGGGGTTCATGAAAATGCGAAGCATTTTTGGGGAAGAGGAGAAATAATGAAGCGTGCGAACTCCCTGAGCTTGCGAAGGAATGAGCAAAGCGGAATTTGTTTCGACAAAAATGGAGGCTGATAAGTATGGGGAAATTATTTGGAACAGACGGCGTTCGCGGCATAGCGAACACAGAATTAACCTCAGATTTGGCGTTTGAGTTAGGCCAAGCAGGGGCTCTTGTTTTGGCAAAGGAAGTTAAAAATCCGAAATTTATTATAGGAAAAGATACGAGGAAGTCTAGCTCGATGCTTGAATGCGCATTGGCGGCAGGTATTTGCTCTGTTGGCGGTGAGGCGGTTTTGGTGGGCGTTGTGCCAACCCCGGCTGTGGCTTTTTTGGTGCGTGATATGGAAGCAGATAGCGGCGTTGTTATTTCCGCTTCGCATAATCCGATGGAATTTAATGGCATTAAGTTTTTTAACAAAGATGGGTATAAACTTCTTGATGAAATTGAAGAAGAAATTGAAGATATAATACTTAATAATTCAGTGGAAATTCCAACTCCGACAGGGAAAAACTTAGGGCATGTGACACATGATTTCGACGCCGTGGAACGCTATATGCAGCATGTGCAGGAGACAATTTCAGGAGATTTATCAGGATTAAAATTTGTTATTGATTGCGCTAATGGCGCTAATAGCAATATCGCGGAACATGTTCTAAGGGATATGGGAGCGGAAGTTATAGCTATTCATGATAAGCCGGACGGCGAAAATATTAATGAAGCTTGCGGTTCAACTCATATTGAAGACTTGCAAAAACATGT
>Ga0123357_10008213_pt1 | contig 13009 bp, 18 predicted proteins | sample TergutEmb28metaG_FD_89873 | JGI IMG/M metagenome (GOLD analysis project Ga0123357, IMG submission 89873) | Embiratermes neotenicus P4 segment gut microbial communities from Petit-Saut dam, French Guiana - Emb289 P4 | ecosystem: Host-associated > Arthropoda: Insects > Digestive system > Gut ...
AGCCCTCCCGACTTAAATTTAGTAGTAACCAATTTCATGTTTGGTTTACATGTAAAATAACTACTGCCACCGGGTGACAACCCAATTGCAGTTAATAAATATTATTATTATTATTATTATTATATTAATAGTAATACCAAAAGTTTAGCCTACATGTCATTTGTACGTCCGTTTCTTGAATATGGAGCAGCGTGCTGGGATCCGTACAGGGAGATCAAATAATTGCGTTGGACAGAGTGCAAAACAAAGCGGCCAAATTTGCAGATTATACGAACAATCGGAACTGGGAAACTTTGGCGTCGCTTAGAAAGTTATTACGCATATGTGCCCTCTTCAAAGCGTACTGTGGGGAACCCACTTGGAAGCCTATTAGTGACAGATTACAACGGCCACACTATCTGAGCAGGGTAGATCATGAAAGGAAAATTAGGAGTAGGGGACAAAGGACGGATGTAGGGAAGTATTCTTTTGTAAATAGGACCATCCAACACTGGAACCAGTTACCGGCAGAAGTGTTAGGAATTCTCCCCTGCAAACCAATCACTTTTAAAAAGCGGGTAATGAAAGTGATAATTGAGTTGAATTAAAAGGAAATAAATTGTGCTGAAAATCATCGAAAGTGGAGAGAAGCGGCGTATAGTGAAGTGGAAAGTGTAAAATTAAGGGAAAAGTTATTTAACGTGGAGTGTATCGAAGTGCAATAAAGTGGAGTGAAGTGAACGAAACAAAGTGAAGTGGAATGAGGTGAAGTGAAGTGCAGAATAGGAATGGGGGGGGGGGAGGAACGAGTCTTTATGGAAAAGGTTTATAGGACTAGTAAGTAATGAGAAGTGAAAGACTGGGGTGATAGCGCGAGTGAACTAATCATTGTAAAAAAAAACAATTACAAAAAAAACTGTACACAGTGCTGTCTTGCTTGGGTGTTTTTACCTTTTGTACATGTTGTATTCTAATTTGTCTCGGGTGTTTTATTCCTAGTTTTAAGTTGTATTTTGTGTAATTGTTATTGGTTGACAGTGTGTATTGTTGTAGTTGACTTTAGTGTGTATTTGTGGTACTATGTGTGTATTGTTTTTTTTTTACTTTAAATGACGGACTGCTGGCTACAGGTCAGTACTCGTAAGTTCCTGCGACCGGCCATCTCGTCACAGGTTTTTCTTGGTTTCCCTGTGCCCAAAACCAAATGCTGAGATGGTTCGCAAGATTCCAAGTTGCCACTACATGCTTCTCATTTAGCCCTCCCGACTTAAATTTAGTAGTAACCAATTTCATGTTTTTTTACATGTAAAATAACTACTGCCACCATGTGACATCCCATTTGCAGTAAATAAATATTATTATTATTATTGTTATATTATTATTAAAATTATGTGCTCATTTTGTTCTCGGGTTCGTATCAAAGCCCTCCCACCACACTCACCAGTTTACAAAGTCCCTTGTGCATGGATCATAACAGAATTTGGATGTTCTAACACAAAACGGAAGTTTTTATCGAGGAATCATGAGACAACACAATACTTTGCAGTAATATTCTGTTTGTACGATTATGTATTGGGGACCGCGGTAGCACAGTGGTTAAGGTGCTGTGCTACAAATCGGATGGTCGCTGGTTCAATACCAGCTGGTGTCACTGGAATTTTTCATTGACATAAAATCCTTCCGATCGCATTATGGCCCTGGGGTCGACTCAGCCTCTAACAGAAAGGAGTACCAGGGGCATTTCCTGGGGGTGAAGGCTGCCGGTGCGTAAGGTTGACAATCTTACGACCATCTTGTGCCGTTGTCATGAAATCTAGGAACCTTTACTTCCTGGAAACCTCTGGGCCACACCAGACCTGTAATGGGACCGCTTTACCTTTACCTTTACCTTTACCTTTACAGTTATGTATTGCCGTGATCGGCTTATCGTGACTTGTCCACAACGAGACACATCAAAGAAGAACATTTTGTGATCCGTTTAATCTGCGTGATATAGAAATGATGGGCTTGTGGTACAGAATGAAGGGTCTGTCAGCTACAGGGCAGTTTAGGGATGATTGGAAATATTCAAAGAAATTGAATGTGTAAAAATGCATATGCAGAATGGCGCACAAAGAACGCATGTTTTAGAATCTGCCTGCGATTCCTTTCTTTGGGGTTACCTCAAATCAAATGTCTACGTTCGAAAACCCCGTACAGTCGACGATCTGTAAGTTTCCATTCGCAAAGAAATTGCAACTGTGCCACAAGAAATGTTAGTAAATGTGATGCAGAACTTTGAGGAGAGGCTCTGGACTTGTGTACGACAAGAAGGACGCCATCTTTCCGATATAATTTTCCGTAATTGAGTAATCAATGTAAGTAATCAAAACTGCATTTATTACAGGTTGTTTTGGTGATAATTTTTCTATATTGGAAATAAAAAAGTTACAATTATTTGGAAAAAATGCGTTCTTTTTGCGCCACCGTGTATTAGTCTTGTATTTGCAAATATATTTCATCGTGAGATCCTACCATGTTTTAAACGATAAATTTATCTTCAATACTGAACACAGTAACACAACGTCAAATTCACAGCACGGCTCATTGTTATGAATTTTCCCTACTATTTGAAACTGTATTTGGTTTCAAACGTTTCCACAAACTTCGTGTCTAGCGCGTTTGTACACAAATTCAGCTTTTTTCTTCTTAACGCGAGAAATGCGTACATAACCAACATAGCGTAGGTTGCGCGCATTGCCTACATGTTGTGCCTCAGTTTGTGTAACTTACGTTTCGTGTCTGACTCCGATATTTTGAAAATAAAATCTGTCAGCGCGAACTAACTTTAGATTCTGTGAGAGAAGGCGATATTTCCTTTCTGGTACAGTTTTCTGGCAGTTAGAGCAATTTGCTGACGGCGGACGTAGTATCGACAATAGCGCTCTCTGGTGGCAGCGTTCAGTTTGTGATGTCAGGCTGAGTCATTGAACGGTACGAGATATCGGATGTTTGAACAGCATTTCAGACGGCAGCTACTGCTAGCAGCTGATCACCACAACAGATTTTCCGTTATTATTTAACTTGGGGGAGGGGAAGTGGGGAAGGCGGGTACGTAAGCGTCATTTTTGCTCACCCAGTTTAGATTATATGCTTCCTGGCAATGTATTCGTTTAGGCTGTTATTTTGTTATCTTTCGCTAACTGTTTGTGTGCCCTCCAGTAACGCCACGTAGCCTTGTGTTCTGCTACAGCCACACGTGCTGCACTGTCTGCCGCTCCATATGCTCTGACTTACACTAATGACAGTAAGAGAATTCTAAACAAAATGATCACACTGCAGTTCTAAGCACGTTTATTTTCTTGCAAAACATTTTTACGCATTTGCGCTCTTTCACTCTGCACTCACCCGCTGTTGGTGAAGTAACGATGTAAGCACGACTGTACGTACACGGTGCTCCGAAATTCGCTTTACCGGAATTGTGCTCGCGTTCCAGAGACGGCCTGCTGTAGTGCCAGCCAACCACAAAATATTCAAACACCAGACACGTCAAAGCTGGTATACGTATGATCCTGTGGTATTACTAGTTGCAGCAAATATGGACTTAACGCGCATTAAAATAATCGCAGTTTTGTACTTCACCCATATTAATCAATCGACATTTAGAAAACCTGGTATATAAGGTGATCGACCTCAAAGACGCCCGGTAAATAAGATTGTGAATTGGCCTCCAGGACACCCGGTATATAAAGTTGTGAATCGACCTCCAGGACACCCGTTATATAAGGTTGTGAATAGATCTCCAGGACACCAGGTATATAAGGTGATCGATCTCAAAGACGCCCGGCAAATAAGGTTGTGAATTAGCCTCCAGGACACCCGGTATATAAGGTGAATTGATCTCCAGGACACCCGCTATATATGAGACGATCTCCAGGACACCCGGCCTATGATGTGAATTGGCCTCCAGGACACCCGGTATATGAGGTGAATCGACCTCCAGGACACCCGGTATATGAGGTGAATCGACCTCCAGGACACCCGGTATATGAGGTGAATCGACCTCCAGGACACCCGGTATATGAGGTGAACTGGCCTCCAGGACACCCGGTATATGAGGTGAATCAACCTCCAGGACACCCGGTATATGAGGTGAATCGACCTCCAGGACACCCTGTATATATACCCGTAATTGCCTTCGACGACAGCCGGTGTATACCGTCTCGCTGTTCTGTTCATCTCGCACAGTGCCACTGCTTAGAGTTATGCTACGTCACAGCATCTGTACCTTGTGTCGCTTTTCATTTTTGTCCTTGTGCTGAGCTGATTCTAGAAAAGACGGATCTGATTGCTGTACTATTCAAGTTGTTTATTCCTTGCATGTTCATCCGATTTGTATTGTACTGAACCACTGGCTTTGCACACAGCCGAGTGCTTCCTGTAATCTGTCGGACATGTCTGTGTGTTGCGGATCGTCAAAACAAAGTTAATAGACAAAGCCCTCTGGAAACAACTGAAAATTTACTGTTTTGATGTACGTACAATGCGCCTTGTGCAAATTACCGTCCAGAACAACAAACGCACAACATATATATATATATATATATATATATATATACATACAGTACAGCATTTACCGTCCCGCACAGCTAAATGTTCTGATCCATCTGCGTCATCTTCAGCCAGTCTTATCCTTCGGCTTTCCTAGGGTTACAAAATTCATTACGGTTACAAACTGAATAAAATCAGTAGATCAAAATGTGACAGAGCTGATGATAAAATACAGTCTATAGAAGGTTGTGAGTTGTATCAACTGTTGTAACTGCAGTATATGGCGGAGGATTGGTGGCTGTAGGTACTGTCTGGATACAGTACATGACAGTTAGTGGCTTGGTGGCAGTGTGTAGAGTCTGCTTAAAGTACATGACAATTGGTGGCTAGGTGGCTGTATGTACAGTCAGGTTAGAGTACATGACAGTTGGTGGCTTGGTTGTTGTATGTACAGTCTGGTTACAGAACATGACTGTTGGTGGCTTGGTGGTTGTATGAAGAGATTGGTTACAGTACATGACAGTTGGTGGCTTGGTGGCTGTATGTGCAGTCTGGTCATTGTACATGACAGTTGGTGGCTGAATGTACAGTCTGGTTACAGTAAATGACAGTTGGTGGCTTAGTGGCTGTATGTAGAGTCTGGTTACAGTAAATGACAGTTGGTGGCTTAGTGGCTGTATGTAGAGTCTGGTTACAGTACATGACAGTTGGTGGCTTGGTGGCTATATGTACAGTCTGGTTACAGTACATGAGAGTTGGTGGTTTCGTGGCCGTATGTAAATTCTGGTTAAAGTAGATGACAGTTGGTGGCTGTTTGCACAGTCTGGTTAGAGTACATGACAGTTGGTGTCTTGGTGGCTGTATGTAGAGTCTGGTTACAATACATGACAATAGGTGGCTGTAAGTACACTCTCGTTACAGTATATGACATTTGGTGGCTTGGTGGCTATATGTACAGTCTGGTTACAATATATGACAGTTGGTGTCTTAGTGAATGTATGTAGAGTCTGGTTACAGTACATGAAAGTTTTGTGGCTGTATGTACAGTCTGGATACAGTACATGAGATTTGGTGGCTTGGTGGCTGTATGTACAGACTGGTTACAATACATGACGGTTGGTGGCTGTAAGTACAGTCTGGATACAGTACATGACGTTTGGTGGTTTGGTGGCTGTATGTAGAGTCCGGTTAAAGTACATGACAGTTAGTGGCTTCGTGGCTGTATGTACTGTCTGGTTGCAGTACATGACATTTGGTGGCTTTGGTGGCTGTATGTGCACTCTGGTTAAAGTACACGAGAGTTGTTGGCTTGGCGGATGTATGTACAGCCTGGATAGAGTACATGACAGTTGGTGGCTTGGTGGCTGAATGTACAGTCTGGTTAGATTACACGACAGTTGGAGGCTGTACGTACAGTCTGGTTACAGTACAGGAGATTTGGTGGCTTGGTGGCTGTATGTAGCGACTGGCTACATTATATGACAGTTGGTGGCTGTATGTACAGTCTGGTTAGAGTACATGCCAGTTTCTGGCTTTGTGGCTGTATGCACAGCCTGGTTACAATTCATGAGAGTTGGTGGCTGTATGTACAGTCTGCTTACATTAAATGGTAGTTGGTGGCTTGTGGCTGTATGTACAGTTTGGCTAGATTACATGACATTTGGTGACTTGGTGGCTGTATTTAGAGTCTGGTTGCTGTACATGACAGTTGGTGGCTTGGTGGCTGTATGTACAGTCTGGTTACAGTACATGACAGTTGATGGCTTGGTGGCTGTATGTACAGTCTGGTTGCAGTACATGAACGTTTATGGCTCGTTGGCCGTATGTACATTCTGGATAAAGTTCATGACAGTTGGTGGCTTGGTGGCTGTATGTAGAGTCTAGTTACAGTACATGACAGTTTGTGGCTGTATTTAGAGTCTGATTACAGTACATGACGTTTGGTGGCTTGATGGCTTTAGGTACAGTCTGGTTACATTAAATGACAGTTGGTGGCTAGATGGGTCTATGTAGTCTGGTTACAGTACATGACATTTGGTGGCTTGGTGGCTATATATAGAGTCTGGTTAGAGTAAATGACAGTTTATGGCTCTATGGATAGTCTGGTTAAAGCACATGAGAGTTGGTGGCTTGGTGGCTCTATGTACAGTCTGGCTACAGTACGTAAGAGTTAGTTGCTTGTTGGCTGTATGTTCAGTCTGGTTGCAGTACATGCCAATTTGTGGCTTGGTTGCTGTATGTACAGTCTGGTTACAGTTCGTGATATTTGGTGGCTGTATGTAAAGTCTGGTTACAGTTCATGATAATTTGTGGCTTGGTTGCTGTATGTACACTCAGATTAGAGTTGATGACATTTTGTGGCTGTATGTACAGTCAGGTTACAGTGCATGACATTTGGTGGCTTGGTGGCTGTATGTACACTCTGGTTACAGTACATGACATTTTGTGGCTTGCTGTCTGTAGGTTCAGTCTGGTTGCACTACATGACAGTTAGTGGCTTGGTGGCTGTGTGTAGAATCTAGATACTGCACATTACTATTGGTGGCTTGGTGGCTGTATGTAGAGTCTGGTTACTGTACATGACAGTAAGTAGCTGTATGTACAGTCTTGTTACAGTACATGACAAATTGTGGCTTGGTGGCCGTATGTAAGTCTGTTTACACTACATGACAGTTGGTGGCTTGGTGGCTGTATGTACGATCTGGTTAGAGTACATGACAGTTGGTGGTTTGGTGGCTGTGTGTACAGTCTGTTTCCGGTACATGAGAGTCGTTGACCGAATGTACAGTCTGGTTAAAGTACATGACGTTTGGTGGCTTTGTGGTTGTATGTACAGTCTGTTTACAGTACATTATGGTTAGTGGTTTGGTCGCTGTGTGTACAGTCTGTTTACAGTAAATGACATTTGGTGGCTTGGTGGCTTTATGTACAGTCTGGTTACAGTACATGACGGTTGGTGGCTTGGTTTCTGTATGTAAATTCTGGTTACAGTACATTAGAATTAGTGGCTGTATATAGAGTCTGGTTACAGTACATGTGATTTGGTGACTATGTACAGTCTGGTTAGAGTACATGGCTTTTGGTGGCTCTGTGGCTGAATGTTCATTCTGGTTACATTACATGACGGTTGGTGGCTTGGTGGTTGTATGTACAGTCTGGTTACAGTACATGACAGTTTGTGGCTTGTTGGCTGTATGTAGAGTCTGGTTAAAATACATGACATTTGTTGGCTCTATGTACAGACTGTTTACAGTACATGAGATTTGGGTGGCTTTATGTACACTTTGGCTACAATACATGACATTTGGTGGCTGTATGTACAGTCTGTTTAGAGTACATGATGGTTGGTAGCTGTATGTACTGTCTGGTTGCAGTACATGACAGTTGTTGGCTGTATGCATATTCTGTTTATATTACATAACAGTTGGTGGGTTGGTGGCAGTATTTACAGTCTGGTTACCGTACATGCTAGTTGGTGGCTGTATGTACAGTCTGGTTACAGAACATGACATTTGGTGGCTTTGTGGCTGTATGTACACTATAGTTACAATCCATGACAGTTGGTGGCATGGTGGCTGTATGTACAGTTTGGCTACAGAACATGAGATTTGGTGTCTGTATGTACAGTCTGGTTACAGTACATGACAATTGGTTGCTTGGTGGCTGTATGTACAGTCTGTTTACAGCAGATGTTATTTGGTGGCTGTGTGTATATTCTGGTTACAGTCAATGCCAGTTCGTTTCTTTGTGTCTGTGTATACAGTCTGGTTACATTTCATGACATTTGTTTGTTCTGGTAAAGTCTGGTTACAGTAAATGTCATTTGGTTTCTTGGTGGCTGTATGTACACTCTGGTTACAATACATGACAGTTGGTGGATTGGTGGCTGTATGTACAGTCTGGTTACAGTACATGACGGTTGGTGGCTTCGTGGCTGTGTGTACAGTCTGGTTACAGTGTATGACAGTTGGTGGCTTGGTGGCTTTATGTAGAGTCTGGTTACAGTACATGACGTTTGGTGGCTTGGTATGTAGGGTCTGGGTAGAGTACATGACAGATTGTGGCTTGGTGATTTATGTATGTTCTGGTTACAGTAAATGGCAGTTAGTAGCTCTATGTACGGTCTGGTTACAGTAATGACACTTGGTGGCTGTATATACAGTCTGGTTACAGTACATAACTTTTGGTGGCTTAGTGGCTGTATGTACAGTCTGGTTACAGTGCATGACGGTTGGTGGCTTGGTGGTTGTTTGTTCAGTCTGGTTACAGTAAATTACTTTTAGTGGCTTGTTGGCTGTATGTACAATCTGGTTACAGTACATGACAGTTGGTGCCTGTATGTACAGACTAGTTAGATTATATAAGATTTGGTGGCTCTATGCACAGTCTGGCTACAGTACGTGACATTTGGTGTCTGTATGTACGGTCTGGTTACAATAAATGACATTTGTTTGCTGCATGTACCGTCTGGTTGCATTACATGACAGTTGGTGGCTGTATGTACAGTCTGGTTACATTACATGACATTTGGTGGCTTGGTGGCTCTATGTACATTCGGGTTAAAATACATGACAGTTGGTGGTTTTATGTACAATCTGGTTACAGTACATGACAGTTGGTGGCTTTGAGGCTGTATGTACATTCTGGTTACAATACATGACATTTTGTTGCTGTATGTACAGTCTGTTTAAATTACATTACGTTTGGTGGCTGTATGTACAATCTGGTTTCAGTTTATGACAGTTCGTGGCTTGGTGGTTTTATGTACAGTCTGGTTACAATACATGACCTTTGGTGTCTCTGTATACAGTCTGGTTACATTACGTGTCGTTTGGTAGCTCTATGTATATTCTGGCTACAATACATGTCGGTTGGTGGCTCTATGTACAGTCTGGTTACAATACATAACGGTTGGTGGCTCTATGTACAGTCTCGCTACAGGATATGACAGTTGGTGACTCTATGTACCGTCTGGTTACATTACATGACGGTTGGTGACTTGATGGCTGTATGTTCAGTTTGGTTTCAGTACATTACTTTTGGTGACTGGATGTACAGTCTGGTTACAGTAAAATAAAGTTGGTGGCTTTGTGGCTTTATGTATCTCCTGGCTACATTATATGACACTAGGTGACTGTATGTTCAGTCTGTTTTCATTACATGACGTTTGGTGGCTGTACGTATATTCTGGCTTTAGTACATTATAATTGGTGGCTTTATGTACAATCTGTTTACAGTTCATATTAGTTGGTGGCTTGGTGGCTGTATGTACAGTCTGTACGGTCTTATAAGTGTCATTCCTATGGCGGTGTTTCCTGTATGCCGGTATGATGGCACTATCATACCGGCTTACGATTTATACAGCATTATTTATATTATATATATATATTTAATTGTGTGTGTGTTGTTTATTTGTTGGTCAGAACTGTAAACGACACAACCTACATTCGTTATGACAGTAGGTTAGCAGCTCGCTCCAACTAAGTTCTGTAGGAGTGTAATTTGTTTAATTTTCTGCTGTAGCCTGAAGGATGAACAGAAAGTGTGGCATTATGAATGTTGGTTGCGCATCTGTTGGCTCAACCAAATGCGAATCATTGTTCTGCCTTCTGTTGCCAATTCTGAAGCAGCAGGACGCTTGTTGCACCTTCGGTTTAGACACGGGGACCAGTTGTATTGCACATACAGGAATGAGCTGTCGGCATTCTGGAGCCACATTGTAGCTGTTAGCTGCTGCCTTGTTCTCTTCAGTGGAGACTTGCAGTCAGCTGTTCGTTATTGAACAAAGAAAGTTTTTCGAACGGTCAGTAATCCTTCCTTCATCACCAGATTGGAAACTGTGTGATAAGGCGGAGAAAGAAACGTCGCCCACAGCGGAATGGATAAACTGCTTTAAACTTCTAAATTTTACTGTTCGTCTCTTTAATGGGAGTTACGTCAGTGTCGTTGGCATTTTGCAGCCCAGTGGTCACTATATCTACCGCACAGTGGTCACTATATGTACCGCACAGTGGTCAATATATTTACCGCCAGGTTTAAGTTCTGCCCACACAGTGTATTTATGTGTTTTGTTTGGATCTCAGAACAAACAGCGATTATTTCCCTATACAACATTATCTGACTGGCTTTTATATCAGAGATTTAACCCTTTAAAACCCAGTGGTCTCTATATGTACCACCAGTTTAACATTCAACAATTCTACGTTCTGCCCACACAGTGTATTTATGTGTTTTGTGTGAATCTGAGAACAAACAGCGATTATTTCCCTATACAGCATTAACTGACTGGTTTGTGTAACAGAGATTAACTCTTTAGAGCCCAGTGGTCATTATATGTACCGCCAGTTTAACATTCAACAATTCTACATTCTGCACACACAGTGTAATTATGTGTTTTGTGTGGATCTGAGAACAAACAGCGATTATTTCCCTATACAACATTAACTGACTGGTTATAACAGAGACGGAGTATGTTTACTGCGCAGTACGGACTGGGTCTTCAACTGTGATTAATGTCAAATTTCATTTTTAAAATGTAAAACGCCGGCCGTCTCTCCCGAACCTCAATACATTTGCAATACTGCACTCGACATTTCCGCCTGTCCCCGGTGAAAGCAAGTGCATAAACAATGGCTCTTTGCTTTTCATTCAAGTCCGGCGGTAAAGATAGATTGTGCCTGCAGTATTGGCACTGCTTTGTCTCACTTATAAAGATCTCGCTCAATATGACTTTCTGCAAACTGCACTAAGCTGTTTCCATTTATCTCGGTCACGGAGAACAATTGTAAGTAAAACCATAGGATCAAGCGTTCAGCATGCTGTGCGTGCGTCCCGGCAGTCTGACTTCTAAACCAGTCATCAGAAAGTTAGGCGCTAAGTGTTTAATGTCATGTGGATCCTTCAGGGACGCCAGACGCCATTTTACATCGAAGTTACTGAATGAGAAATTGGGGGGATGGCGGGGTTGGGTGGTGGAGCATGTTACAACTTTGGTGTCGGAAATTGGTCTGAGGAACAGCAAACAGCAAACTGTCAACTGCATTACACCTGTTGGCGACAGTTGGCTGCTCTGACCTGAAAATGTGCCGGTGTGTGGTGACCCTCCTGACATGGGCTTTGAAATTTTGTGTGGCAGTTCAGAGGTAAAAGCGGGACTGCGACATCATGCAGGCGATATTTCATGTGTACAGAATTATATCCGCCCAATAGACTAGCCTCGTGGTCTAGTGGTCACAGTCTCTGACTACTAATCATGAGGTCACGGGTTCACATCTTTCTGCGCTGAGCAACGGTCTGGAGCGGCAGCATAGTGAGCATTCAATGAAGTGTAGTAGTTCGGAATAGCAGAGAGTGTTGTAAGTGAATCGCTAGCTTAGGAAGAGTATTGAGCAGGTGTGTCAACATGAGTGACAGGCTAACTATGTTGGTATGCATCTTTGACCCACGTAGCCCGAGGATTTCGGCTAATAATATTCATGAATGGATCCATGATCCATTACGGCTGGTGGAAGAAGACAGCCAGATGATACAGGTGGATGGGTCGAAACGTCGCGTGTTCATAAAATTCTTCAATGAAGACAGGATGAAAGATATAATACGGGATACAAATGGAACATGTGAGTACAAACACGACAACGGCGAAATTTCGCATAAAATTGTAGAAATAGCAGGTATGGGAACCAAGAGAATACGGATAGCCGGTCTGCCGCCGGAAGTCAAGGAGGCTACGATGAAGGAAAGCCTCTCTAAATATGGAGAAATCGGGCACATAAGGGACGAAATGTGGGCAGCTATATATAGATATAAGGTTTTCAATGGCATAAAGATAGTAGAGATCAAATTAAGAAGACACATGTATTCCAATTTGACCATAGCGGGCAACAATGCCCTCATATCATATGACGGGCAACCATCGACTTGCTACCGCTGCAATGAGCCTGGTCATCGACAAGCCGAATGCCCTCCACGCAAGCGCTTAGAACCCCCCCCCCCAACACACGGCATGCAGTCAATATGGGCTGACATTGTATCCAATACAAGCCGGGATACGCATCAGACCAAGCCAAAAAGGCAGTCGGATAACGGGATTAGAAACAGGCAGGAGAGTCCCTCCCGAATAGTGAACAAATCCCCGAATCCTGACACGCGTGTGCAGGCAAAAGATATGCAGGAGCTGAGTAGTGGTATAGGCAGAAATATACCAGATGCACTACCCCAATCCCTGATTCCAGAACATCTTTCCATGGACACACAGGAGACGATTACAAGAAGCGTCGATGCGCCAGATCAGGGGGATGAATGCGAACAACCGAGCATTATGCCACACAACATAGACCAACAAGATACACCTGTAGATAGGGCAACAGGAGAGACGAAAACAGTGATGACTCAAAACAATGAACTGGAAGGAGAAACGAATAAACCGGAACGGCGACACTTATACGACAACGTAAGGGACAAGGACCCCTCAAAGAGGGACACTCTTTGGCGAGCCCATCGA
>Ga0123357_10008214_pt1 | contig 13009 bp, 14 predicted proteins | sample TergutEmb28metaG_FD_89873 | JGI IMG/M metagenome (GOLD analysis project Ga0123357, IMG submission 89873) | Embiratermes neotenicus P4 segment gut microbial communities from Petit-Saut dam, French Guiana - Emb289 P4 | ecosystem: Host-associated > Arthropoda: Insects > Digestive system > Gut ...
AATGCATCCAAAATCTTGCTGGAACCTTTCCTGTTGCACCTTTGCTTTGTGCTATTTCGTTTTCATGGTGTGTAGGTACTAAGTCTATTCCTCCTGTATGTATATCAAAAACTTCTCCTAAATATTTATTGCTCATTGTTGAACATTCTATATGCCAGCCTGGATAGCTTAGCCCCCAAGGGCTTTCCCATTTCATTATATGATTTTCTGGAGCCTTTATCCATAAAGCAAAATCATATGGGTTTCTTTTTTCTTCATCTATTTCTACTCTTGCTCCAGCTTTCTGATTTCTTAAATCAATACCTGAAAGTATTCCATATTCATCTAACTTAGAAACATCAAAATATATCGCTGTTGATGTTTCATATGCATATCCATTTTCTATAAGCTTTCCCACAAATTGTTCCATATCATCTATATTGTCTGTAGCTTTACAAATTATTTCTGGTCTTTCAATATTTAGTCTATCTAAGTCTTTTAAGAAACGTTCTGTATAGAATTCTGCTATTTCTAATGGTGATTTTTTTTCTTCTTTTGAAGCCTTTACCATTTTATCTTCCCCATCATCGCCATCAGAAACCAAATGTCCAACATCTGTTATGTTCATAGCATGTTTCAAATTATATCCATTATATTTAAGCACTCTTCTCAAAGTATCCATGAATATGAATGATTTCATATTGCCAATAGTTGCATCTTTATACACTGTTGGACCACATGTATATATTCTAACTGTATCTCCCTCTAAAGGAGTAAACTGTTCCTTTTTCTTTGTTAATGTATTATAGAAGTATATGTCCAAATTATCAATCCCTTCTTTTGATGTTATAATTTAGATAGTATTATTTGTATTCGTGGTATTTGTTGTATTAGTCGTATTGGTTGTATTCGTGGTATTTGTTGTGTTTGTTGTGTTTGTTGTATTTCCTGATGATCCATTCTTAACTATAACTGTTCTTTTAACAATTGCACTATTTCCAGATGAATTTGTAACCTTATATGTCACTGTATATGTTCCAGCCTTACTTGTATCTACTACTCCAGTTATAACTATTTTATTTGATATGTCTCCATCTTTAGTATCAGTAGCCTTTGCTCCGTGGATCGGTAAATGTTTGGCCAGTTTCTATGCTCATACTACTGCTTCCATTTAATATTATTGTTGGATATCCCACAGAAGGAATAGAAGCATCAGCAGGTGGTGATGAAGCAGGTGGTCCAGTATGCAAAGTACATGTACCAAGATTTGCCGGCATTGTATCTTCTGAATCTGGAATTGGATATCCTGCTGCATCCTTAAGTCCACTAACAAGATATGTTTTAGTTATAACATTTGGACAATATTCAGTTGCTATCATACCTGTGTCTGCACATATGTTTACTTGTATGTAATCTTTGCGCTCCTGGGAGGGTACTGTACCTTTTACAAAGTACTCAGTGATTACTCTGCTACCATTATAATTATCTGCTGCTAATAAGCCAGTATCTTTATATATTGGGGCTGTGGTCACTCCATCTGGTATGTTTTCTTCAAATGTCTTACCTGGAAGGCCTTGGCTCACTGTTTTCATTACGCTGCTCCATATTAATCCTGCCGGATTTCCGCTAAAATATACTGTTTCATTTTGATCATATCCAAACCAGCATGCTGCTGTATAATATGGTGTAAATCCACAAAGCCATCTATCATAATCATCATCAGTTGTACCTGTTTTTGCTGCTACACTCATTCCAGGTATTGCACAATATGTTGCTGTACCGTTTGAAGCTTTTACTGGTTCTGTTATTATTTCCTGTACTACAAATGCTGCTGCTTCAGACATTACAGTCCTTTTTTCCTGTTTTGCTTCTTTCACAACATTGCCATTTGAATCTACAACTTTTGTATAGAATGTTGGTTCAATATATACTCCTCCATTTGCAATTGCATTATATGCACCTGCCATTTCTAAAGGATTTGTTCCATATGTAAGTCCACCTAAAGCTAAAGCTAATCCGTTATCTTTGTCTGGCGAAACATTTATTCCAACACTTTGTAAAAATTCTATTGACTTTGCAGGTGTAATCATTTGCATTGCTTTAACCATAGGTATATTCTGAGAAGTAGCAATAGCTTGCCTTACTGTAACTAACCCCCTAGGAGTATTATAATCTTTTGGATGATAGTTGCCAAATGTTGTTGGTGTATCATTAAATAAACTTGCTGCAGTTATAATTCCATTATCTATTCCAGGACTCAAAACTGCAAGAGGCTTAAATGAAGAACCTGCTTGTTTTGTATTTTGTGTTGCTCTATTAAATCCAAATGCATCTGTTTTTTCTCCCAACTTACCAACTGTTGCAAGAACATATCCTGTTTTTTGATCTATTAGAACCATTGCAGCTTCTGATGTTGCACCTGGATTTTTCTTAGATGGTATTTGATATTTAGTTTTAGCAAACTCTTCTTCCATAGCTTTTTGTATTTCTGGATTTTCAGTTGTATATATTGTAAATCCTCCGCTAGATAAATATAATTTTGCATAATCATGTGTCCAATCATGTTCTGCCATTAATTCACTTATTATTTGCTCTATTGCAGCATCTGTATGATAAGAATATTTTGTTTGAACTATTGTACCTTGTTTAAATGCAAGACCATTATTTGTTTCTTCCACAGCACTATTATATTCATCATCATTTATCTTTCCTAATTCTTTCATTTTGTTTAGAACTGTAATTGTTCTTAATCTTATTTTTTCTATATCATTTCCTGAAAATGGATCATAAGCATTTGGAGAATGATTTATTCCAGCTAGAAATGCACATTCTGCTAAATCGAGATCTTTAGCACTTTTATCAAAATAGAGATTTGATGCTACTTCAACACCGCAAACATTATTTCCGCCTAAAAATATCAAGTTTAAATACAACTCTAATATTTGATCTTTTGACATCTGTTTTTCTAAGTAATATGCTCTTGCCATTTCTGTAACTTTTCTCTGCCAAGTATCTTCTTTTTCATTTGTTAAATTCTTTACTAATTGTTGAGTAATAGTACTTCCTCCATAAGCAGAACTACCTTTATGCAAAACATATTGTATTGTTGCACCTGCTGTTCTTTTTAAGTCTACTCCATTATGCTGGTAGAACCTTTCATCCTCTATAGAAACAAAAGCTACAGGCAAATATTTTGACATATCATCAAGGCTTACTATTTCTCTGTTTTCGTCGCCGCTTAAAGTTGCTATAGTATTGCCGTTTATATCTTTAACAATCGAATTCTGATATTTTATAGACAAATCTTCTGTAGATAATCTTGCATCTTTTAGTACTTGATATCCCCATCCAAATAAAATTCCTGCGCCAATTATTAATAAAAGTATTATTGTTATTAATGTTATTTTTATTGTCTTTCTTATTCTTGGATGTTTATGTACTTTTTTATTTTTTTTAGTTTTTATTTTATATGTTTGTGTCTTATCATTGTCCATATTCTCTTCCTCCAATTATTTGCTATTATATATTATAATTTATAGAATTTCAATCTCCCTATCGCTTCGCGGTAGGGGACCCAAATCTTCCAATATTTCCTCTGGTTCTGTAATCATTTTTGCGCCTTCTTTTATTAACCTGTTTGTTCCATATGAATTCAGATTATCTATATTCCCTGGTATAACATATACTTCTTTTCCTTGTTCCAGAGCAAAATCAACAGTGATTAAAGTTCCGCTTTTCTCTTTTGCTTCTACTACCATTACTCCATTTGAAATTCCACTAATAATTCTATTTCTTTCTGGGAAATTTCTAGCTATTGGTTTTGTACCTATAACATATTCTGAGATAACAGCGCCATCAGTTTCTATAATCTTCTCAAATATTGTTCTATTTTCTGGCGGATATACACTATCTAGACCGGGACCCAACCACTGCTATAGTTTTTCCATTTGCCGCTAATGCTCCCATATGAGCATATGTATCAATTCCTCTTGCTAAACCACTTATTATATTAATATTATTTAAAGACAAGTTATATGCAAATTTCTTTGCAATATTTTCTCCATATTTAGTACATTTTCTACATCCTATTATACTAATTGATTTATCATTTAGTATTTTTTTATTTCCCTTTATGTATAAACTAATTGGTGGATCATATATGCTCTTTAAGTTGTTTGGATAGTCTTCATCATAGATTGTTATAATATCTATATTATTTTTATCCATATATTCCAGATATTTATCTAAATTTTTTTTATATTTTGGATCAATGATTTTATCAACGATATTTTGTAGGGGTTGCATGGTATGCAACCCGGACAGCATAACATGCCGCCCCTACATCATCCGCATTCCACAAATTTTTTGGTGTTTTATATTTCTCTAGTAATTTAAGCAAAGTTTTTTTATTTATATCTTCTATTCTTGAGAGCCAAACCCAATATTTTAAGTCTTCCATATAGCCTCCTATTATCTAGCCCCCAATTATTTAATTATTTACTATTACTTATACAGTCTGTCGCATCTTGTGCTTATATTCATTTGTTTGCTTTCGCTGCTTTGACTACATTCGTCATCAACATTGCAATTGTCATCGGTCCTACTCCACCAGGAACTGGTGTTATGTATGAAGCTTTCCCAAAAACATTTTCGTAATCTACATCACCACAAATTTTGCCATCATCCATTCTATTTATTCCAACGTCTATTATAACTGCGTTATTTTTTATCATATCTGCTGTTATAAATTTTGGTTTTCCAATTGCTGCAACTACTATGTCCGCAGCACTTGTTATTTCTACTAAATTTTTAGTTTTAGAATGGCATAATGTTACTGTAGCATTTTTAGAAAGCAAGCACTGAAACATCGGCTTTCCTACTATATTACTTCTTCCTATTACCACTGCATTCTTTCCTTCTACATCTATATTGTACTCTTCTAGAAGCTTCATAACTCCATATGGTGTGCATGATATAAAAGTATCTTGCCCTAAACATAGTTTTCCTACATTTATTGGACTGAATCCATCAACATCTTTTTTGTCGCTAATTGTTCTAAATGCCTCATCAATATCGAGCTCTCCTGGTATTGGACTCTGAAGCAAAATTCCATGAACATCTGGTCTTTTGTTTAATTCCTTTATTACTTCCAATAACTCTGTCATATCTGTATTGCTATCTAATAAATGTTCTTCATATTCTATCCCTATTTCTTCACATGCTTTACTTTTATTTCTTACATATATTTTAGAACTTGGATCGTCTCCTACCATTATTACTGCCAATTTCGGAAATATTCCATCTTCCTTTAACTTGTCTACTTCATATTTCAACCCTTCTCTAACTTTCTCAGCAACTGCTTTTCCATCTATAATTATTGCCATATAAAATTCTCCTTTTTATTGTTTCCGTAAATGTATGTGGCATGAAAATTGCCTTTCATTTATTTTTTTATTCTATATCAAAGTTAAAATTTTTACAATAGATATATGAAACAAATTTGACGAATACACGGTCAGTAATTAATTTACCTTTATCTTCATTCCTCCACATTCTTTCATTTTAGTCTGATAATATTGTACCAATGCCTTATACAAATATTCTGTATCTTTTACACCTGCAGTTTCATTTGCAGAATGCATGGCAAGCTGCGGTAAACCGACATCTACAGAATTTATACTAAGCTGAGTAGAACTTTCTAAGCCTAAAGTCCACCCACTTTTTAAATCTGATTTTACTGTATACATTTGATAAGGAGCATCAACAGATTCACAAATGCTCTTAAAAATTGATGCAGTCATAGCATCTGTTGTATAATATTGTGCAGCATGATATTTAATTACTAGTCCTCTATTTAAGTATACTTTATTTGTAGGATCGTTTTTTTCTTCATGGTTTGGATGTACTGCATGAGCATTATCTGCAGATACTATAAAAGAATTTTTTAATGCTTTATGAAATTCTATTTTTGATTTTCCCAAAACTTCATTTATTCTTATTAATGTATCAACTAAAAATGTAGATGCTGCCCCTTGTTTTGTTTTACTTCCTACTTCCTCATTGTCAAAACAGGCAAATACATTTACTGTTTCTTTGTTTTCAGAGTTCTGTATACCTTCCAACGCAGCAAAAGTGGATTGCAAATCATCTAATCTTGGTGCTAATATAAACTCATCATTGTATCCATAGGTACAACCCTTTTCATTGTTATACAAAAATAAATCGTAGTCATAAATTTTGTTTTTACTACTATCCAAATTCATATGTTTTAAAAGAATATCATCAAAAGAATCATTATTATCTGACTTTTCTCTAAATAATGGTAATAAATCAATTTGAGGATTCCATTCCATTTTTATATTTGCATCCCAATTTATATGTATTGCTTGGCTAGGAATTACGCATACAGGTTTTTCAAAATTAACTAGTTTGCTTTCAAAAATATCATTGTTTTTAATAACTACTCTTCCTGCAATAGATAACTGTCGATCCAGCCATGTTGAATATATCATATATCCATAGCCTTCGACATTTAGCTTGACATAGTGCTCTCCTACTGTCATTTCCGGATTTGGTTTTATTTTAAGCATTGGAGAGTCTGAGTGTGTAGCTACAATATTAAAAGCATAATCTTCTAAATTCTCTCCTATTTTAAATGCAATTATTGAAGACTCTCCTCTTGTTACAAAATAATTTCCTCCAAGATTCAAACTCCAGTTTTCGCTCTCTAATAACTCCTCGTATCCATTATCCAGAAGTTGTTCTTTTATTGTATTCACAGCATGATATGCTGTAGGACTTTTTTCTATAAAATTAATTAATCTACTTGTAATTTTTCCTTCCATGTACATTACCTCCATATAAATTTAAAAAAATTATATCAGTTATACATTTATTTTTCAAGCTTTCTAAAACTTTTATAAAAGAAAAATTTTATTGTATTTCCCTTGATTGTTTAATCATTAAATCGCCAAAAACGCCATATCCTTCAGTAGGGTCATCCACCAAAACATGAGTTACTGCTCCTACAAATTTACCATTCTGTACAATTGGGCTTCCTGACATTCCTTGTATTATTCCTCCTGTCAGATCTAATAGTCTCTTATCCGTCACTTTTATTAACATACTTTTATTATTAGAATTATTATTTTTGTATACCTTCATTATTTGTATATCATATTCTTTTCTTACGCCATTTTCTAAGTTCAAAATAACTTTCGCTGGACCTGTTTTAATTTCATCACGATTAGCCACATCTATTGCATTATCTGTTGATATATTTAATCCAGACAAATTTGTTATATTACCATAAATTCCAAATCCTGTATTAGAATATAAATTTCCTATAGTTTGTCCACTAGAAATAGAGCCCTTTATTTCTCCGAGGTTTACCTTTTTCTCCCTTAACAACATTGGTTATATCTGCTCCAACTATCTCTCCTGTAGATATTTGTATTAAATCCGTGGTATCAGCATCCACTATTCCGATGTCCGTAATGCTGCAAACTTTCCTGTACTGGGTTCATAATATGTCATAGTTCCAATTCCGAGCTGCACCATCTCTTACCCATAATCCCAGCTTGTATTCATTTGATTCAGTCTTAACAGGCGACATATTTGTTTCTTTTTCTTCTCCATCTCTTAAATACCCTACTTCTATTTCTTTTGAGCCATATCTATTTACACATTCTATTAATTCTGCTGTAGATGAAACTGCTTTTTCATTTATTTTTATTATCATATCTCCTTCTTCTATTCCGCTATTTTCATAAGGTTTCTTTCCATTTATATCAGTCATGCCAACTACAAGAACGCCTTCTGTATATAGCTTCAATCCCACAGTATTTCCAAGCGGAACCACTTTAGTATTTGGTATAGTATTAACGTTCACTTCTTTTACTGGAAACAAATTAAATAAACTTATTTCAACTGTCGATTTTTCCACTTTTTCTATGTCACTTAATGTAGTTGCCGTTGTGACAGTTTCACTATTATTATTGCTTTCTTTAACATATAAACCAAACATTATTCCTAAGTTTAGTTTCTCTCCTTTGAATAAAAGGATACTATCAGGTATAGATGTTATATTTGTTACATATGCTAATAGCAATAATAAAAATAAAATAAAAAAGGCTCTCTTAAAAATTTTCATAATTCCATCCTTCTTCTTTTTAGAATGTCCATATTTGAAAAAAAAATGCGTGAGTGCACTTCATGCTCTCACGCATTTTTACATTTTTTTATATTGTCGGCCTGTTTACATATCTTTCTCTTCCTATTGCTGTATAGTATGGTCCATCATATATTTGTTTCATATTTTTGCCACCTACTGTTGGAAGGGCATGAGGACTAGGATACGTTGCATCTATATTATATTTAGGATCATAACTCGATGGATCTATTACACAATAATAATCCGCTAATTCTGCATTTATGTCCTCTCTGTTATCATGAGGAAAATAATTCTTCGTTGAACTAGGATCACCATCTGTTTGGTAATAGCTTCTTACAGTAAAATCTACGCTTTTATATCCTGTTATTGTTGCTGTTCCTGTAGCATTTATATGTTCACAATACAATCTATGATAATACTGATCTACATTCACTCCTGGCACATCTGTTGCTGTAAAATACATATTATTTACATCGACAAAATCTTTATTATTTGTACTTGTTGCTATTGCATATCCGTTATAATACTTCGTACCTATTGGCACTCCTTGCATAAAAGTAATCATTGCTACATTGTTTTCTATTTGCTCCCATTCACCTTCCAAAAGTTGAGGCATTTTGAAATCGAAACTCCCTGAATTTGTGCTAGCATACTCATTCATTGCTTGACGTATGTTATTAGTAATTAGATTTCTTATTACTTGTTTTCTATGTTGCATAAAAAGTGAATCTTCATATTTATCAGCTCCTGGTGCAGGACTATTATTGCTATTTATATTAAATATTGTTCTACTATCACCATTAAATTTTGGATCTGGATTTCCATTATCATCGCACTTGTTACTTGCTGTTATAGTACCTAAATAATTAGTTACCCATTTTGTAAATGAATATGACTCAACATAATAATTAACTGCACTATAATCTTTGAAATCTATAGTATTACCACCACTATATCCATTTGGGCTGTTAGGCAATCCTAAAGACGATTTTATTGCTGATATGTTTGAGTAGTGTTTTTTCTTATAGGTATATCCTGCTGGATTTTCAATTATTCCCAAAGATAAAGGAGCAGTAAGACTTAAATAGTTTCCTACATCATCTTTAATAAACCAACGTCCTTGATAACTTCCAGGACTCAACATTTGGTAATATTCAGTAACATTGTATGGATCAGATGGAGAAGGTAGAATTGGACTAAACACAGAAATTTTTCTAAATACACCATTTTTTATACTTCCTGGATCATTTATACTACCTAATATTGACTTTACATCTTTTGCACTTATTGTAAAATATTGTTTATTAGGATTAGGCTCTGTAGAATCTTTATATACCTTTCTGATTGAATTAGTCATATCTAGAGCATATATATATGGAAATGTTTTAGGAGAATCAGTTGCATAGCTTGTATCAGCATCATTATTTTTATATGCTCTTTGTTCAGATAAAGTTTCTTCTGTTATATTCACACTATTATATTTTAAACCAGTTATAGTTCCTGTCGGTACATCAGTAGTATTGAAATATGTCAAATAACCAGCTTTTGAATCCCATGAATTTGGTGACCCAGATATCTTTCCATGTACACTTATATAATTATCCAAAGTATAATCTACAGTTATATCTGTACTTCCACTTGCATTTACATATCTTGCAGAATAGTTCATAAATGGCCTAAGTATATGTTTATATTCAGTAGCTCCAGTTGTCTGTGGCTCTCCATTCGCATCTTGTATAAATAAACCATCTGCATCTGTTGATACAACATCAGTATTAGTTGGGGCATAAATATAATACCCATCATATAGAGTGAACACCACTGCTGGTATATATGTTTGTATAAAATTTTTACTTGTGCCACCTATACCCATTTTATTTGCAATACTTTTCATAAAGTAATTCATAGAAGCACTTATATCTTTTCTTTTAGATAATGGATCATTAGAAAAATCTCCATTCCATTCTACTGTGTTTATTTCATATGCTTCTATAGATTCCCTAGTTGCTTCTATAAGTTTTGTATTGTAATCAGTTTGCATAGAAATTGTATCAATTTGTAAGTTAATATAATATGATGTAATTAATACTATAGGCAATACTATTATTATAAATATTACAGCTAAATATTGTATTTTCATTTGTACTCTCCTTTGCTTAGTAATAACAATCCTCCGGCATAGCCGGAGGATTGTTATTACTAAGCTATGTTAATATCCTCCATTGTTCACAACCATCGCAGTTGCAGTAGCTCCTATTGTATATGTACCTTGTCCAGTTATCTGATAGAAGAATCTTCTTAATAATTGTGCTATTGTCGTATTTGTATTTTTTACAGTTACAATTACAACGTCACCTTTTTTTAATGGATATCCCTTTCCACTAGTATAACCTGGATTACTTTGAATTGATGAAAGGAATGTAGAATAAGTATCAGTATTACCTACTAAACTTCCTGATGATACTGCTGTTTTATCTCCCATATTAGTATCCAAATGTTGTATTTCAATTTGTATATCAAAAGTATTTCCTGTAGCACTTAATTGTTGTACAGTTTGATCATAATCACCTCGGGTTATTGTTCCTTTTTTTGCAGCTCCATTTGCTAAGTCTGATGTAATTTTTTGTACAGCTAATTGAGTTACCTTTTCATTCTGTTCTGCAGTAGTTAATGTTGGATATAGAGTAAATATAAGCATCGCTACAATAGACATTATTACTGTTATTACTATTTCTCCTACTTCTCCACTATCATCTCTTAAATTTATCATATTAAACCTCCTTTTAAATTGCTGTGTATGTTATATATACTTTTTGTCTACCTGATGTTATCGTTAAAATAGATCCATCTTCTCCAGTTCTATATTCTCCACTATAATTGGTTTCAACAAATCTTTCTCTAAAGGATTTTCCCATATATGGAACAAATGATTGTTCAGCAATACTAAAGTAATTCCCTGAAGTATATCTATTAGTAGGATCTATTATTGTCCCTCCAAAGCCAACTGCTCTACCATCTATTGTAGAACCCGATATTGTAACATTACTTTTACTCAAAAATAAGTTCACTCTTTCAATTGGAGATGCATTCCATATCATTGTTCGTTCTGTATCTAAATCGAATTTAGCAATTCTTCCTAGTGGTAATCCTAAGCTTGGATTTGAGTTTTCTATAATTACACAAAATCCTTCAGTATAATATCTGTATAAATTTGATATAACTGTGTCTGAGCCTACTATTCTACTTCCATTTGAATCCACTGTCATTATAGTGTCTCCATTTACATCTTCTAAAGGAATATCTCCTTTTGCATCAGGAGCTCCTTTTTTATACTGTGGATAATAATTACTTTGATCTAATCTAGATGTTACAATATCTGAGGTAGCTCTTGCTTGTGATATAGTCATGAATGCTATAGAAATTGAAATTACAAATACTATAATAGCAAATGCATATTTTAGAGCCTCTGCTGCATTCTCCATGTGAATTACCTCCAATTTGTTTTTCTTTTGTACATTAGTACCCTTAATATTATTTACAACCTTTTGTATAAACAATATTAAAGGTATTCAATATATTATGTATAGGGCAGGCATTCCCTGCCCTTTTCATATTATATAAAATATTATTTTATATTTATACTTGTAATATAACCAGCTGTATATGTAGGTGTTACCGTATATGTTACTGATGTTAAAAGTTTTCCTTGTATTGTTGTAATATTAGTCAAATTTGTTGCTGCTGTTGCACTTGCTGCTATAGTTGTTAATCCATTAGCAGGACTTGTAACTGCTGTAGAAGATACTGTAATTTGATGCTGTGCATTTCCAGCTACAGCATTACTTGATATTATTCTTGACAATAATGCTTTAACTTCTGATGCACTTTTACTTGATCCAATATATGATGTATAATCTGAATTGAATGAATCTATAGCCATTGTGTCTGCTTTTGCACCTGCTTGTTCTTGTGGTTTAGTAAGCATTCCCATTAAATATACACCTGCACTTATTAATAATATTGCAATTAATATAGCTCCCGCAATTATTAATGCTTTTGATGCGTTCTCCATAATTTTTCCTCCTTTGTTTTTCATTTATATTTTATCTTTAGAATATTTTTTTATATTCTAAAATATTAAAAACTCTTTTAATGTACATTATTCTAATTCCTCAAATGTGATTCTGCTTATCCTGCCTGTACTTTTGTGATATTGAATATCTGCACACTTGAACTTTACTATATTAAAATTTGCCACAAAATTTGTCATTCCGTTAGCATAAATTGCTTCCATATTGTACGTATTTTCTATTGTTATCATTTTGAGTTCTACTTTTATAGAATCTATTTCATTTTCTATATACAATCCATTTTCATCTTTTTGTACTTTATTTCTCTCATTTTGATCAATTGCTTTAGATATTACTGTTGCAACTTCTGCACCATTTATTTCTTTATCTATATATAAATTGTATTCACTGTTTGCTTTTCTTGCATCATTTGCCCTATTACTGTTATTAACTAAAATACCGAGCTAATATGCACATAATAATTATAAATATAAAAGTTATTATTATTATAAATCTTCTCATTCGTTTTTTATACTACCTTCTTTGATTATACTATCTTTTATGCTATTTTGCAACATTTTTCTTTAAAGTTTTTTATGTTAATATATTATAGTTACTAAGGCTGCTGGGTAAATGTTACCATATTAACTAGTCCCGTATTTTGGTCATATTCTACGCTACATTTATACACAACTTTTAGTCTTGGCAAACCGTATGCATCTAACTGCAAATTTCCCAAAGCATCTGTTTTATAGTCACTATTAGCTTTTATATAATTTATCAATTG
>Ga0123357_10008215_pt1 | contig 13009 bp, 7 predicted proteins | sample TergutEmb28metaG_FD_89873 | JGI IMG/M metagenome (GOLD analysis project Ga0123357, IMG submission 89873) | Embiratermes neotenicus P4 segment gut microbial communities from Petit-Saut dam, French Guiana - Emb289 P4 | ecosystem: Host-associated > Arthropoda: Insects > Digestive system > Gut ...
AAAAAAAAAAAAAACAGTTAATTCACCACATCTCATTTTAGTGCTGAAAAAAATAACCAAATGTGATCAAAGGTTGTTCTAACAAATACACAATCTTGAAGCACATTCACTCATTCTGCTGTAACTTTGTTTCCAGAATCCTATGACAACACATAATACTGCAAAAGCATAAAGTAAACTGTAACAAATTCAGACAAAAGACATTGTAATGCACAATTATAATTTCGGTGGCTTAGAAAATTTTGCAATTTTATGATTTGGTAACTTTGAAAATAGAACATTGTGTAAAACGAGGAAACGACACACTTTGTCAGAAGCCGAGCTTAGCGATTACCCCATTGTAAATTGTTTTATAAGCCAGCCAAGTTACAGAAAGTTATGTCAACGTGTGGCAAATAGCTGACATCAGCGCGCCACTTCCATAGAGCTTCAAAGACTGTTACAGTATGGGATGTATGAAACTAAGCTAAGGTGATGTAAGGTTGTGTTAACACACACAAAAATGCATGACATGAGCAAATCACCTTTATATACTTTCATGAATATTTGACTAGTTAGCTTACTTTCTGCATAACATTTGATCAATGAAGTTTGGAACACAATACTGACGCTATACTACTGTTTCAAAGAAGCTTACCAGTCGTGAAGAATTTCTAAGGGACTGGAGGCTGACATGCTGATCAACATAGCGTATCTCTTGATTACTGAAGGTGAGTCGCTTTGGTTGAACTAAATTTTAAAGTAAATTAGAAATCTTACTTTGGAAACTTACGGTACAAATTGGTTATACGAAGGCGAGACAGCTAGTAGTGCCTAAATTTCAGAACTTTGACTTGCAAGTGCAATTTTACTAAGGAAGACACTTTCACCCTTATATATGTAAATCTGCATATAACCGTAGTAAAATAGAATTTAGCTTTTAGCCATAACTGTTGTTGTTTGACTTGGGTCAAACAGTTCTAGATCCTAACACTATTCGAATCAGGTCCCCTGATTCTGGTGGTACGCTACCTCCTTCTTGACCCGAACGGACCATCAGTGACAGTAGGAATCCTTTCCCCCTTTCCATAGTACTAACAGGGTGGTCGGTTTCGGTCCACTCTGAATTACCTATACTCCGTGAACATTACAATATCACTTTGACTCTTAATAATGCCAGTTATATATACCACTATGAATATTCTGAATTGTGGTATTCAAGCTTAACATTTCACTTTGACACTGGCTATAAACAAATTTAAATCAGAACTGATACCTCAAATTACATTTGGCCTAATAGTATAACGTACCTTAGAAGGCTTCTCGTATTGTGAGTATTGGTTCTCATGAGGACATTTGTTGATTTCTGGACAAATGTTACTCCACCAATATCAATTCTCTTCAAAGGTGGGTTGCCTGTGCATGATCCACTAATAGCACTGTTTGTGGTTGTCTGGGGAACACGCAACAGAGTCTTTCCTGCTGCATCCATTAAAAACTTGTTCCCACGTACATAGACAGCAAAACTAGACCTTGCCCTGGACTCTGAAAAAAATGTTTTCCGGCAAATTCAAACAGGTGCCAAAACCTCCTCCTTTGGTTTCAGAGGTAAGCAATTGAAAACACAGGTGTTCCAACTTTTTATGGCATGAGGCCACACCTGTTATAGTGGGCTAATTCACAGACTGAGTGTGGAAAAATAACAAAAAGATGCATAAATAACCACCTAACTTACTGTGTAACTATAATATAAACAGCCAACTACATGCAACAATAATAATTTTATTATTAATCATTTCAATCAGCTCAAAATGTTTTGGGCGATAATTTTGCCCATCCTCAGGAGCACTAGACTGTGTTTACAGCTTGTAGTATAAAGCGTCATCAGCGCTTTATACCACAAGCTGTAAACACAGTCTAGTGCTCCAGACGATGGGCAAAATTATCGCCCGAAACATGTTGAGCTGATTGAAATTATTAATAATAAAATTATTATTGCTTCATCTGGTTGGCTGTTTATATTATTGTATCAATGATGCAAGGTCACACAAACATCAAATTTACTGTGTAACTCTTGTAGTATAAAAGTAATTTACAAATGTGGCCATGGGCCGCAGATTGGAACTCCACGATGTAAACCATCCTGCATGCAAACAATGTAAATACTGGCATTATTGCCTGCCACATTCAATAGCGTACCTGCCATGTGAAGGCCATGTTCTTCACAAAAACCCAGTCCTTATTTTACCTGGCGACTACTGACCGTCACTTCCTGCCATCACGACACTCAAAATGGGTGGTCAGCCTAATGGGCTATATTAATAGGGTAAATGAGCCATCAGGCAGCAAAAAACTGTAGTTGTTTGGTACAATAATGACCAAATATATCAAGAGTTATTGGAGAAACTTCTCTTTTTAACATTAATTACATCAAATTTCAACAAACTTCATTCACACACGTACAAAATTTGTAAAAAAAAAAAAAAAAAAAAAAGTTCAGTACCATTTACAGTACATTGTTCCAAACACTACCAAAGTAAAGGTAAAGTTTTCCTGTTACAGGCCCGGTGTGGCCCAGAGGGTAGACAGAGGTATAGCTCTACTCTTCCATGACCGCGGCACTAGAAGGGGGTGAGTGGCGGTCAGCAGCACGTCCCGGCCGCACTTTACCCCCGCGACAGACCCCATACCCATTTTACAGGAGGCTGGGTGGGCCCCAGTGCAGGTCTGGACGGGCGGAAAATCTCGTCCCCACCGGGATTCGATCCCTGACCACCCAGCCCATAGTCAGTCGCTATACCGACTGAGCTACCAGGCCCACAAAGTAAAGGTGTAACAAATCACAGACAGTACTTACTTTTCACATTATGATTTGCTGTACTTCTCGCAACTTCGCTTTTACATTTTGGAGTAACACTTCGAGTGAGCTTCAGTTTGGAGGTTCTGTACAGAACTCCCCCTATCCACACCAAGCTTGAACTCTGTCTGTTATTCTGTCCAGCTCTGCCTTTTCTTAGATTTGGACTGTTCCCACTAAAACAAAGTACTGCACATGAGACACAATAAAAGTCATGTTACAGAATAGGAAGATCTTAATTTGCGGATTAAATTAATGGCAACGAACTACACTGCACACAGTCTTCCTTGGATCGTTTACATGCAGTTATTCAGATAATCAAGGAATTTCCTGTAACAGAACCCAAAAATCCAATGCCCTGTTCTAACAAGTGAGCCAAAGCATGCATAATACTAAGTTTGTTGCAAGAAAGTATGGGCTCTACCTTGATCTCGAATTATTATAAATATGACAAGTAATAACAGTCAAGTACTACAGAAAACAGAGAAGAACCGTACTTACACTCTCCTCCATTTTTTGTCCGTAATCAGCACCTTCCTTGGGCACAGACTCTTATTCCATGTTTTATTTCCAAACTTGAAGGTCAGGATAGAATACTGTGCATTCTTGTGTCTACTGAACAGTCTGTGATTTATACGTTGTTGGATTTGCTTTCCTCGTTTTGGCGTACGATATTGCAGAGAATATTTCTTAACATTTTTAACCCTCTTTGGGGTTTTGTAAAGCCTTCTGTCTATTTTATACCTTGACACTTGGCTTGATGTGGCTTTATTAGTGGCATAATTATATACATGCTTTGTCACTGGAGTATTAACCACACTGAATCTGGTTGATTTGTATTTAGAACACACAGCCTTTGCTGCCTTCACAGCTAATGTGGAAGATTTGAAGCTGTTTAGTCTAATTTTGGAACCTGATGACAAAGACCGGCTCTTTGAAGTTTTAAGATGTGTTGAAAAGTCACTTGGCACAGAAACAGATGGCCTGTTACCTGCTAAACCCTGCATACATGGCCTGACTGCCTCTGGTTTGGCACGCACCATCTTTGTCCTGCTGATAGACAACAGAGGCCCTGGTAGAGAGCTCTTAATTACTGGAGACAATTTCCTTTTTGGTATAGATTGTGTGCTGGTTCCTGAATTTCTCAGTATGTTACCTGTACCAGTATGGTGAACCAACGCATTATGCTTTACCAATTTAGTTTTGCTATGAAATGCATATCTACTAGTGAATGAGTTGGTACCTGACGGTTTTGAGGGTAATTCACAAGTCTGAAATTGTACTCCATGTTTCTTACTCACAGCACATCTGTTGGCAACCACACTAACTTGCACTGGTTGAGATTCTGTAGTTAACTTCATAACTTGTCCCGCGAGAACCTTCGGATTTATATGAACCGAACGTCTTGATGCACAAACTATTTCACTTTCTGAAGTAATGTGTTTTGCTGATGTGTTTGTTTGTACACTGCAACTTGGTTTGAAAAAATGGGGATTCAAATACATTCGGCTACTTCTGGAATCAAAAACATTCTGACACTGATCATTTGGTGTACCATACGTCAAAGAATGGTTTTCTGGAAGGCTTGAAATCGCTGGAGTAACTAACCCAGCATCCCGCCCATTACTCTGAGGTGGCCTATTATCTACACACATGCTTCTTGGCCCCTCCAATGGAATTTGAAATCTTGTGCTCACATTTACTTTCTTGTACTTTGAAACTGATGCATTTACTGAACCACCAGTTCTGAGGTTAACCCAATTAGCTGCAGCTGGTGCCTGTGTAGCAAATGATGTGATGCCTTTTTTTCCATTAAGACGTTTGTGCTGTTGAATTAAACCTGGAAAAGTAACAACCATTTTAAGGCACACATTAACCACAAAAACACTACATGTGCATGAATTATAGACCACAATGTGATACATGCAAAGTGGCAGTACCCTACGAGATGGCATCAAGTGAAGAGGATCTACAGCTTAGTGGTAAAACACAGCCACACTAAGACTGACATTCATCATATTCCCACATTTTGCACTGTGGCAGAGTTGAAGGTTTCTCACTGTACAAAGGAAAAATCTACAACCTGATGCACTTGAAGAATGAACTCAGGGCATTCTAAGAAGTAACATGTGTTCATTCAGTGGCCACCAGTTCATGAGGTTATCACCTACAAGCATGTCTTAGCAAAAGGAAGTTACAGAAAGGACTTCAAGCAAATATATGCAACTGTTAGGTGATTTAAGGTTCTCACAGCAACAAATGAAGAATGCTATTTTCTGAGACGTGGGATCACTGTCTGGTATAAAATTAGCACCACTGGAAGAAACACACCATTCCCACTTCAAGGTATACAAACCTGAAAGCAGGGTATTCCTCCAAAATGGTTGTAGATTTCTACTCCACAGCAAGGATTTTCAAACCAGAACACACAATTTTTAAATATGCAAAGAGTTCTTAAATAAATTTATATCAATAATTACTCAGTGGTGGTCCGCGAATATTTTGATTCTGTCAAGTATATGGGACTAAATTATATTCAAGACCCTTGTCCATGTATCTCTGTATGTGACGAAAGCAACATATCAAGATCCAAAATTCCTTTTGGTACATAGAAATCACAAAAAATGACTAATGCTAAAAAAATTAATATACCAGCATAACAAATGCATCTTTACTCACTACTTAGGTATTCACACTCCTCTCGAAGAATTGATGTCTGTCTCTCAGTTGGATGCATACTGTATGCCATTGTCTAATCAGTTTCTCACATGTTATGGGAAATAACATACAAGTTGCTTACTCTTCAAACGTTTACTGCTCATCATTCTTAAACTGAAAAGACACGAATCAATTTTTTTCTTTTACACACAACCCAAAACACTTACTTTATAACGACCCTTCCCCGTCCAACAAACCTAGTAAAGGCAATGAGACAAGTTCTCCTAGGCCTGCAACATAAATACATGTATTACAAGTGGTTATCCACCCGCATTACATGCACTCACGTTCAGCCTTCTCTACGTATCTAACCAAAAACTTGTGTAAGGCGTAACAAACCCTGAACCATACCGCTGCAGATACACTTGCCAACGATGTGTGCTAGTCCATTATTAGCTTAAAAAGAAATCGGCTAAACACATAATCAACATTCTCGAATATACGTTATTAGAGCACGACAACATCCAGCACATTTTAAATCAGTTGAGGAAAAAAAATTAATTACATGCACTTACAGAAACTGTCGCATTACGAAAGAGCAAAATTCCCAAGTACGTCACCTTAGCCCCACGAATTGCATCACACCTACACCCACAGATCATACCTACACCCATGGATCAGAGTCCGACACCTACTTCAAACTTACAGAGATGCATGGATTACTTAGGGGGCGGGGGACCACAGATTACGAGAACGTTGGTCTGTGATACGTCTAGGAATTTGCGATTCTCGTGTTAACGACTCTGTGACCCATAACCCGTCCGTCGCTTACGGACCGATACAAACCATGGATGAGAGATTCAACATACCCGGTCAACGTAACATAACCACGGGTCACAACTGAGCAACGCATTTTCCGCTGGATGCTGATCCGTGCTAGATACCTAGCGTTTAGAAATTATAGTACTGCACCCCGTGGTAGGTAGGATACATCAATCCAAATGTCATGCATTGTTTGTCTAGTGACAAGTTGCAAGAATCAGCGTACACATAGATTAAATTGGGTTAGATGAGACATTGTATCAGGCCATCCCATTCCACATTTTCTGTACGGACAAGTCCTTTACTCTTGGTTTACATCTCGATATCCGAGTGTACATTTCCCTAATGTGTTAATTCGTATTCCGACTTGAACTGTAGATTTGTCTCTTACTGCTTTCCAACTGAGACAATAATTTATATAATACGGAACCTGATAATTACTCTGGAAAAGAATGAAAGGCATACAAATTCGATTTCTACTAAGAGTGTTCATGCCATCGAAGGGCACATTCGTATTAAAAAATTGGGTCAGGCGGGAAATTTGGTATCGTTTTGCCAGGTTTACACAAAACAATGGTGCTTCTAAGGTAACTGAAATTAAATGCTTCATTTTACTTTATTTCGTCCTAGTACAAGGACGAGAATTAATATAAATACTGATATTTAATTGTGTGCAAGCTAATGATAAGGTATGTAAGCGATTTATTTACATTAGCGTGTGGGACAGCGTGTATGTGTGTGTGTGTGTGTTTTCAGATGATCTTTGCTGAATACTTATATATGATCTGTGACTTCCTCTTTGTGTCGTTGCTTGTATTTCCGGTTCGGCATGGTAAGCATGTTGGAGGTTTTAGGTATTTTTGTGTATTAAATTATTTTTCACCATTCTTGTGGCATTGTATAAATTTATGTGAGCGTGTATTAGTACGGAATGTAATGTAACAAGATAACAGGAAATTTGTAAATTATATTAACTCCGTACTTGATGTGTGCACACGTGCCCTGATTTTTACGGCCTCGTGATTGAGTATATTGTTGATAAAAATTAGTATTTCATTACGACAGTAAGCGTTGTCTGATGATTAATTTTCTGCCTTGTTTAGCCCTTCAAGAGGTTTGTTGAAACGGGCCGTGTGGCCTTTGTTGCTGATGGCCCACACAGGGGAAAACTGTGTGCCATTGTGGATGTCATTGACCAGACTCGAGTACGTATGATAATACAGTTCGTTCTTGGCAGTTAACATGTCTTATATGTTATGAATTTTAGACTGCCGATATTACAGTTCGGCTATTTAAATTTGGTGGATTCTGATCTTTTGCGTGTTTAAACCCCTTAAATGGAGTCTTTAAGTGTTGTTAGTCTTCTTCTTAGGACATGTAACAAAAGGCATTTTATGTTGTAACTGATTGACTGTGTAATGAGTTGAAAGTGACATAACTTGATATCACAGATTGTAATGTCCAGTGTCATTTTCTACAGGCTTTGGTGGATGGACCTGAAACAGAAGTACCTCGTGGACAGATGAGGCTCAATCAGCTTCATCTTACAAAGTTTAAAATTAACTTCCCATTCACAGGTCGCACAAAAGAAGTTAGGGAAGTTTGGTTAAAGAATAAGATTAATGACAAATGGGCTGCAGGAATGTGGGCCCAGAAAATTGCAGCCAAACGTAAGGTGTGTAGAATTTGTGTATTGAGGATCATATCTCATAGGAGGATATAAAAGTTAGTTTGAAGTGTTATAGCAAGTTTTAAAATGTTAGTGATGATACTGCTTGATCATGTCTACTCTAAAGTATGTGCATGTAATTAAATTACATATATTCTCAAATTAGCTTTCATTCACTTATGTTCCGCAGACATAAGAAAGGCCATGCAAAGACATACAAAGCGATTTAACTAATACACTGTTAAGAATTATAAGTAAGGTAACACACATGATGATGATCGTAGGATAGGAATTGCCGACTGATCGAGATATGAAGCGAAGATCACACTGATGTGTTGCTTTAAAGCTGCAAATTTTGGGTGCCTGACAATTTATGCATACATTTATCACCATGCTTTTCTCTGTTTCTGTAGCGCCGTTCAATGACTGACTTCGACCGATTTAAGCTAAGAAAAGCAAGGCAGATAAGGAACAAGATTCGTACTCTTGCTTACTACAGACTCAAAAAGAGGGCTGCTAAGGAGAGAGCAAAGAAATCTGCTGAGAAAAGGAAAGGAGAACCTAAACAGAAGAAAGGAGAAACTAAACAGAAAAAAGATGAACCGAAAGAAAAGAAGGGAGAACCAAAACAGAAAGAGGCACCGAAAAAGAAGTGAACTATGATGATTTCTGACATTAAAATGTAATTGTAAATGCAAGGAGATAATAAAGTTTAAACAACTGTCTGAAATTTTGTGTTGGTGCTGTTAATGTTGCTGTGTCGGGGTTTACTGCTGAATAGAGAAAAAGGGAAGGGCATTTACATGGATGGGTGATAACCAAATCTTCATACACAGTGAATTTGGCTTTAGGCAACTGATACCAATAAAGTCCATTCATCTAAATTATTTCTATCTGCACCTGCTGTGTGAGTTGTGTATACACCACAATGAATGAATGAATGAATGCAGTTTGTTTCTACCTCACCTATCTACATAACCTCTATCCTTCCCCTAACTTCCAGGTGTCATATTGCATGTGCACTTTTAGATCATTTTTAGTGTTGACTGGAGAGGTGGTAATGGCACTGAACCTCTAACTTCTGCCACTCGTGTTTGCTGTTTCCCTGACCCAAGTACAATTAATTTTAAATCTTATGTTGGGAAGCAGCTGGGTATATATTCTGAATTTGAATGTGGGATACATGACTTGACTACATTCCAAATATTCTGTTTATTAAGTGAAAATAAATCGTAAGTCTATATAGGCATGTTAATTCGTTATATCAAAGTATTTAACATGAGGAATGTGCTGAAACATTTACAAATACTGCTGTCACGTCTGAGTACCAAATGGCATTAAATGTTTCCCGTTTGGCCAAGTCTGACCTTTTGCTTACTGAATATCAAGCTCTTCTAACCTTGTTTCTACCATCTTCATGTGTGCCATGCCTGTTGTGTCTATATAAGATGCTTCCAAAAAAAGGTAACTGCTGTAGAGATGTGAACTTTCATATTTAAATACACAAAATAATAAGTTTACTCTCCCTGGCACACACCCATCTAAATTTGAACCTTTGTGATCTTATAAAATTGTGTATGGGAGTCCTTAAAAAGTGTCAGTCACTTGGAAAAAAAGGTCTCTGCTTTTTATAGAGCCTCCTGGTTCATAATATTCAAAAGCGCATGAAATTCAAAGGAGAAGTAAAAAAAAAAAATCCCTTTCAGTTATATGTCCATGGAACTATTTCCAGCACCATGCCTTGAACAGTTTCTGTGTAGAAATTACTGAATTTAGATGAATAGGCTGAAATTTATTCCACAGGTCCTAAATGGTTCTCTTCAGAATGAATTCAACTATATCAACCTTTGACAGAAGAACTGTGCCACTGGGAACTCAATGAAAATGTATTAAGGGATGAACAAACAAAAGTAACACATATTAGCATTACACATGCAAGAAATGTGTCCAAAGCAGGGGTGCACAAAGTCTCAGGTGAATATTTTGTATAATGGCACCTAATATTTGTGGGTACTCAGTAAAGTACTTGCTAAACATGACCCATCTAGCACCAAGAATCTTGAAGTGCCTGCTAGATTTTTTGAAAATTTGTGGACCCCTGCCCTGAAGAACCACAACAAACAAAGCAACTTAACCTCATCCCTAAATTCATCCGACTTCAGGGATCATGATCACTGAGGCGTCGAGGAATTGCCTGCTGCTTAAGGAGACCAAATGTTGAGGGTTTAGTCTTCTGGGATGTAATCCTATCACTGGGCAAGTGACTCCTGAAGTTCTAAAGGTCCAAAGTACTTGATGTCCAGCATGGAGAGGAAACTGGCAATGTCATCTGCACACTGAAGGTGCTTCTGGAGAAATTACACATCAGCATCAAAATGCATCTGAACTCATTACTACAGATTACACAATTACAATGTACCTCCAGTGTCAACTTGACAAGATTTTCAACAAATTACCATTGCATTAAGGACATTTCCAATTGTAAAGCTGAAAATAATAAGAGAGGCAATGAACATATAACCTAATATTGAGGTGCATTTGTGCAACCATTGTAGCAGTAGATATTCAATAAGCATTACATATTCTGAGTGTGTGTTTTTAGCCTTAGGTATCCAGCATGCAGTGCACATGTGCCATAATGTCATCAGTGGCATGTCCACCTCTACAATATGTTTCAAATTATCTCATTAGCAGCATATTTGGAAAAAAAGTTACTGAACATAAAATGTGTTGTAACTTCCTCTACAACTTTCATCTGAAACATTTTTCAGTCTAGAAAGAATTGAGTAAGATAAGATGAAAAACATATATTGGTCTTCAAGTAAAGTACCTGTTGTTATTGTTCGAGCTACCCTTTAACACTGGAATTAAATCCCTCTGCACAATGGCAGCCTGCTGAGAATTTTTACTGGGGATTTTAATTTTTGATGCTTAATCTTAGTAAAAAAAGAGCATATCTTACAGACTTTTCCTTCAAATTTAATGAAATAAAATTTTGTACTCTGCTTATGTATTGGTTAATCTGGGGGGGGGGGAAGTTCACCTATTTCTATAATAAATTTAGGCCTGTGAATCGAATGCATTATTTAAAATGTGGTGTAAATAGTTCATTACTCACATAATTTTGGTTGCTGCAGTAGGTTAGTGGCAACTCGGATCACCGTTTTATCACAACACACAGTGTTGGGGTGATTGACGAATTAACTTTGGTGTGATATTCCATGACACAAGGCACCGTGCACCGGCCCACATCACATCTGGTGCATTTATACACTGTGCCCCTTCTTTGGCCGAGAGAAGAACACAGAAGGTAGCACCATTGTGTTGATGATTTTGCTGGCCAGTGTTCGTTGTGGCGAATCTCGAATCGCAAAACATTTTTTGTGCCCTCACTTGGTCTTCCAGCCAATCTGGGGGTGGAGCGATCTTGGCTCTTTCCAGCTTCCTCAATCAAATTCCCCACCAGAAGGAGCCTGAAATCCCAGTGGGTATATTTAGGCCCACATGAAAATAACGGTATCCAAATGTTGAGTACTGTTAGATCCAGAAGGTGGAAAAACAATTTCGTGGTCCACTTGAAGGTACATCGACTCATCAAATAGCTGTCAACCATACAATCAGAACTGTTGACGTAACCCACGTGCCAGTTCTACTGTTCCACGATGTGAGGTTTCACGGGGTGGTTACTGCTTCACAAAAATTACCTTCTGTTAGTGGTAAGTCCATGCTAGTCAGCACATAAATTTCTCATCTGTCCTTCCAACTTAATGCAGTCAAACCTCCCCTGGTCCTCACCCTAACGTCACCCCTTTTCAGTTTCAGTTGTTTTGGTCCAAAGTCACGGGGCATATCTTCTCTGATGGACCATGCTGTCCCACATTAATTTGTTTTATGTCTGTCCAAGTCATCAAAAAGTCTTGGGGATTAAAACAAATTGTCCATAAATATTTTGTGTCCTAAGCCTTCAACTCTGCAAGTCAAATGTCTCACAGTTTCATGTGCTACAGTCACGTCATCAGTGGTGGAGTGTGAGTCTCTACCCAGGTACACTCTCATGTCACACATATACCCTGATTCATCACAGGGTTTGTAAATTTTGAGGCCGAATTTTTTTTTTTTTTGGAGTGGGGGGGGATGCACTGCCTGAAGATAACCCTGCCCTTGAATTTTACAATTATGTTGTTCACTGCCAAATGCTCCGAGGGGTTACAGAATTTAGCATAAGCCTCGTTCAGTTTGTCAAAGACAGTCCTTAGTTTCCATAGTCAGTCATATTCTTCACCTTCGTCAGGTCTCTGTGAATTGTCTGCAAAATGCAGAAAATGCAGTATGTGTAAAAATCTGTCTCGTGTCATGGTCTTGCAGTAAAACATATTGTGTAGCTGTCTGAGTCTTGACCAGTACTCATGTAGTGTGACTTTCAATTCGTGTCCCATCTGTAGAGCTAAGGCAATGAAAGTCATCATGTCCGGCAACATAATGTCAGGCAGTCAGTGGCTAGATCCGGCTTGTCTGTCTAAGTGTTGCTGGTAGTACACGTTGGTCTGTTCAACCAGCAGATGAAAAATTTCTGTGAAAAACAACATCAACATAGACAGTGGTGAGCTGTCTTTGTTGATGTGTGGAGTCTCAATTTTTTTAACACCTTTTGCTGGACCGACAAAAGGGTGAATATTTGTGTTCCTTCCTTGAGGCAGTCCCCAGGTTGGTAATCTACCACTTGTTGCAGCCTGTGGTTTAACTTCTGCTGAGGCTTGCTGTTGTTGTTTCTCTTCCTCTTCTTATTCTTCCTCCTCAAAATAGTCTTCAACATTGCTAGCCTCAGCACCTGATTCTGAGTCAGTGTCAGCAACCAGAATTTCACTAATGGCTTCCTCCTCAAGTTTTTTTCCTGGCCATTGCTTGAGACTTACAATCGTCTGCCTTGTTTAAATGCCTATGTATGACTGGACAGAGTTGCTGAAACCTAATGCCTCTAAGATATGAATGTCTTCTACAGTGACAGCAAAACAGATCTAAAGCTA
>Ga0123357_10008216_pt1 | contig 13008 bp, 13 predicted proteins | sample TergutEmb28metaG_FD_89873 | JGI IMG/M metagenome (GOLD analysis project Ga0123357, IMG submission 89873) | Embiratermes neotenicus P4 segment gut microbial communities from Petit-Saut dam, French Guiana - Emb289 P4 | ecosystem: Host-associated > Arthropoda: Insects > Digestive system > Gut ...
GGCTACGCCGCCTTTCCCTCTCGGTCGTCTCTGTTATTGTTGTCATTCCGAACGAAGTGAGGAATCTTTTAATCATTATAAATTGTCATCTTATTTTTTACACGTTACTAAATTAATAAATAATACAACACCATGGATCCTTTCAAAATAATCAATGAATACTACAAAGAAGGTACTCCCTTATATGATATTTTAGTGACCCACAGTCAATCTGTCGCTCAAAAAGCATTAGAAATTGCAGAAAAGCATCCGGAAATGAATTTGGATAAAAATTTCATTTATGAGGCGGCGATGTTACACGACATAGGCATATTTGATACAGATGCTCCTGACATATACAGTTTTGGACATTTTCCTTACATTTGCCATGGTAGTATAGGGAGTGAAATTTTGATGAAAAAAGGCTATAAAAAGCATGCGATGGTTTGTGAACGGCATACAGGTACCGGTATAAGTTTGGTTGAAATAATAAAAAATGCTTACCCTATTCCTCCGCGTAATATGATTCCTGAAACGATGGAAGAAAAACTGATATGTTTTGCAGATAAATTTTTTTCTAAAACAAAATTGGATAAAGAAAAATCTATTGAAAAGATAAGAACAGGACTTGCAAAGCATGGAAATGAATCTGTGAAACGTTTCAATGAATGGCTTAAACTCTTTTTAGGATAAATAAGGATAAATTGTTCCTTAAAATATGTAACTTTGCGAATTCATAGATTGATGGATCGTAGGATGCCGCAAAAAAAGATTTTACTAACTCTTATTATTATACTGATTTTACCTTTTGCCTTGTATCTAACAAAGGCTCAAGAGGTTGTTACAGTTTCTGAGATACCTCAAAATCACACAACAACAGAAAATCCTCTTCACAATGATTCTCTACCCATAGCATCCGATTCTATTTCAGTACCCAAAGACACTATTCCGGCCAAGAAACCAAATGCGATTGACGCCCCTGTTTATTATGAATCGAAAGATTCGATCATAATGATGGGAACTAATCTTATTTATTTGTATGGAAAAGGAGATGTCAAATACCAAAATTTAGAGTTAACTGCCGAATACATCGAAGTAAATACCGATAGCAGTTTGATTTACTCAACCTTCGCAAAAGATTCGATAGGAAATGAAATTGGTTACCCTGTTTTCAAACAAGGAGAATCCCAGTATGAGTCCAAATCAATGCGCTATAACTTCAAAACAAAAAAAGGATTTATTACAGATGTAATTACACAACAAGGAGAAGGATTTATCACTGCAAGCCGAACCAAAAGACTGGAGAATGAAAACTTATTTATGGTCGATGGAAAATATACTACTTGCGACGATCACGACCATCCTGACTTTTATTTGAAAATGACGAGGGCAAAAGTCAGACCGGGAAAAGATATTGTTACCGGCCCTGCCTATTTGGTTGTTGAAGACGTTCCCTTACCCATTGCTATTCCGTTTGGTTATTTCCCATTCAAGAGCAACTACAGTTCCGGAATAATTATGCCTACTTACGGAGATGAAATGGCCCGAGGATTTTCTTTGCGTAACGGCGGATATTATTTTGCATTCAACGATTATATGGATTTAGCTTTGACAGGAGAAATTCACACCAGAGGTTCATGGGGACTTATGGCCAAATCATCTTATCGAAAAAGATATAAATTTTCAGGAGGCTACAATATTAGTTTCTTAAAAACAATTTTAGGAGATAAAGGAGAACCGGATTATTATAATACATCAGACTTTAGTATTACATGGAATCACTCTCAAGATCCGAAAGCAAACCCTTTCCGAACGATTTCTGCTAATGTCAATTATTCATCGACTTCCTACAATTATAACCAGATAAATAATATTTTTTCAGATGACCGTACAAAAAACCAGAAATCTTCCAGTGTAAATATCAGCCAGACATTTCCCGACAGTCCTTTTTCTTTGAATGCCAATATGACAATCAATCAACGATCCCAGGACTCAACCGTATCAATGACTTTTCCATCGTTGAGTATTTCCATGCGGCAAGTTTATCCATTCAAAAGAAAAAATCCTGTTGGGAATCAACGCTGGTATGAAGCAATTTCAATCAGTTACCAGGGAAAATTAGATAATAACTTTTCGGGAAAGGAAGATAAGCTGTTCAAATCCAATCTGGTAAAAGACTGGAGAAATGGAATGACACATAATATTCCTGTTAGCGCTACCTTCAATTTGCTTAATTACATCAATATTACTCCATCTATTAGCTATAATGAACGTTGGTATACGACTAAAATTTCACAAGATTATGACCCTGAAAAGAATCGATTGGCGCCTTCCGACACTACTTATGGTTTTTATCGTTCATATAACGGCTCGGCATCTATATCAATGAGTACTAAATTATACGGATTTTTTAAACCGTGGAAAATGTTCGGCGATAAAGTGCAAATGATACGCCATGTGTTCACTCCAACTGTGAGTTTTTCCGGAGCGCCCGATTTTTCCGATCCCCGGTTTGGATCATTCGTAGATAAAACATTCATAGACAAAACAGGTAAAATAAATACCGTAAGGTACTCTCCATTCGCGTATAATCTTAATGCTCCTTCTCAGGGAGGAAAATCTGCTTCTATCAGTTTCGGATTTAATAATAACTTGGAAATGAAAATAAGATCAGATGAGGATTCGACAGGAATAAAAAAAATAAGTTTGATCGACCAACTAAGTTTTAATTCCGGATATAATTTCTTAGCCAAAGAATTCAATTGGTCGGATATTTCCGCCTCATTACGTCTAAAATTATCCAAATCGTATTCGCTTAATTTATCCGGCGCTTTTGATGTATATACGTATGGTGAAAACGGTCAAAAAGTGAATGTGACCCGCTGGGAGGCGGGAAAAGGAATCGGGCGTTTTCGAGGAACTAATACGTCTCTTTCGTATACATTCAATAATGATACGTTTAAAAAATTATTTGGAAAGAAAGATGATTCTTCTACTAAAAAAGACAATACAGATGAAAATCAAGATCAAACCAACGTTGCACCGGATAATACGTCAGAGAATGCAAGCAATAGAGCATCTCTACGTTCCGGCAAAAAAGACAATGGAGGAGATTTTGACTCCGATGGATATACCATTTTCCCTATTCCGTGGAGTTTATCAATGAACTATAGTGTTGGATTTGGCTATGGCGCTTTTAATAAGATACAACGTGAATACGATTATAAAGTATACCAAACATTAGGAATATCAGGGAATATACAACCAACCAAAGGATGGCGTTTCAACTTTTCAACAAGTTATGACTTCGATAACAAAAAATTTGTAACGATGACCTGTAACATTACCCGTGATTTGCACTGCTGGACTATGTCGGCTTCCGTCATACCTGTTGGTCCGTATCAATCATACTACTTTTCTATAGCAGTAAACTCTTCCTTGTTAAGCGATTTGAAATACAACCAAAGCAACAACTTCAGGGATGCCCAAAAATGGCAATAATAACAAATTTTATTGGGCTTCCACTTCCGGATTAATCTTTTTAATCAAACCTTGCAGAACATTTCCCGGACCAACTTCGGTGAAAGATGTTGCTCCATCGGCAATCATGTTTTGAACAGATTGCGTCCATTTAACGGGAGCCGTTAATTGGGCTATCAAGTTGGCTTTGATGGTTTCCGGATTTGTTTCTCCCTTTGTGCTTACATTTTGATAAACGGGACAAATAGGCGCTGAAAATTCGGTTGTCTTAATGGCTTCCGCCAATTCTTCTTTTGCGGGTTCCATTAATGGAGAATGGAATGCTCCACCTACTTTTAGTTTTAAAGCGCGTTTTGCGCCTGCTTCTAATAATTTTTCACAAGCTTCATCGACTCCGGGAATGCTTCCGGAGATTACGACTTGTCCCGGACAATTGTAATTGGCAGGAACGACGATTTCGTTAATAGAAGCGCATATCTCTTCGACTTTTTCGTCCGGTAAATTCAATATGGCAGCCATTGTGGACGGTGTTTTCTCACATGCTTTTTGCATGGCAAGCGCTCTCGCATAAACCAGTTTCAATCCGTCTTCGAAAGACATGGCTCCGGCAGCAACCAATGCAGAAAATTCGCCGAGAGAATGCCCTGCGACCATATCCGGTTGGAAATCGCTGCCCATTGTTTTGGCCGAAATAACAGAATGTAAAAATACGGCAGGCTGGGTTACTTTTGTTTCTTTGAGGTCTTCGTCGGTTCCCGAAAACATTAAGTCGGTAATGCGAAATCCTAATATCTTATTTGCTTGTTCGAACAGCTCTTTTGCTATAGGGGAATTGTCATATAAATCTTTTCCCATGCCTACAAATTGAGCCCCTTGTCCGGGGAATACAAATGCTTTCTTCATTTTATTATAAAATTAAATTAAATTAATACTTTAGCCATTTCCAAATCTCTTTCATGTTGGGCTTTTTCCCATACATTAAAATTCCTGTACGATATATTTTAGCGCTTAATTTGACCATCAGGAAAACTGTGAAGAATAGCACTGCAACAGAAACTAATTTTTCCCAAAGCGGTATATCAAACGGGATTCGAACCATCATAACTATAGGTGAGCTGAATGGAATCATTGAAGCCCAGAACGCCAATGGGCCATTGGGGTTTGTTATGCTGTAAAGTCCTGCGTAAAAGGCAAATAAGATGAAGAAAGTTATTGGCAACATGAATTGTTGAGTGTCTTCCTGACTATTTACCATTGAACCGATGGCCGCAAATATAGAAGCATATATCATGTATCCTCCGATGAAGAAAATGATGAAATAGAATATAATTTCCGGCAAGTTAATAGAGGATAACAATGTAAGGATTTCTTGAACTCTTGGTATCTCAGTCGCAGAAGCAGAGGCTGTTATGGCTGTGTTAATCATTTCGGGATTCACTGCGGGAATGACGAATGCAATGCTGGCTATGATGTTGATTATAAATATTAAAACAGCCCATAAAAAGAATTGGGTTAAGCCTACCAAGCCAATACCGATAATTTTTCCCATCATCAACTGGAATGGCTTAACGGAAGAAGCCATCACTTCAACAATCCGGTTGGTCTTTTCTTCCAAAACGCCTTGCATGACCATACCTCCATATACGAAAATGAATATATAAATAATGAATGTAAATATCATTCCGGTAGCTGTTGCTACTTCGGTTGAAGATATTTTTTCATTACCTGATTCATCCCATTTGATAGTTTGCAGATTAACGGAAATCTTACTTTCTTCTATTATCTCTTTTAAGTTGGGAATGTTAAATGAATTTAATTTTTCATTGCTTAGAAATTCATTCAATAGCTTTGTTATTACGTTTTTATCTTCAATTGTAACTTGTGTGCCGGAAAACAGCGTAACAGCCGACGGATTTACTAATAAGTCTTTTGTAATAAGAAGTGTGGCATAAGTTTCTTTATTATTTTTTTCGTTAGAAATATCGGCATTATTGCCTCCTTTTATAAAACGGTAATTTATCGTATCTTGAAAGACGGAAAAATATTTTCCTGTTTCATCAAATACTACGATATTTTTGATTTTATTGTCTTTGATGCTTGACAATAAAAGCGGTACAAAAATCAGTCCTGCGAATATTACAGGCATTAAAAATGTGAGCAGGATAAACGATTTTTTTCGTACTCTGGTGATATATTCTCTTTGTATGACGATTCCTATTTTGTTCATAATACTTTGTATTTTTGGCACATGGCACACAGTGTTATATTTTATTCGTTTTTACAAATTAGTAATTCGTAATTGAAAAAAGCCCTTTACCACGTATTTTTTTGCAGGGGCGGAGGTAGCGGGGTGTAGTTGTCTTTTGTGGGGTCAGGTTCGTTGTATCTGATCTGCAACTCTTTCAGTTTGTCGAGCATCATATTTTGGACATCGCTGAATGCAGGATTGTCGTAGAGGTTGTGCATCTCCATCGGATCGTTTTGCAGGTCATAAAGTTCCCATTCGTCGATGTCGTAGTAGAAGTGCGCTATTTTGTAGCGATCCGTTCGGCAACCATAGTGACGTTTGACGGCGTGAAATGCAGGGTATTCATAGAAATGGTAGTAAACGGCATCATGTGCCCGGTCGGTTCGTCCCTCCAACAGCGGGCGGAGCGACACTCCCTGAATGTCGGAGGGTATCTCCACTCCGGCGTAGTCGAGGAATGTGGGAGCATAGTCGATGCTCTGTATCATTGCCGACATCTCTTTGGGCAGGCTCGGCGACAGGCCGGCGGGGTAGCTTATTATAAAGGGTGCGCGGAAGGTTTGTTCGTATATCCACCGTTTGTCGAACCATCCATGCTCGCCCATCATAAATCCCTGATCTGAAGTGTAGATGACGATCGTGTTTTCCCACAGGCCGTTATGCTGTAGATAGTCGATCAGCCGGCCAACGTTGTCGTCCACCGACGAAATCACCTTGCAGTAGTCTCGCATAAAACGCTGGTACTTCCACTCCCAAAGGGCATGTCCTTTCAGGTTTTGTTTTTTGAGATCCTCCTCTATTTTGGCGTAAAAACTCGAAAACTTTGCGTGCTCTTCGGGCGTCATTCTGGCGTACTCTTCCACCAAGTCAGGCAGGTCGTGTTTGGTTTGCAACCCCCACATCTTGTAGTCGGAGCCTAAGTACGAGTCGCGTCCGATCTCCATCAGCTGAAGGCGTGCAGCGATGCGTCCGTCATAATCGTCATAAAAGTTCGAGGGCAGCGGGAAAGAGGTTTCCTCATACATTTCGAGTTTGTCGAGGGCGGCCATCCAGTTGCGGTGAGGGGCCTTGAAGTGGCAGGAAAGGTAAAACGGCTGCTTTTTGTCGCGTTTGTTTTGCAGCCAGTCGAGTGTTTTGTCCATCGTCAGGTCGGTCACATATCCATGGCTCTTGTGTACACCGTCAGACTCGATAAAGTCGGGATTGTAATAGTGCCCCTGACCGTCGAGGATGCTGAAGTAGTCGAAGCCGAGCGGGGTGTTCTTCAGATGCCATTTGCCGATGATTGCGGTTTGGTAGCCCGCCCGCTGCAGCAGTTTTGGAAATGTCTGCTGAGACTGGTCGAACACAGCGCCGCTCTCGTTGTCCTTGTAGCCATTCATATGGCTGAACTTCCCCGTCAAAATTACGGCACGGGCAGGACCGCTGAGCGAGTTGGCGCAGAAGTTGTTACGAAAGAATGTTCCCGTGCGGGCGAGCCTGTCAAGATTGGGCGTCTGCACCAAACCGTATCCGTAGCAGCCGACCGTTTGATAGGAGTGGTCGTCGGACATGATGAAGATAATGTTGGGGCGTTCCTGTTTCTCCTGAGCGGGAGCGCTCTTTTTTTCCGCCGCAGAGAGCACTCCGGGTAACAAGACGCATGATAATAGTGTCTGTTTCATTTTTTTTAATTCTTTTTGTGTCATAGCTGTTTTTTTATAATTGATTCTATTTCACACCTATTCATTCACCGTTTTTATAAATATTTCATTCATCGACGGTATTTCTTCTTCGAAGGAAATGATTTCGTTTTCTTTTAATAAAGATGCTAATAATTCTGAATTAGGAATATCGACAACTTTTTTTATCCTGAATGCTTTTACATTATTATGATGTTGAACTTCGTCTATCAGCGTACAGACATCAGGATTGAATGATAATCCTGCATTAGCGATTTTCAGGTCGTAAACATTGGTTCTATTCCCAGACCTGATTTCGGAGACATTACCCGATAATACTACTTTCGATTTGTTTATCAATGCAATATCATCACATATTTCTTCGACGGAAGCCATATTGTGGGTAGAAAAAATGATAGTCTTGCCTAAGGATTTAAGCTCCAGCATTTCATTTTTCAATAATTCGGCGTTTACAGGGTCAAATCCGCTGAAAGGCTCGTCAAAAATGAGTAATTCGGGATCGTGCACGACTGTAGTAATAAATTGTACTTTTTGTTGCATTCCTTTCGAGAGTTCTTCCAGCTTTTTATCCCACCACGATGTGATTTCAAATTTTTTGAACCACATTTTAATCCTTTTTTTTGCTTCATCCAGACTTAATCCTTTCAAGCGGGCAAGATAGATTGCTTGTTCTCCTACTTTCATCTTTTTATACAGCCCGCGTTCTTCAGGAAGATAACCGATGTTGTATATGTCGTTTGGAAGATAATCACGCCCTTTGAACAGAACTTCTCCGCTATCGGGAGCCGTAATTTGGTTGATAATACGGATTAGCGTAGTTTTTCCTGCGCCATTGGGTCCAAGTAACCCGAACACTTTTCCTTCCGGAACTTGAATGCTGACTTTATCTAAAGCTCTGTGTCCGGCGTATTGTTTTACAACGTCTTTTGTTTCTAAAAAGTACATATATTCAATTATTCAATTTATTAATATGCCAATGTGCCAATGTATGCTTATTTCATTGGCACATTGGCATATTGGCATATTATTTCATTGGCACATTTTTAAGCCACCTATTTAAACTGTCCAACAAGACGGGAGCGTTTTTTCTAACAGCCCAAGCTTGTAATTGTGTGAAACTAATATCGGTTTGAATATCGATTTGCGGCAATGTATTTTTATTTTTTGCAGCTATCTGGTAATCGACGACTGCATAATCGATATCTCCTCCGGCTACTTGATATATCAAGTTTTCGTCGGAATACAGCGCATCTTCTACAATGAAAATCGTATCTGCAATTTCTTCTTCAAGGTTTCGTAAACGTAATATACTTGGAGAATTTTTAGCAATATGCAGTGTTTTTTTTGCTAATTCGATTTGGTTGCGGATAGGAGGGAGATTGTCATTAGCTTCTGCGGTTCTTTGCACCAATACTTGTTTATTCAAGGTGATAGGGTTGGTAAAAGCAAAAAGTTTTTTGTTTTCTGTTGTTATCGGAATGTTACGGGCAATAATGTCGTAGGATTTGTTGTTTAATCCTATGATACTTTTTTCGAGGTTATTTTCCAAATATATTTCCACAGTCAGGCCGGAAATTTTTTCAATGGCCTTACTCAATTCATATTGAAATCCCTCAATGGTATCTCCGGAAACATGGTATCCGATTGAATTATATTCCGTAACAATTCTTAAAATTCCTTCTTTTTTTATTTCAGGATAATCTCTCGGAGTTTGTTTTCTATTGCTTATGAACAACCACAACAACGCCATTATTATTAGGGTTATTGATAATAGAAAGAAATAGAGTATTGTTAATTTCCTTGTATTCATTTAGAAATTGGCCTGTTCTTTGCGTATAATAATATAAAACAGCATCAAAGACAGTGCGAAGATAGATTAAAAAAATCACAAATAAATAATATTAATATGAAAATGGTGTTTTTATTAGTAATTGCTTTAATTTCTTCAACTATAAATCTGTTGTTTTGTTGTGTTTACAGCATTGACAAAATACGGATTACTCAACGATTTGTCGGTTACTAAATCAACACGGCGGTTAAAAATTTTCTCAAAACTTTCGGCTGTTTGAAAGTAATTGTCGGCATATTCGCCAAATTCCAAAGGCTTAAACGAAACCAACAACGCATAAGCATTACGTGCTTTTATGGATGCTTTAATTATTGAAATTCCATGACAATCCCCATCTAATAATTTGAGGATTTACCGGATAATAAGGTGTAGAAAAATATGCCGGATTATTGATGAAAGAAGAACTCAAGTTATAAAATTGAATAAAAAAGCGAGTATATTTCAAATGACAATTGATGTATGCGTTTACCAATGGATAATTTCCAATTTCCGTTTCATCTTGTAAACAGAACTGTTGCGTTACGGGTTCGTAGGTAGGAGCGTAATATTTGGTAAAATAATGTACATTTCCACCTAATTGTATGGTCAATACCTTAGCCACCTTAAATTGAATGAAAAGATTGGAATATATGGTAAAATCGGGTAGGGGAAGCTTGCTTTCATCGCTCGAATACTGATAAGTTATCTGATTATTCCAATTTAAAATTCCCAATTGCATGTTTTGCGTCAAGATAGCAGTTAAAATACGGATATTCCCGGAATATTGTTCGGGAACATGGTCTGTATTGAAAAATATATAGTTGCTAATATTTTCAACACCTGCATTCAAATTGGTTTTTGTGTGTGGGATATTTAATGTTCCACCAAAGTAAGCATTTCGTGTTTTGTGAAATATATCATCATTATTCCATACAAAATATTTACTTCTAAAGGTGTTTTCGTAAAATGTCGGCGCCCGGTTTTTGAAATAAGCAGAACCGATAAGTGATGCAGTATCTCCTAATATGGGAATGCGGGTTTCGATATTCCCGGAAACATTATAATCGCCCAGATAAGGTTTTCCCTGTACACAAAAATCGCCGTGGGCATCATATCTTAAGATTTTCCCTTTTCGTTTGGCAATTTCACCTCCTATATATGTTGGAGATTGGACGTAATCGGGCATGTCTCCCATAAAGGTCATAATAGTATAATTGTAAAAGTCTTGGGTAATAAATGCCGTTAAGTCGAATTTGGCCCATTGACTGAATCCTTCTCTTAGAGAAATTCCTAATGTCTGTCGTAATCTCCAGTAAGATGTTGAATCTCTGAGAGGTTTATGCGTATAATAAACGGATTTGTATAGCGTATCGAGATTGGTAGTATCATTTGAGTTAAATAGTCTGGATTTTTTATTATAATCAAATGTGTAGATGATGCTTGAAACAGGAATAAACTGTTTAGTTTTATTTCCTAAAGAATCGAGTTTGTTCGTTTCTTTTTCAAATCCAAGATTATACCGGTAATTCAGATAATATCTCGTACCATTTATCCGGTTCCATGTTTCTTTCATTCTTGTGGGAATGTTAAATGTTTGCACCGACCTGTTTCCGCTCATCGTTTGAGGGTCTGTTATCCATCTATCATCTGTAATGCCGCCATTTTCGGCATTAGTGTAATTGGATGGGTTGATAAATACATGAAGTCTATGCCGGTCGGAAATATAACTTCCATAAAATACCCAGTCCAAACGTTTCGCTGCTTGGGATGCGTAAAATCCCCGTGCATAGAGATAATCGACGTCGAAGCCTACATTCAGTTTTTTCCCGAAATTGATTGACATTGCTCCCGTAAAACGCTCTTCTTTTACTTGCTGGCTACCGGCGGAAATATAGCTGATATTGGAGAATGGAATTTTGGTGTTTATAAAATTGAAGGTTTCGGGACTTTTTGCGTAAATACTATAATTATCCTGAAACAAAAAATCACTTCTTTGGGGTCGTTCGAAATAAATGCGCGATTGTGCCGGAAGCCCCAAATTACCAAGGTATTGTATGGAAAGTCCTTGCCCTTCTACTAACTGCCGGTTGGAAAAATCTGTCAGTAATGTGTCGGGTTGTCCTGCTATGATTTCTCCTGTTCTTTCTGTTATTCGCCAGAAGTATATTTGTTTCGTTGTATCGCTTAAAATGTCGTTTACTATGGGCAAATACATTGTTTTATAATCCCGGAGTACCGTATCGGCTGTAGCTTTCTGTGTTTGGATTGACAGTGTTGTATCAGGACTAACAACGACAGAGTCGGGCATCAGGTCTTGACCGAAGCATATTTGGGTAAAAAAGAGAAGGAGGAGGAGAAAGGGTACAGGGTACAGGGTACGGGGTACACGGTGAATGATGTTATGTATCGCGCATCGTGCACCGTGCACCGTGTACCGTGCACCCTTTTGCCCTTCATCGTTCATTGTTCTTTAATAATTTCCATTCCTTTCAGAATAGCTTTTTCGTTCATTGGGAGAAGTTTATGATGGCGTTCCGGCAATGATTTTTTCAAACCGCGCATCACATTTTCCAGCGTTACCATGGGAACTATTTTTAATAATCCGCCTAATACAATCATATTGAAAGCTTTTTGATTGTTTTCTTTGACGGCTTCTTCCATTGCATCGATTTGGAAAACACGAATATCTTTTCTTTTAGGAGGATGGGCAATGCCATATCCATCGTAGATTAAAATTCCTCCCTGTTTCACTTTGGGTTCAAATTTTTCTAACGACGGTTGATTGAGGATAATTGCAATGTCAAATTCATTCAATATGGGAGAACTGATTCTTTCATCACTCAAGATAACTGTAACATTGGCAGTTCCTCCGCGTTGTTCCGGTCCATAAGATGGAAACCAGCTTACTTCTTTATCTTCCATTAATCCCGAATATGCGAGGATTTTTCCCATGGATAATACTCCTTGTCCGCCGAAACCGGCTATAATAATTTCCTGTTTCATATTGTATAATCAATCATTCTTCTTTCGCAGGTAGCGCCACGAACTAATGCGCCTACTGCAACATGTTTAGGGTGAATAACATAACTATTTAAATGTTCTATCGAAGCGAATTCGGAATATAGAACAATATCACTGCTTGATTCTTGTTTGGAGAAATCGAAACCTACTTCCAGACGTAATAATCCCGGAATTTGTCCATTTAAAGCTTCCAATGCTTCTTTGATTTTCAACGCATTTTCTTCTTTACTTTCTTCTTTGAGTTTCCAAACGACTATATGCTTTACCATTATTTTAATTATTTAGCCACGAATTTCACAAATAATCACGAATATTATTTTGTGAAATTAGCTCCGCTGAACGTTGTTTCGTGAAATTCGTGGCTGGTTTATTTTTTATTTAAACATTTTTTAAATCTCCTAATGGATATATGGGCAACATATTTTCAACCATCCATTTGTTTGATGCGTCGGGCGTCATTTTCCATCCGGAGGAGCAGGTTGAAACGAATTCGACAACAGATGTTCCTTTGTTTGCCATTGAATTTTCAAATGCCAATCGGAGCATTTTTTTTGCTTTTTTGATTGCCGGCGCTGTATGGACGATTTGGCGTGTAACCAAACAAGTTCCTTCCAATTGAGCCAATAAATTGCTTATTTTCAGAGGATAACCGTTTAGTTGCTCGTTACGTCCATAAGGACAGGTTGATGTTTTCATATTCATCAGTGTAGTTGGCGCCATTTGTCCGCCTGTCATGCCGTAAATGGCATTATTGATGAAAATGATAACAA
>Ga0123357_10008217_pt1 | contig 13008 bp, 8 predicted proteins | sample TergutEmb28metaG_FD_89873 | JGI IMG/M metagenome (GOLD analysis project Ga0123357, IMG submission 89873) | Embiratermes neotenicus P4 segment gut microbial communities from Petit-Saut dam, French Guiana - Emb289 P4 | ecosystem: Host-associated > Arthropoda: Insects > Digestive system > Gut ...
CGTCGACACCAATGAAGCCCACACTTTTCTCTGGCCATTATCTCCGTAACCATTCAACTTTGGACATAGGTGTTTTGGGTTATATCGGTATAGTTTAACATAAGGAACACTCTCCCGAAGTCTGGCACATTCCTCCTGGGACACCCTGTTTATATGTGTGTGTGTGTGTGTGTGTGTGTGTGTGTGTGTTTGTGTGTGCATATGTAATTTCGTTAGTCAGCATTGCATTGTATTTTCTAACAGTGGGCAAACTAGTATGCAATGTGTGTGTTAACTGTTTAAGGTTCCTTTTTGTGCAGTGTTCTCTTATACAGTCAGCATATTCAGTCTGCCCAGAAAGATTCCTAATCCATCTATAGTCAGAACTCCCCCACAAGAATAAATCACTTCAGTTTAGTCCTTGTTTCTGAGTGTGCTGAGTCAGCAACCCAGCGGCCAATAACAGAAACAGCACGACACACAAAGTGCTACTGTATGATGATGAAGAAGATGGTGCTAATGTGTACTGACATGTACAAGGAACTGGAGTCAAATTAGTCAAGGAACACTGATATGAGTATGTACCAAAATTGGTAGAAACAAGTCATGAAATTAAGGTGGATCAACAGGCGAAAACTGACAACCATCCCTCACAATAAACTGGACATCATAAGGTGTGGCAACAAATCAGGAACATGTCTGTTAGTATACACTGCAATTTCAGGACGTAGAAATGTGATCAAGAAAGAAACTGAAAAGATGTTACAATACATAAAGACATGGCAGTAGAAATACATTGTATGTAGAATGTAAAAACATACGTGATAACAGTAATAACAGGGGCAACTGGAACCATCTCCACATCATTCATTAAATATCTGAGTGACTTATCTGGGAAGCTTGATATCAAAGGACTACAGAAAACAGCCATACGGGGCATTGTGCATATACTTCAGAGAGTACTAATATAGATGTACAAAATGTTTGTCATGGGAAATAACATTACATGTACCATATATTGTAACCACAGAATAGGTACAACATTGTATACCTTAGAGACATGATTTGTTCCAGGTATATAATTGTAAATATTCTGTATGAAGGTGATATAAATATGTTGACGATGATACCAAAACTGATGGATTGTCTGAACTGCATGAATGTACCAGCAGATGTATAGTTTATGTAAGTGAAGAAAAAGGGCTAGGATCTAGCCTGTCAAGAGGGTATTATAAATGACAAGTTTTCATTGTGATATTTCTGTCAGTTGCAACACACTGTTCTGATTTTTCATATACACTCCGTTAATCTGGCAGACGACGTGAGGAAAGTGTGCTAACCTTAGATATGTTGTACATATACATTATTCCATATGTTTTTGATGTGATTTAAAGTGGTTGAACAGCTTGTATCTCCAAATGTATCAGATATTTGATGCTGTTTCTGTGTATTCTGAGTTTTCCTGTTTGTCTGTTGCCATATTGGTCTGTATTGTTTAATGGAGATTTTTCTTGTTCCATATTTGTCCTTGTGTCTGTTCCTAATGATGTAGATGTTGATTCATGTGTGCATTGCTTCATCTTATTTATTGTATATTGCTTCCCATTTCTGGTGTGTATGCCTGCACCTTTCTCTTACCAATTTAAAGTTTGTACATGATCATTGGTGTCAGATTACTTTCAACTGTTTGTGCATGTTGTGTTAAGTATGTATCTTTATCCATTGCTTTTGAATCTCTGGTACTGGTTTGTGTTTGGGGTTTCAGTGTCCCTGTGCAGTGGAAGATTACTGAATGTATGTGCATAGTCATTCTGGCTATGTTGAATATTTATTTTGTATTTGTGATTTTCTTTAAATACTAAAAATATAGTGCTGATTGCCATGCTTAGTGATAGGCTTTTTGGTGAGATTTTTCTAATTATGCATATAAATGTGAAATGTTTCTTTTGTATTTATCAGCTCTCTTTGACTGTATTTTTTACCAGTATAGTGTCAAGTGCAAAGTCTTGAGGTTCATATAGTAGTGTTGATAAAGATTCAAGTGTTCATGTTATTATGCCATGTTGACTGGTAAATAGTTGTCAGCTTTTCAGAGGAGCTGTCTGCCTCCATTTTCAGTGGACTTCCCTGAAGATGGTTGCAACAACTACTGCCAAAATGTCAACCTCTTTACCATTGACCATGGCATCATATCCCAGGAAGCCTGCATCTTTTATCATACTATTAACTGTTGATCTGTAAAAGCAAATGGCTGGGCATAGCAACAAACTGTTTGATAGGACCGTTCATATAAATCAAATAATTGGATGAATATTTGACGGGATGAATGACTATGCATGTGTACAGGTAGCTCCCATTGCACGTATGCATATTGAACCAACAGTGACACCTGTAAGGTAACACTAGAGAAATTCATATGACTGCCAAAAACACAACTATGAAGTCTTCATGGGAAGGTATGTGAAAATGAATTAATTGAGCCAAAAAACATAACACACAGTTGAAAGAAATGTAATACTCGTGCTAGTATAGAAATTTTAATAAATTACGGACACCAGAAATGCATGAAGTAGACAATATGTGGCCTTAAATTGATGATAAAACTAGAGGCAATGTGCATTGAAGTAAATATGGACAAAGAAAAACATCCCCCCCCCAAAAAAATAAGGCAGTAGGCAGCAGTTAGCTGCCAAAATTCATAAGTCAGGAACAGCACAGATTTTCGAACATTTGAATTGTTTTAAAGCATGTCAGTGTACCTGCTAGTAAGTATAGATTTTATTAGTAATTACACTGTAGAACGGAGGCTAATTGTAATGTAAGATGCGGTGGATACGGCTTCAGGCTCTGTTAAAGGGTTAATATTTTTATAGTTTTTGTTGATTTTTGGTTTATGTAACAGTCCTTTCAGTTGATAAGATCATGTGGCTTTGAATTGTAGGATGATCAGTTAATAATTAAGTGCCAAGATGAAAAAGGAAGCTGTTTATGCTTGTACTTGTCTTGGAGTAACCAAGAAATATTTTGAAAAACCCAGTCGCAGTTTTGTACTTGATCTCAGGGTCAGGATTGGAGCCAGGAAGCTCCATCTTATGCAGCAGGAGTGAATGATTGACCATGTTGGGTTCCTTTTTAGTAATATTGGGCTAGTACAGATAAGAAAGTTGCTTTGTGGTGTACGAAGAGACAGGTGAAATGTGATTGTTGAGATAAGATAAGATATAAAACTAAGCAAATAAAGTGTTATGTTTAATGGCAAAAATTATAGCAGTTAAGGCATTACAGGCATATAAATAAGACAAATGCACAAGCTATGCCTTCACTACATATTAGCAATATTTATACTTCCAGTTTATGTATCAGAAGGTGTAGATTATGATTTGAGAAAATAACGAGAATTGGAGGTAAAAGTCAAGTAGGCTTTTGACGTTTAGGTGAGCGTGCATCGTGATAATTCTTATAGTAAAACCAACTAGATGCACTAATTTCTCAAACTTATTTTTGGAATAAAACTGTACGTGTTTCGGACAGTTCCTCTGTCCATCATCAGGAGTTTTTCGCTGTACACACAGCAATGGTGTATGTCATACAGGTTTGCTGACAGCTTGCATACATATACATGGGCCATTCCATAAGCTATAGCAACTGTTTTTTGGCCAAAAGTATGGCTACACAGGAAATGGGGTATGTAAATTTTATGTTACTCATTCCATGCATTGTTTATATTCAGTACATTAACCAACAAATGCACTGAGTAAACTTCAGTGAAATACAAACCATAAAATACAATTCATGGTAGTAATGTAATGTAATGTAATGTAATGTAATTTCTTTGTGTTCTATAAATCCAAATTAGGATACAGTCCCGTGTATATAGACATTGTCACATACATACTAACATAATATACATAGTGTTGGAAGAATCTTAGCTACGTGGTATAAATAAAGTACAATAATAAAACACCTAAAACCAATTGTCAATTTAATTTTCAGTGGAATATCTCTGATAATTAAAATATTCTTTACTATTATAAAAGGAATTTATGAGTAAAAACCTCTTTAAAGCATTCCGAAATGGTACTATCTCATTAGCCAAGTCTTTGATATTGTGAGGAAGGTTGTTAAAAATTTTAATTGCTGAGTAGTACACTGCCTTTTGGAACTTAGTTAGATTAACTGTGGGTGGATGTAAGTTCAGCTCCCCTGAGTTTACACTTGTCATGAGTTATATTTTATGATTTGTATTGTACTGACGTTTGTTTAGTACATTTGTTGGTTAATATGTCAGAGTATGTAAGTTTGAAAACATGAAGGTGTATCTGGAACTGATACCATTATATTGGGGTATATGTACAGGAATGCACATGTATTTTATGAGCAAATATTGTGTTTAGTGACATTCATAAATGAAAGCCATAAAATGGAGCAGTGTTCATTTATAAAAATGGCAATTCTGTACAGCAGAAATGTGTGGAAATGCCACACACAGTCACATGAAGCACTGAGTGATAGTCTGCAACCATATTGAACAGTTCCAAGGTGGATATGGACATTCAGAATTGGAAGGATGTTAACTTCTGACATGCATCACAGTGGTAGTGTTCAGTCCTTTCACACAGCCATGTCAGTCACCATAACTGGACAGTGTATGGATGGAGACAAACACTGGACAACAAAAAAATTAGCTGAGCAATCAGGTATTTCTGGGTGTACGGTGTTCCAAAACTGTATGACATGTCTTAAAAATACTCAAGATTTGCTGCCAAGTGGGTGCCTTGTCATTTGAATCTGGAACAGTTTCACTGTGAAGGGGGCATTATGTTTTAGCAGATAATTGTAATCAACAAAATGTGGGTGAGGGCCCTTGTAACTGGAACTCAGATGACAGTCTTCAAAATGTCATAATCCAATCACATTGAAAATATGTGTGAAAAAATGCATTGCTCATGAAGCTGATGGTCATTTTGGAATATGATGTCAATGGTATTCCTGGGTGTCATCTTGTGCAGTTGAGGAGAGGCATCCAGAGCTGATTGAAAATTCCTTCATTCTATGTGGTAATGCTATAGTGCACTAAGCAGACGCTGTTCAAAGGTATTCTTCAGCACTAGGGGTGGGAAATGTTACAACACCTTCCCTATCTTCATGTTTTCCCAACGTCAGTCCATGTCATTGTGATTCCCAAACAGAAGCAGCTATTGTCTGGGAAATGATTTGCAAGAGAGGACATTTTAATAGCATTTGGCATGATGGGACATAGATTAGCTCATCAGATGGTGTGAGTGGTGTTTGCCATCTTCCCATCATCGGCAGTGTATTGTAGACAACCTTGGGAACTACTGTGAATGTTCCTGATGTTTTGTAAAAGTAGTTCGTGTGGCACTGCTGAATCCATGTTCACTCTGTATGCCAAAATAAAACAATGAAACTGTGATTTCATAGGCATGTAGTTTGCTTGCCTCTTACCAGTACCTTCTATACATATACCCTCTATTTGAGGGTGATATTTGCAAGCACAGGCCATGTGTTTTCAAATGTATATGCTCCATTTCTTGTATTGCCACATTTTAGCCTCCCACTAGAACTTTTTTTAAATGCAGAACTGACTGCTGCAGAGCGGACAATACCATCAGTTACTACACAGTACTTGATGTCATCTACTCAGCAGCAGACAATGCCATGTTAATGCAGGTCTTGCAGAACTTAGTATCCTGCAGAGTAGTTGGTGTCGTCACTGTGCAGGAATGCAGCTGTGAGCAAAGTTGTGGTTGGTGGAAGTGCGTTCCATTTCAAGCTGTATGCTGTGTAGTTACCATTACTTACGGAGTGACCCTCACAGTTTCTGCAGTTGGTTCATCCAATGACAAGATATTTTTACCTTCATTATATCCAGACTGACTGTGGGACCCACTCATCTCCATCTAGTGCTGAGGTTAAGAATGAGTAGAGCTATACCACCTCTCCCCCACATGCTTCCATGGTATACACAGGGTTGGCTTTATCTTTACATTGCCTTTACAGTGAGTTCAGTGCCCTTGACTTTCCTTGTTCACTTCAGCACTTCGTTTTCTTGTATCATGATTTCATGCTTCATCTACAGAATAAAGGACCCAGCTGTTGCAACCATGAAAAATACTGTTTGCATTGTGCAGAATTCACATGTGTTAGCAGTAAATTACATGTGAAATATAAAATTTAGGTATGTGGGAAATGACATATGCAAGGAAAGAACAGGATGACAAAACTGTGTAATTAGTGAATATTTGTTATGATATCCTGTACACATTATGGAAGTTTTACATGGTTTTGTATTTTCATTTTTCATTATTCTGACAAGTAAATCCAATTGTGTTTGCACTTTAAAACAGCTGTTCCAGTACATTTATGATTGAGCTTGTGCAGCATGGCAGATATATCTAAAGTATGGGAAAATTTGGTTTGCCGCATTTGGTGCAGGATAATTATTAATGACAAAATCGACACGGAGTATTAATATTACATAGGTGGGTAATGCACTATACCAGTCAATGTGGAGTCAATAAGTAGAGTTCTGACAGTTAACAGTCTCGTAATAAGAAGCTGTAATAAAGTGGGCAGACATAATTGTCTATTTTCAATCCATTGTTTCTTTCAAACTAAAATACTTGAAGTTACTGCATTTTGAAAAGTAACCACCAGACTCTGTGGCGGCCATCCTGTTGTGTTTACTATTTCACAAACCAAATTCGTTCATTCTGACACAACACAAGTTGCTTCAATCAATCAAACTACCTTCACATGTATGCTACATGTTTTGCCCTGTACTTAGGCCATCTTCAGGCATGTCAACATCAGAATATATACAGGAAGATACAATAAATATCTAACAGGCTCATTTTATACCCAAAGATTTTCATTGTATCTTCCTTTATCTATTCTTGTGTTGACATGCCTGAAGATGGCCTAAGTAAAGGGTGAAAAATGTAGCATACATATAAATGAAATTTAATTGATTAAATAAGCTTGTGTTGTTTTTGACTGAACCAATGTGGCTTGCTTACTAGCAGATTATTATTGAAAACTGAAATATGTCCATCATATCAGATATTCAATGACAAGTTGGTCATATTACAAAAGTATGGTGTAGAGATAAGTTGGAGAAAAAGATGTCTTTTTAGAAATGTATTATTGAGTGAAGCAAGCTGTAACTTCAGTGACCTTGAGTCATAGTGTTATGACAAGGCATCTCTAACCATTTGATTCTCAGTTTGCTTGTAAGGCTAAGCTGGTATGATTTTGTGTGTGTGTGTGTGTGTTTTTTTTTTGTGGTGGGGGGGGGGGGGGTGGGGGGGTGAGGTGATCACACAAGTGTCATCCAAAGTTCGTATAATGTTTACGGATGCAAAATATGTCAGTGTCCGTTTCATGTATAGCTTCTGCAATAGAAATGACAGCTGCTGCAGCAGATTACCAGTGAGAGCATCCAGGTCATTGAGTTCCATGTTGATTTACATTTCAGAGTGTGCACACAATTTTGAGAGACTGTTTCCTTACCAGAAGTAAATGCAGAACTTGTCTGATCTTGCCTTGGAGGACACAGTGTATTGTATGCTTAATTTCTGTGAGGACTGGCATTGTGCTGACACAAGTATGGAGGATTCTGCATAACGTTTTTTTTTTTATGTTTATATGACCTCCAAAGAGTACAGAATAATTTATTTGGACATCAACCTGGTAGTGCACAATTTTATGCCCGACTGCAACCAAGGCTACAAATTGTGCCCGATAGCCTGCCCATTGAAGAGGCACAATTTACGTAGACAGTATTAACTTTACAAGGAATATTCTTGGATGCAGGAAAGTCCACACAGAGCAGTATAAAGCCATTTTCAATGGAGATGAAATCTCTGTTCTGGAACATTGTGCTACATCCCACAAGAATGAAGACCTCCACTGCAACACTGTTAAAGCCTAAAAACTTCAATGGAAGTTTCCAGCAAGCATGTGCTTCGTGGTACTACGTGGCCACATTGTCATGAAGGACACTTAACAACTGCATAATACTGGAATTTTCTGAGAATGAACTATTGCTGTGTTCAGAGTATGTGCCTTTTGCAAGAAGAGGATGGTTGTGGGTACAGTGTGACAGAGTACCTCCATGTATTGGCAGAGATATTATGGAATACTTGAACAAAAATTATCAGTGAAGGTTCATGGAAAAAGGTGGAGAGTTGACATGGACATCGCAGTGGCCATCCTGAAACCTTGTTAAATTCCTTCCTGCAGGAATACATAAATTCTAGTATGAAGGACAATGCTCAACCAGAAACAAGGCAGTGGCTGGTAGAGTGCATAATGGAAGTTGCTGCTACCATAAGGATTAAATGTAACTTTCATTGGAGTGACAACTGGCAGGAAGCATGCAAACACAAAGTGGCTTTTTTGAACTTTTATTTTCACGTATAACTTTACATTAACAAAGAAAAGTAACTGTGTATTCATTTCTGCAGTGCACGAACACTCTCTTCAATAATGCTGTTGGATTAACCGGTGATTTATAGGTTTTTTTTGTGTGTGCTCCAAATGGACTCTGGAGCATGCTCCTCAATTTCAGGTAACTCTTCACAGAATATCCTGTATACGGATAGCTTGTTTATTAGGTGTGTTTAAAATCTGAATGCTGTACAGATGGTTTGATAAATTTAATATATTTGCTTGTCCTTAACAATGAAGAAGAATGTCTTTCTAGGAATATACAGCTGCTATTATAACTGTAATTAGTAGTGTAATATTGCCTTGAAACTTCATGCAGTGTGGTATTAGTGTAAAACTTCATTGCATGATTATGGGGGAATAAGCATGAAGTTTGATTGTTGTGTAGTAATAATAGACAAAGAAGCTTTATAAGAAAAATAATCTAAAATGCAAATGGATATCTGTGCCAAAATGGAGTATGTACGCTTTCCAATTGCATGTTCCACAGTTGGCGTATGTCATGCATTTCTTGCAGACACAAATCTTGATGCAAAACTCTTCACATTGTGCACTAAGAAACTTTAATGTAATTTAGCCCTTATCAGTCTAATGATGAGTTAAATTTGACAGTGCTTTCTAGTATACCAGATCCAATGTCAAGCTCCGATCAACACATTATTTTATAGTGTTTTATGTTGGTTTTTTCTAAGGTCCTGTTACCTAGTGGCTGCTTTGGAACTTAGAAGATCAAAAATTTTCTGTAATGTTAATTTGGACCAGAGTCTTGAAATTTGCAATAATAATTTGGGCCGCAAAGGGTTATTACACACCATATTCAAAAATGTTTTAAAAGTAAGTTGTAGGTCTTAATAAATATCTATATTTTATGTAATGTAGTAGTTTCTTGTATGAAGGGACGCTTTCCAAAAAAATGAATGCAGATTGATATGAGCTTCATGTAAGATAGAAACCTACATCATGTGAACAGATCGACTAATATAAACTCCTTTCTGTGGGTTCACGTTTTGCACAGAACACATGTTCTTAATGAAGACCATATATGTATCCTTACAACTTCACACAGTTTGTTCTGCATATTGTGAACTGAAAGACTGAATTTGTACAGTTTTAAGTTAAATTAGTTATATTTATTTATTAAAGTTGACAGCATCATGTGGATAAACACTGCTGTACACTTTGGATGCAGGAAGCCATGTGATCATGGTAGCTGTGAAATATTGCTAATGAATCTCTTGATTTACAGGTTGAAACCCTGGGACTACCCTTGATGGCTTCCGGTTCTGTGGTGAAGGTAACAGCTGATTTTCATGCCATCCAAGGTGATGAACTGGCAGCAAATAAGGGCGATGCTGTACAGATACTGACATTCTCCCCTCTCCGGGGTTACCTAGTGCGCCGATGTGGTGGGGAGAGGGATGGCGAAGAGGGATGGTTGCCAGCTCACATTTTACCTCATCACCACCACAATCACCATCAGCATCACCACCTTGGAAGTGATGTGACATTGCCGCGAAAACCATGGTCCTTTCGATTTCGCAAACCAAACTTCAGTGGTGGTGGACGGAAATGTGAACGGAGATCACTGGAGAGTGGTATGGATGCACCATTGCTATCTGTAAGTGGCGGAGGGGACAAGTCATTGATACCGGAATGTGCTGCTGCTCTACCAGAATTTCAGGACAGGCTGTATGATGTGTGTGTCCCATGTGGTGGAAAGGTGTTTCTAAGATGCAGGCTGCGTTGCCATTCATACTGTGAAGTGGGAGACTTAAATATAATGTGGAACAAGTGTTTGGGTGATACTGGAGGATCAATTGTGGTACAGAATGGTGGAAGGTACTCAATCAGTATACTGAATGATGGAGTTGTGTCTCTTGCAATTGAAAACTGCCAACCAACAGATGCTGGGGAATATTCGTGTCTAGCCTCAAACGATGCTGGAAGCACCATCACTTCTGCATGGCTCTGTGTAACAGGTTTGTTTCAAAGTTGCTATACACTAATCAAATTGTCTTCATGGTTACACCATGCATCAATGATATCAAATGTTCATTTTGCAAAGAAGTACTTCTTTGCACAGTGAACCACACACATGCACACCAGGTCAGAATATGCCACCATAACACTGACAACGTCTGCGCCGACACGCACAGTTGAATGAGACTTGTAATTTTAGCTAAGCACTGATTGTAGCTCTCTGATGATGGTTCCTGCGTGAACCGAAACATGTTGGAGCGGCTGTTATAATTTTAATTGGTTTTTAACAATTTAACGGTTTTATGTATTTGAGTGCATTAGTTGGACAATAAAGCATTTGTTGCTAATCAAATTGTTGTGATTGTGTTAAAGTGATCGCATTGTTTCACTACAGTCATTTCGAACATTGTCTGTTGTCAGAAGAATATTTCAATTAATGAAGTTATACTCAGTGGTGCAAGAATTTTCTGTCTTCCTGTCATAAGGTGATGACTTGTGTGGAATTTGAGGTGCTGAAAATAGTGTTACTGAAGTTTCAAGGTTTGTAGTTCTTGACCCTGAAGATGAAGGCACTACTATAATTGAAGACATCAGATACTGTTTACCCAACGTGACATAACATCCAAGAACAGATATCTTTTGTGATTACTTGTATCATACTGACTATTTTCTACTTGTTTTTTGTTTTATTTTCAGTATTTTTACCAGGTGCCAGTGGTATAGTTGTTACTGTATATGCTGAAGAATATTAAGAAAATATTTTACAAAAATATTAATTTTCAAAGAGTTTTGGGTTTGATCTCATCTCTTACCAGTAGTATTAACAGCAAAAAAAAAAAAAGTGTATGTGTGTGTTTGTGTGTGTGTGTGTGTATATATATATGCATAATAATTGTGTTTGCCAGGGAATGGTAGTCCAGCCAACTGTTGAATAGTTATCTTTTATTGCACCTCAGATAGTGGCTTAATGCCTGATGTAAAATTTCTTGGTCATATTATACTGTAAATAATTTCCCCTTGGTGTTTTACATTTGATGAAACTGTATTTCTTGCATATCTGTATACATTCAGCCAGTTGATAGCAATGCATTTTTGAAAGAGGTACAGAGCAACAGAGAGAACATAAAATGGCATTTCAAATAAGATGATCCACTTTGCAGTCTTCAACTTCTGGGAAAGTATGTATACAGAACATGTATTACTTTGTCATTGTAAGGCAACCCACCACTTTAAGATGTATTTGGAAGAAATTCTTGTATTTTTCTTATATTTGGGTAAATGGTATGATTACCAGATACATTCAGATGTTTGCTGTGTAGCCAGTTGTGCTATTATGATGATGTGACTGTTCCAGGTTCACATTGTAATCACAGTGGTGCTCCAAGAGTACAACTGCTGTCTAGGTCAAGTGTCCTTGTGGAGTGGGATGGATTACCTGCTGGACATTACATCCTGGAATGCTGTCATCATGACTCTGGCTCATGGTTTACTGTAGGGAATGGACCAATACAGGGCCTTTCCAAAGTTGTGCATGGACTGGATTCTGGTGAAGAATACAGTTTTAGAGTGAATTCAGGACACCCCTCTACACCAGTCATTATTCCTGCCCAATGGGGAAATAGCACTTGGCAACAGGAACAGTTTCTGAGGCGGTATGTTGAGTTGGAGGAGCTAGGCCGTGGTCGGTTCTCAGTTGTGAGGCGTGCACGAGACAGAGGAACTTCCCAGGAGGTAGCTGTCAAGCAAGTCTTGGCCAGAAGACAGTCACACAATGTAACACAAGCAGAATATGCTTTAATGGCACGACTGCAGCACAGCAATATTGTGAGAGCTCTTGCACTCTTCACCAGCGCTCCACAGCCCTGCATGGACACCATTGTGATGGAGCTGTGAGTGTGTATCTTCATTTGCTTGTACATGTGATCATCTGCAAGAATGCTTTATTGTAATACCTTTGCTACAAGTACATGTGTCTCAGTATAGTGATTAATGTGGCTGGTTTATATTTATTAGGTCCTGCAGGTTGGTTACATATAACCAATGACCTCTTCTTTTAATGTTTTTCAAAATCTGTAGCCCTTGCTGCAGCCACATTTGGGGAAGCATAATGAAATAAAAACAATACACAAAATGCAGTTTGAATTTAATCTCTACAGGTCCTAGATATGCTGTCTGAAGGTTCCAACAATCATAAAAATTAACAATTTAAGAAATACACGCATAACAGTTCTGGAACTTTCACTCTGTTCTGTTTAATTGTGTTGAAAGGAGCAGTGTTTAAAATTTAATGAAATAGTAGTTGTAGCAGCACTTTTTATTGCAGCTGTGTCTAACCTTTAAATGACCTATGTTTGCCTATACAGACACATGTAAAAACCACCCCAGAATTTTAAGAGGCTTATTCAGAAAGTAAGTACCGTTTCACTGTAAAAAAAAAAATTGAGTAACGTTTCATATAAAATTTTATTGTTATCAGATTCTACATTCTTCAAACTATTTTTCCACATATTCGCCGCCATTATTGAGGCACTTATCATAGCGGGGCACAAGTTTTTGTATACCCTCCTCATAGAATGC
>Ga0123357_10008218_pt1 | contig 13007 bp, 7 predicted proteins | sample TergutEmb28metaG_FD_89873 | JGI IMG/M metagenome (GOLD analysis project Ga0123357, IMG submission 89873) | Embiratermes neotenicus P4 segment gut microbial communities from Petit-Saut dam, French Guiana - Emb289 P4 | ecosystem: Host-associated > Arthropoda: Insects > Digestive system > Gut ...
ACCATATGCTTGCTGCAATAATTGACACGTTTCCTTTGCGGGTTTTCCGATTTTAAAACAAAACATGATGCAAATGCGTTGTTCGGTACTTTAACACATCGTAAAAATCGCTATGACATAAGCGCACGTGTTACTTCCGCGACCTACTACAGTCAACTGAGCAAACGCAGCCACTTGCAACTTGTGTCATGAGTTGCTAAGACATGTACGAACACGTCAAGACTGGTTGCAAACACATCCCACCCAGTGAACAACCACTACAATTCTAATCCGGACATTATTTGAACAAACCTCGTATGTGTTACATGAATAAACTTTAATACATTCCTCCATTTTCTCACACGCGCTAAAAACATCTCTCCGTTTCATTTAGAATTGAGTTCCCTAATATCATTTTGAGCCCTTTTCTCTAATTTTTCGTGTACAATTTTACTTCCAGTCTCTCCCTTTGTTTATTTTTTTTCTGTTACAACTTTCATCACTTTAAACTTTTCCTACACTGTAGATTTGCAGTGGTGCCCCATCAAGTTCTTTTTTCCAATTCCCTTGTCAGTACTTTGCACATAACTACAAGATCTTGAGTTGTTAAAATTCAGGTATCTAATACGACACTTACAGCACTGCAGCAAATTATTTTAAGTGAAATTTAAAAAAAATGTTAAATTGATTGTACTAATTTACCACATAAAATATGTACCTTTAAACAATGTTCCATCCGATAAACAATGTTCTATCCGATTCATTAATGTCTTGATATAGGTATAAATAGCCAACTTAACACGTAACCTGCTCATGAAATCGGTATTAACAATCTGTACTATATAACAAAACTTTGCCCAGAAATTCCGAAAACAGGAGATAACTTATAAATATTCCGGCTTTAATCGGATATGTTACAACAGAACTCAAAGCCGGCGTGAGTGTGTTGAGTAAATTCATCTGACAGGATAGCGGCCTTAGGCGGACCCTTCTGAAGAATGGTAACAAACTTCGGGTTTCTAAAAGTGGTAGCTAAGGAGCGACCTAGTTCGATTGGAGTGGGTAAAACTTAACTAATGATAGAAAATTTTCCTTCGTGTCAACACGTTATTGCTACTATAAATGTAACAAATGCGTGTCAGGCGCCATAACTGTACACAAAAATAACATAATATAATACGTAATTTTTACGAGGATATCCAAATAAAATTTTCCTATCACCTATCACAAACACGCATGCGCACACACACACGCACACACACATACACACACACACACACATGCACGTACACTCACACATGCACAAGTACTGAAGTCCGCTTAAAATTAGGACAATTTGAGACAGTTCTAATACTTTGTAACGGCTGATGTGTCATTGTAGAAACAAAGACATATCTGACTTATTCGTCCTGTCAGTTTTAAAGTACATGTTTTAGAAGACGACTGTTCTTCCTTCATCATGTAAGTTACCATAATTATGAAGCTTAATCTGTTGTGACCGATGGATGGAGATAATATTTCTTTGGGAGGCAGAGGACAGCTCCATGAATCTGACTCGCCAGAATTAGCTTTATAGTTTTTTGCAGTATACTTGATAAATGAAGCAATTTCGGCTTCCTAACTTTGTGCGTTTTCAAAAATGTGACTTAAGAAAACTCCATCTATATGAGTCACCTTCCAAATAATGTTGTCACATGGCAAGACGTACTTGACAGTCACATTACATATGTAGTTAAAATCTTTCAGCAGTCACGTTACAGCAAATCTGTCAATTCTGCTGCTGATCGCAGCTGACTATAAATAAGTTGTATAAGGTCCATTCGTTAATTACAGTCAATCGCCTACAAATTACGATTTGACATCACTCTTAGCGCTAATGTCAGAGAAGTTTCCTATATGGCGCTTGAATTTTAATAATTCCCATCGAAAATACAAGGCCGGAACTATAATGTAATTTGTGACTCAAATTTTGTTTTGCAGCAAGGAAAACCTCGAAATCAAATTGAGAACAAGATTATGATTTCTGGGTAGTGACGTCATGTATTTCTTATTTAGCTGCTAAACAGCAGGACGACACACCTAAAAGGCTGTATTCTTAATTTATTTCCTTGCGAATACCGAATTTCATATATTGAAGACTTTGAACGTTTGTATAATACCCTATCCCTACTCGACATTCATTAAAATATCTAGCCGTCACGTACCTTTGGTACAGAGTTCATGGCTAGTACAGCCGGGTCATCTTCGAGAAAATGACAGAAACGCGGCACCTTCCCAGCCAAGGACTCTTAAAAGCAAATGATTTGGCAGCATTTCACATCAAATTCCTTGCAACAATGGAAAACCCCTTGTCCGGAAATTATAGCTTTACAGAGTATGTTTTATTGTTAAAATAACTCTTGTTCTTTTCCCACAGCTTGTGTTTATGTATCCTAGATAATTATCATGCCGATCCCAGTGGCCTCGTGGTCTAAGGCGAGGGTCTGCGGTCGCTCGCTTACTGGGATTGTGGGTTCGATTTCCGCCGAGGGATTGCAAGTCTCTCTCTTGTGAGTATTGTCTGTTATCATGTTGAGGTCTCTGCGACGTGCTGATTTTCGTCCAGAGGAGTCCTACCGAGTGTGGTGTGTCTGAGTGTGATCGTAAAGCCTCAATAATGAGGGCCCTGGCCCACTGGGTGTTGTTGCGTCATGACAGAAGAAATGCAATAATCATAACAAACAGCGATTATTTCCCTCTACAGTATTTCCCTAGGCAATTTGTCTTGACAGTCAAGACGGTAAAGTGTGAAGAGGAACTTGATTTGTTAACACTTGTCACCGAAATTCTCCTTCATCAAACAGCTAAACTCCTTTCTCCTTGTATGATCAGCACCTACTTCAAGCGTTGTGTCTGTGTTGATGTGCATGTGTTAAATTTAGCATCAATAATGTTTTATCTTCACAGAAATATTTGTAGGGTACAGCAATGAGATTACAAAAAATAATAATAATTACATTTGTACTTTGAATTTTAACAATGTTGTGTTAAATCGCGCAATTCAATGGGATGAAATTTTAATTAGGAACGAAAAAGTTGAAATGAGAGAACAGAACGGACGTGCTTTAAAATGTTAGATCCATTAGTTTACCTGGACATATTAAGAACAAAGTACAGAATTTTAGCCAAGATGGAAGTTGGCATGGCCAAAACACAAACCTAGAACCACACCATCAGTGATTCCGATTTTTTTATGGCTCATCAACCTTAGATGGTCTGGGCCTCCTCCTTGTCGAGGTTTCGAGGTCACAGTCGGACATAACACGATCGGTAGGACTCCTCTGGACGAGTGACAGGCCAGTCGCAGAGACTTCTACCTGACAACACAAGACAATCACAAGAGACAGAATCCTTAAACCCGGTGGAATTCGAACCTGCAATCCCAGCAAGCAAGTGGCCGCAGCCCAACGCCTTAGACCGCGTGGATATTGGAACCGGCTTGTGATACTGAACTATTGACAGATAGTGATAATTGTTTCTGATATGTGCAGTCTTCTTTACAACACATCCATACATTGATTCTAATGAAATCTTGCGCTTCTAATGGCTTAATCTTTGAGGCAATGTGGTTTTATTTGACATTCTAATGATAACCCTCGAGCCTCTCACGTAACACTGTGTGTTTCCGAGATAATTGCATAAATTCGCAGAAGTTGGAGTTGTTTAAGGGGATGAAAGGCAACATGGCGCAACATCGTAACGGCTTAAACCTACACGCATTTAATAGGAAAGTGAACAATAATACCACCTGTTTACTTAATTAAGGCAATACCAACACATTAGTTGAAATGTGGAGAGAATATTGAAATATATCATAATGCATATCTCAAGTTACTGGATTACTCAAACCATTAATTAACCAAAAGTAAGCCACTGACCTTATTACACATTATAAAACGCGGCTCCAAAATTCGTTAAGTCGAAAATGCAAAGGAGCTAATATTATCCTTTTAAAGCCTGCCAAGAACTTTACGTACCATTCATCGGGTTTAGTACTTAAAAATTCTACTTGTTGATTACATCCCGTCCACTTGTTCTCAGAACAAACAGCGACTTTTGTCTTGTACAACATTAACAGTTCGGTTTTTATAATCGAGGTGGAGAGTGTTTACAGCGCGGTAAAGACTGAATCCTTACATAACACAGATATGTTTCGTCTTTGAAAGGTTATGTTTTTAAAGTCGTAATACAAAACCGAACGAGAAGTGAAAGTGTTTACAGAATGTGAGTAGGCGATGTGAGCAGATCTCGCTTTGACCTCTTCTGCTAAATCTACTCTTCTTATCTAAGCAGAGGGAGTAGAAATAAGGACATCTAACGTCACAGATAGAGTGCAGAGTATTGTATATTCCATATACTAGTGGGTAAATTGATAGTCAACATAGATAGCCCTACCAGTCACTCAACTGTCCTTGTTTAAGAGAAATTTAATGCAGTTAGTGTTTCACAAACTATCCAACACTCCAAGTGAGCTTAATAAAAAGTCACTAGATAACTAAATTAACTACACAATCTTAGTTTTGTCGTTTAAAGTTTATCGGAATTCACTATTATCCAACAAGCATGGTATTAACATAATTCCACTCTTATTATCTGTAGGTAAACCAAGATTTCAATGAAACGCCATTTAAGAACTGCGCCCTTTCGGAATTCTGCGCAGCCTAAAATCCTTATTTCTTCCCGACTTTTCGGGAAAACCCTTGAAGATGCGTCCGACATTTAGCCCCGAAACGTTGTTAATAAACCACCATTCTACGCTGCTAAAGTCCCAAATTAGCGCAGATCTCATTTACACCGCGCCGGAAGCCTGAAGTCACGCAAGCTCCATTTCACTTATCGTGATGTGTTTAGACAGCGATACATTCAAAGCGCACGAAAATTCAAAACATTACATTCTATTCGACACCCAACACCACACTTACGTAAGGGTTCACAAAACGTGATAGCCGATTCTTCCATTTTTAGACGCGTTCGCAAAATTGCGAAAGACAACTATTAGCTTCGTCGTTTTTGTCTGTCCGTCTGTCCTTCCGTCCGTCCGTCCTTCCATCCACACAGAACAACTCGGCTTCTATTCGTTGGAGTTTAATTAAATGTTATGCTTGAGCATTTTTCGAATATCCATTTAGAAAATTCAATTTTTATTTTAATCTTACAAGAATAACGGGTACTGTACGTGAAGACATGCCTACATTTATGGTAGAATTTAGCTCGCTGCTTCTTAGAATGAGAAATATTTCAGGCAAAGTTTTAGAGAAAATCGAAACACATTTTGTGTTCAATAACTTTCTTTCGAAAATCTTGCTGTTTATGAGACAATGTGGAAAACTAATGTAGAGCCAGACAGGCCACAAATGACAATGTTGCCCTGACCATTGCATGATCGAAAACTAAGGCTAGAGACACACGCTCAGAACGTGCAATACTGATTGTTTTCCACGGCAATAATGGTTAGGCGAACGCGCCTCAACGTTACGTTGCCCGCATCCTTCCGAATTCGTAAGTTACACTAGCTACAATATTTGGCTTTCCATGTAGATCAATAAAGTCATAAAATAAATCTAATATTAACGAATGAAACTATACCTATACACAACAATTTTGTTTCGTGATTAACACCATGGTGCGATTTAGTCACACTCGGGTTTCTGTGGTTAAGGTTTGCGATACAGGGACATCTTGGTGCACGGGGTTAGGACACAGCCGTCACTGTGAGAAGAGTCCAGGAGGCAAAGTTCCGATAGTGCCTCACTGCTACGTTCCACGTGCACTGCCTGCCTTTTTTTTTAACTCATGAAGGATGGTGTAGATTGGCGAATGAATACTTTTACTCTGTCACATGACGGAGCCAGTTGCAGTAACATGAAACAAGTATAGATCTTCGAGGAAATGAGGCCGTGTCGATTGGTGAAGGGCGATCAGTTTTTCGGAGGATAATGCTGCCTTCATCTTCACGGTAGTCAATTACGTCGAAGATGTACAGATAAAGTTTTATTTAACCATCAATAGTCTAGCTTCTAACTTAAGGAAGGAGTCACAGTTCTTCCTCCAAACGGGGATCTCTTGAATTATAGAAAATTTAATCACGCTACCAGATCTTGATATTACGAGTCGGTGTAATAGATATCAAGAAGTAAATTTTTATTACCAACCAATCAATAAACAAACAAACCAGTTGTACAACAAATTTAGCTTCTCCACGTATACATGAAACTACTCCCACAAGTTTCGGTTATTTCTTATAGCCGTCATTGCTCCATGAATACGAGTATGGCATTAAGAAATATCCGACACCGTTTGAGTAGTCTCCTCTACATGTGAGTAGATGAGAAAAATTTGTTGTGCAGTTTGTTGTTTAAAAAAAACTCATTTATACACTCGCCGGATGTTTCATGAATTCATGGTACTGACGTTTCGGGATTACACATCGAGCCATGTTCGAAAACAATGTACGCAGAATGTCTTTCAGTTTGTACCCAGATGTAAATTCAAAAGTAGCAGTTAAAGAGGTTATAGGCCGTGTATTTCCTCTTCATTTCTACTGGGACTTAACGCTATGTCTTTAGGCGTGTACAGTTTCCGACGTTTCGAAATTTCGTGTGCGTTAATCTTTAGTCATAAGAAATCCAAAACCCAAAAGATAAATGCATCACTTTTCTTCGAAACGTCAACAGATAAAGACCTGAGTTTTTAGGAACGCGGCTGTGAGACTCTCGAATCTGAAATTAATATTTTCTTGGAAATCTTCGTAAATTAAATTGAACATCGCAAAGTGGGAACTCTGTCGTCATTAGTTTTTCCTCCTTTGCATATTTTTTCTAGTTTTACTTTCCTCATCTTCGCTTTTCTGTTGTACTTAAAAGGAAAGGAATAACATCAGACAAGCTACACAGGCTGTATGTGGATCTCTTTAAAATTCTACACTTGCATCCGCCTAGCAAACCGAGTCATCATAGTCAGCAAATGCTGAGTACCTCCCGACTGACTTCCTAACCGCAGGAAATCTGAATAAAGAAGAAAAAAGTATACACCTGGTGACAATACCTCTTGAGATATAACCAGGTGTGTACGTAGGTTGAAGAAACCGAACGAAATGCAACAATATGCAGTTATTTATTTACTGTTAAATTACTCTACATGTTTCGGGCGTCCATCGCGCCCATCGTCAGGAGCACATAAAACTGTAGTTTCAGCCTCTGGTACAGATCATACTATCTGGAGAGCAAGCTTCTTCAAACGTTTGAGGAAGCTTGCTCCCCAGATAGTATGATCTGTACCAGAGGCTGAAACTACAGTTTTACACTTATGTACTCCTGATAATGGGCACGAAGGATGCCCGAAAGATGTAGAGTAATTTAACAGTAATTAAATAACTGTATACTGTTGCATCTCGTTGGATATTTTCAACCTAGAATTACGATGCACGGAACCACGAATATAAAATTCAGGTGTGTATGTGTACGAGGCTTCTGCTATACGACACTTTACACCACTGATCACTGCTCAGTCCTTCTTAACGACCAACATATTGGGCGGGGAACAATTCATATACTGACTCCAAAGAGAGAAGTGTTATGGATGGTACATATAACGGCTCTCAGAACGACATCTACACTTCCAGCGTTCATTTCTAGTCTCCTATGGGTTGTGTTAAAAAAAGGCTAATTTTGTTCCTGTCGAAGTTTATCACGTGGATATCATTTTGTTCAATAATTATTAACGATACTGTAACAATTAATTATTAGCCCAGAGTAATTGAAAAAATAAACACTTTATATCACTAGAATTTCGTGTACTTTATAATAATAATAATAATAATAATTTTATAAGTTACAGTAAAAGAAAAGCGACTGAGAACCAGTCACCGGTGTAACACTAGTAAAATGTTATACATAGATAATATATTAAAAATGTAAATATATATGTAAAACATCTCAACGCACATTTCATGAAAATAATAAGGAAAACATTATGAAATTATAGAAGACAATGGCAGTACCAACTTCCATACACAGGTGTAAGAACCTGAATTTGACACAGCATGAAAGAAGGGCAGAAAGAGTAACGGTGAAATTTTTGCGTTAAGTTGCAGGATATGCAAATATAAATCAAGAGATATGAAAAGGACTAAAAATAATTTAAATGACATTACAGTGGATTATAGAAGTAAGAGGATACAACACCCTTTAACAATAAACAATATACGCATTTCAAAGTATACGAAAGAATTCCAAGCGCCACAGAAACGTTAGACGACCAAGGAAAAGACAGGCAGACCAAAATCCATGAAGTCGAGATTGGTCTACACTTCGTGTCTTATGACAATGATAATGATTATGATAATGAATATGACATTAATTTGAATAAAACGGTGGGACAACTGACCGGGTATAGGGTGGAGAAAATGATGGTGGAGAAAATCTGAGAGCTCCAGAAAGTAGATCAAAACAGGAGACTTCTTGCTGCGACCTTACTTTATCAACAGAGAGTGGCCACAAATATTCAGCAACACACGTGTTGTCTGTTTGCCACACAACTCTCTTCAAAATTCTCCAGTCGTGTGCGTGCATGAGAGTATTGAGCTGTTACGTAACACTAAATAAATTGTGTCAAGCAAGCAAAGCGACAGCATACTGCAGACTTCAATTTTGCGTCGAACGAGGCTAACCAGGCGTAATACAATTACGTGCGGTTCGTATGTGTAATGAAATCGTGTTCTTGTGTGCTGGAAGCTAGAAGCCTTCGTACTGATAGCACACTACACAAGAACCAATCTCCTCCTTAACAAGCCGTGCAGCCAATCCGCTAAAGGTATTAGTCTGTATTCTTTACACGTATCAATACAAACTTCTATAAAAGTTCAGTTTCCTCCCATGGGGACAGTAAAACTCAGTAGCTTTCTGGTCGCTTGAAAATGAATTACCTCAACGCCGGGTCATAAATCCAGTCACTGTTACATAGACTTGTCATAAAAATACTCAAAGTATGTGCTCGTATTTTACAATCTCGCTAGTGTTGTTTACTTGGTACAGTGTATTGTCAATTTGTTCTGCTCTCCTAACCTCACACTTTCATTTATGTGTACAAATTTTCAAATTAATACCACTACTACGAAAGTAACTCCTAATTTCTTGCCATTCTCAAGTGGTTATGCGCATATTTCTCACCGCAGAGGCCCGAGTTTAACCCTGGGACAGTCCTTTTGTATTTATGTTCCACTACGTGCACTGGCAAAGGTTTTCGCATGCCAAATATATATTGCAACACTGCTCAGTATTCATTAATCTAGCATCCAAGGGGTGTAAAATCAGCCCGTTAGAGGCCTCTGTTCCACACAGACACAATCTCATCCAACCAAAACGGAGTAAAAACCTCAAAGCTCCAAATCAGATACCTATATTTACAACTCACCTGTGGTTTTGTTTTACGAAACGCACTGACAGGAAATTTTCGGTGCCACTTTTTCCGCCACATATTCTACGCAATCTGGCCTGGGATCGATAGACAGCTTCCATGGTGACAGAAGCGCCAATAACCGCCTGAGCCTTGTCACGATTTTCCGTCCCCCTTTTTTGACAGAATGAACGATATATGACGTAGACTCAGCGAGTAATACTAAATCCTCATAGGCAACGAATAATCGATGTGGAAGATACTTATTCAAATTCGATTTTATATAGACTGTAGAAGTCATAATATTCTTCCATTTAGTCTTGTAATCATGATTATGTCTGTAACATTTGTTGCCATCAATCTATCGTGTTATTAACAGACCTCTCTTTTACACGCTGTTCTGCGAGTTCCATTACGGAGTGGGGAGTAATGCAGAAATGTAACATAATGAAGGCAGCAAGTTAATTTTGTAGATGCGCCCGGCTACATATTTAGCGATAGACTGGAGTGTAATGCGTGTGTTTGTACTTCTGTCGTTAGGTGTCAAAGAATTAATGGAAAAATGTAATCTAATGACGCATTTTATCAATTAAGTTTTATTGTCTGTTGCAGGCCAAATATTAGCCTAGAACACAACACTCACAACAGAGAGACATCCATACCCCTGTTGGAATTCGAACCCACAGTCTCAGCAGATAAGAGACCGCAGACCTAAGACTTAGACCGCGATTCTGAGGTTTGTCATCCCCGTTGTGCGTTTAAACCATATGGTGAGGTTAATTCAGTCAAAAAACCGATTATAAAATATGGATAAATGATGGTGTTTATTAGCAAGGAAAACTATATGTTTCGGCCTATAGCGGTCATCTTCAGGTTCTGAAAATTTACTGCTAAAAGAGTTTTATATAATATGCCTACACCGCATGGTGATGTTGAGATCTCATCATCATTCTGCGTGCTATTGTTAAGCTAAATTGGTGGAATGTCAATGGATTTATAGGTAGCTCGGTGTGGATGTGGATCTTATTGGATGGGTAGGTGTGGGGTTAGGAGGATCCTATGGCTGCAGATGTGGTATCGTCTATGTTGGGGGTAGTATTTTATGCGGGGTTGGTTAGTCTGACATGGGGGTAGTATTTTATGCGGGGTTGGTTAGTCTGACATGTCAGACTAACCAACCCCGCATAAAATACAACCCCCAACATAGACGATACCACATCTGCAGCCATAGGCTCCTCCTAACCCCACATCTACCCATCCAATAAGATCCACATCCACGCCGAGCTACCTACAAATCCATTGACATCCCACCAATTTAGCTTAACAATAGCACGCAGAATGATGATGAGATCTCAACATCACCACGCGGTGTAGGCATATTATAAAAAACTCTTAGCAGAAAATTTTCAGAACCTGAAGATGACCGCTTTAGGCCGAAACATGTAGTTTTTCCTTGCTAATATACAACATCATTTAGCCATATTTTATAGTTGTGTTTTTGACTGAATTCACCTCACCATGTACTTAGACCGCGAGACTACTGGGAAGACAGACCATTGCAAATGGGAAGTCCTCCGGGATAGCTTCATTGCACTGCCGAATTCGCTGCTTTAATTCAGCGAAGCCGACAAAACACACTTCGTACACGTTCTCCTGGAAGAATGGGTGGGTTAGGAGGCCAACGAGAAATGAGTCGCTGAGGAATCACAGGGCGCAGAACTCGCACGCTTGTCCGTGCAATGTGGGCATTGGCTTCAGTTGTTTGAAACCATACGGACAGGTGACATAATGCAGTTCATTAGTCAGGAAATCTCCGAAAATAACTTTATACCGCTCAGCATCGACAGTCATAACACTTTCCTCGTCAAATTCAAAGAAATAAAGGCCAATAAATCCAAAAGAAGCTACCGCAATCCAATCCATAAGCGCCGGCAGGATTTTTTGCAAGGTGGCACCCATTATTTGCATGTGAAGTGGCAAGAACTGTTTAATCATCAACCCTGAATAAGACAGTAGCACAGTAGTCGTTTAATTAAAGTTTTTAATTAATCCTTAGGCTAAAACTCTAGTAAATTTACGAAACTTACTTTTGTTTTTGTAGAAATTTATGGTTTGATTTAAAAAATTATTAAGAATAAAAAGGTAAATTATGTCAAAATCCTAAAGCGGTGCAAGTGCACCTCGGTGCTGGCGCCCATGCACATCAAAGTCACTTTTTAAGGTATTGTGATTGTATGGAGTCCAGTACTGCTTGTTCTTATAACCTATGAGATGGAAAGAAGCCTCACCTCTCACGAGGAATGCATTCACACTAAACCTGGACTTTCTTACACCCAGTCCAAGAACTGATTAAAAAACTGCAAAAAACATGTATTTTACGTTTTAATTCCCTCTTGTACAACTGGTCTTTAGTACGGGTGATAATGCAAATCACAACGCAACTTTCGCGATAAAAACTCCTCACATCTATGATAAAGGCACGACGTAACTGCAAACCGACAGACTGACATGTTAATTAAAACGTGAAGTATTTACCTTCTTCACATTTTCATGAGTGTGGATAGAACTTGGAAAGTAATGTAGGTATCGAATCCCGCCCTGCTCCCTCTTCATGCCATTCTGATACACACAATAACAAAGCACTGCGAGTAGAGGCAACACGTCAGGATAACTGTTGTGGAAAAGCAATCCCCATCGCTGTCATTCAGTTTGTTTCAATAAATCACTCCTCTACTACAGTTCGATGTTGAACCGACCAACGCGCCGTGTCAACTAAACTCCAGTGAGCGCTCCCCATACATGAGAGTCACGAGTGATGCAGTCAGGTTTCCACGGCGTCTCAATTCTCGCTATGGAGACATTAACTGGCTTGCTTACCGCATACTTTAGTAGGAAGTTTTGCTTCCTGTGTTGCTGCCTGAAGGCCACGGGGTGCAAGACAAGTACTGAAGCCATCCCTGACGTACAGCGACCGGGCTGCCAGGAAGAATGAAATGCATGAATCCAGATTTGGCGATGATTATGCGAAAAATGTCACGTTCAATCGCTTACTTTTACAGCTAATTCTCCAGGATATTATGCATGTCCCTACACAATTGCTAACAAAGTGAAACTATTCTTTCATTAGATATTTGGCTGTAAATCCCCTAAGGTTGCTCCTTTCCACCTTGGGTTCATCTCTAAGTTTTAGCACCGATAATGTTTAAACATTTTAATTTTAAAATAATTGTTCAAAATCACGAAAGTATTCCTGTTAACTCTGGTGTTGGCACAATACTATTTCTGAAGATGAGTACAAGCTGGTTAAAGCGTGTAGAGGATAAAATAAAAAAGTGACACTTTATAAAAAAAGTTAATGAAGTGTTATGGTAGTTGAAGAACAAAAGACCAACTTGTTGTCACTCGCTATTTTATTTCATTTCTTATGTGATCAACATGTTTCGGAAATTAATATATCCATCATCAGGAGCTTGCGATTATTCTGTTGAATTACCTACCACATTGATCGTATTGTTCTTGGTTCGATGTGTGTTGGAGTTTCGGTGTGGTTGGGTTGGAGTGGTATCCTTGTTAGAATAAAGTAGCCGCGATATTTA
>Ga0123357_10008219_pt1 | contig 13007 bp, 11 predicted proteins | sample TergutEmb28metaG_FD_89873 | JGI IMG/M metagenome (GOLD analysis project Ga0123357, IMG submission 89873) | Embiratermes neotenicus P4 segment gut microbial communities from Petit-Saut dam, French Guiana - Emb289 P4 | ecosystem: Host-associated > Arthropoda: Insects > Digestive system > Gut ...
CTGGCCATTATCTCCCAAACCGTTCAACTTTGGATATAGGTGTTTTGGGGTTTTTCGTTATAGTTTAACATAAGGAACACCCTCCCGAAGTCTGGTCCATTCCTCCTGTTACACCCTGTATATGTAACTACATATTTACATATATACATACATACCTACATACATATGTACATACCTGCATATTTATGTGTGTGTGTGTGTGTATATATATATATATATACACACACACACACACACATACATACATACATACATACATACATACATACATGGATATGTACATATGTATATATAATAGTGCTGGGTTGAACAAATACTGTGCATCATGTTGCCTAAGTTACAACATTTTTTACAATCACCTAATATTTATGGGTTTTACATGTGGTACTTACTGTTTGTGAGCCTTCTGATGCCTAGAATTTTGACATGGTTGCTATAGTTTTGGAAAATTTGTACATCCCTACATAACTGACCAGCTGCATATGTACACACACACACACACATATATATATACACATTAATTGTGCAATTTTTTGGTGTGTCCAGATTGTGAAGAGAGCCTTGATTCCCCTAAAATTCTGCGCCACATAGAACTAATTGATGATGAAGCTGCTGAATATGGCATCAAGATTGTAAAGACAAGTGATCGGCTCATGGCAAAGAAGTATGGTTATCGTAAGCCCCCTGGCATCACATACTTCCGCAAAGGAAAATCCATCAATTATGATGGTTTGCATCTTAGTGTATTTAGCATCTCTTCTTGTCTTTATAATAACAATTGAACCATTAATATTGTTATTATAATGCATTGTGATTTTCCATCATTATTCACACAGAATTGTAGGTCTATATCTAATATTAACATTCACATGAGAGTGACATTTTCTGAATGATTAAATATTAAAAGTGACTTTTCTTCGAAGAGCATGTTACGGGATTTTGTAGCACACATTTTGAGTGGATGAACGTTGGTCATATGTCATGTAAATATGTTTGACAGTTTGTTGTGTTGTGAACAGTATGCAAATTTGGAATCCAAATTGCAGGTTGTAAATGTAAACAAGAAATAGTCTTACAGTTTGTGTGTTATTCTAACAGTAACATTTTAGTGTAGAGCAGTGATGCCATTGCCTCGTGTACCATAAGTGATATCATGTCAGTAAAATTCGTAGATATCATTATTTTACCATACCTCTGATTGTGGATTTAATTTAACATGCTTTTTTATTGGTATTAGAATATACTGTTGATTGTAAGGGGTCAGTGACATCATTCCCAATAAAATATGACAGATTATGGTGATACATAATTATTCAAATTACAAATTTTGTTTTTAAACAGTGGTTTTGGGAAATCTTTGTTGTAATTGTTGTGTTTAATATGCTGCAGTTCTCCATAATTGCTCTAGGTGTTGCGTGATACATTGTCTGTAGACAACATACACACTAAATTTTGTTAACTGTCTGAGATTATGTTAATTTTATGAAGAAATTACTTTTGGAGACAGTGCCAATATGATTATGTGTGTTAGTGCCTCAAACTTATGAAATTGCTCTTTTTATTAAAGGCACATGGCAGATGGGACTATTAGGAATAGTAGTACCAGTAACATGCTTACAGGTGAAGTAATTGAAAGACTGCAAGAATGCTTTGTGTACATGCAGGTGACATTGATGATGAAGAGGAGATATTGGACTGGTTGACAGATCCTGAGAACATGGAACTAACAGATCATATTGAACGAGTCAACAGGAAAATGTTCCAAAAGATCCGACAAACATCTGATTACATAGCTGTATACCTCTGTGAGTATATTTTCTGATTCATATGTTACTGGTGTGTGTGTGTGTGTGTGTGTGTGTGCGCATGTGCGTTTCTGTCACCAAGAAATATGTTTATTCCCACAATACACAATCTGATACTATCATGAAAAATGTCAATGTCTTGTTTCAGGTAACACTATGTAGGTTTAGAATTTAGCTTAGTTTAGTATTCATGCATATTTTTTAGTCTTCATTTTTGTGGTTTCAAACACCAACAAAACAATTTTAACAAAAATGTGATAAACATTATTTCTTTTGTGTGTCAAAGATTTCTCTTTGCTCTTTTGTCAAAAAAGAGGAAAAAAAGAGTTCAAACTTGTATTCATGTTGAATCTTGCAACAGCTAAGAAAACAAATAACTTTTCAGAGTATGGCCCTGTTGAGAATATATGTGCTGAGCTACATTACAAATGCCAGGTTTATCCAGGCTTTTCCCTATACATGTGATATCTATAGTGTGGAATGTAAAGTTTTTCTTTTCCATGAACATGTTTGTTGACATGTAACTTGTCTCCAGACAGTGACGACTGCAAGCAGTGTGGCCGAGTGCTGGCTGAGATAGAACACATTGATGATGAAGCAGATGGAGCTGGAATAGACTTTGTTAAAATTGACGACAAGCAGATGGCCAAAGAGTTTGGGGTGTTTGCTCTGCCTGCTGTATTGTTTTTCAAAATGGGTTCTAAGGAACCTGTAATATATGCAGGTGGGACACTATAAGAATGAAACAGGTTTTTTATTGTTATATATCTAATGTACTGAACCATATTGTTTTGCAGGACAGTCATACAACCATGCAAAAATTAATCATTTATAGAAAACACCATTTGAATTTTTCAAGTATCAAGCTATAATTCATATTTCAAGGAGGCTAATGCTTGCTCTTATGTTATTATGTATGTTAGTGATTACAAGTAAGACATGAACACAGCAGAAATTATTGGTTGTGAGAAGTACCCAAGTGTCACTTTATGTTGCAGTGGGACTTTTGCTTATCAGTTTTTCATTGTTGTTAGTGTGCTATTCAGTGAAGTCATGGATTAAATATTAGTTCAATGAAGAAGTTATTTGTGGAAACTGGCTAGGGATGGAAATTGTTTACTTTGAAGCATTGATATATGCCTGGATAGTGGAATCAGTAGAGTATATTATGAGCTAAGGCTGTTGTCACAGCTATACAGCAGTGCAAATTGGAATATTTCATTACTTCATTGTGTAACTCACCAGATTTCAGCAGGTATATCTGAGAAAATTTTTAACATTTTCCCAGGCAGTGCAGAAATGAAAATATGTGCATTCGCTAATTTGTGATGTGCAGGAAATTAAGATCAACTTAACATAAATAATACTTATTTTTTTTCCATTAGATTAAGTGTTGTGAGTGTTGCATTGCTCTGAAACTATCATATGAATTATTTTTCTTTAGATTTTAAGCATACACTATCTTATATTTGATTATTTGCAGTACCAAGTGCATATAATCAGCTTGTATCACAGGAGAATATTTATAGATGAAACTTACAATATACAGTGTAATATGTCAGTTTAACCTGCTGTTATTCATAAAACTAATTGCAGGAGATTTATACAATGAAGAGCAACTCTTGAACTGGCTTCTGACACAGAAGGACCCTTCAGGAGAAGTCATTGAAGCTCTACAGGGTGATGAACTCCGAAGGCTTATTGCCAGTGATGATTCAGTGGCTGTTTATTTCTGTGAGTTAAATAATATTGTTGCTGTAGACCTTGAGTTGTTCATATAGTAATGAAGATAAGATAAGTAGTAAGTGCAACACATCATATCAAGGGCATTCATGCAACTGACAATGTCAGCTTCAAGATTTCTGCTGTGACCACTTTTCAATAACTATTTTTTATTCAGTACATTTTCTTCTGTTAATCATTATTAGGCCTGTGATTTAGATGAACTGGAAAATTAAATAAGCATTGTTTTGAATTTATTTTGAAAGTTGAGAAATAAGACTTTCCAGTCACACAGGTTTGATTTTTTTTTATTGAATTATGCTGTGAACTGCTCATTTATGACGCTTGTCTTTTTACTGTTGGTGTTTGTTACTTTCTATCATCTTTTACTTCTTATTTTATGCATTCCTTGTTTTTAATTCAGGGATACTATTGGTGCAGGTTTGGCACCGAGTCTTCTAATTCATAATACTTTCATTATCAAATGCAATATATGAAATGATAATGGGGAGTTACAGAATACTGAACAACTGGAACAGCTCTTAATGCATATTTTAACGAATTACATATATTAGCAGTGAAGATGTTAAAAATATTAACTGTGGAGCGCTGAGCAAAAGGAAATACAATTCAAGTGGTTTGGAATGTATTTCTGTGAAGAATGTTACTAATTTTCTATCATTAAAGATGCAATCACAGGCCTGTGTATGGTAATTCTGTGCCTTGGTATTTGTGCTTCTCTCTTCCACACTTTATTCCTGCAATTTTCTTTTTGTAAAATTTCACCTAATACGATTGAGATAAAGATAAAACATTATTATGATGTGCATCAAGGAACTTAATATTTGAAACAAGACATAATATGCAATACAAATGTTGCTTTTAATATTTGAAACAAGACATAACAGACACAGCAACATTTGTGTTACGTATTAAGTAAGAAATAGTAAAACCAATTGTATCATCAATGGAGCATTTAATTATGTTATTGGTAAGGGTTAGCAGATATTCCCATTTTAAAGCTTCTGTAATTTGTACAAGCTCTTAATGCCACAGAACTTTAAATAATTAAGTCCTTTGACATATTTAAGTGTGCAATGAGTGTTCAGAAAGGGTCACAGAAATTTCATGATTTTTGTGCCTGCGTCACACAAAACGTTTTTATCTTTTATATTGCTGCAGTTGTCATTACATCTGATCCAAATCGTGGGAAGATTTTCATTTTACACTGTGAGTTTTGTGAATATGGAGTATTCTGTGTCACATTCTGTTGTTGAATGATTTGGCAAAAACACTGTTGGGTAAACAAAATACTTAAACTGGTGTTGTTGGCTGGGTGAAAGTTGGTGACTGAACACTCAGAACTGATGAAATGTGTTTTGCTGTTCTAATGCAACGGTGGTAGAATTCCTCACAAATTTTTAAACGCTTGTCGTAACTATGCATAAGTGTCTGTTGGAAATGATATTTTTCTGCTGCGGCCCAACGCGGGCCTTGGCCTCTTCATTCACGAGGTTTCTAGATCACATACAATGACGCACCACAGTTGGTAGGACTCCTCTGGATGAGTGATCAGCTCGTCGCAGAGACCTCTACCTGACAACACACAACACTCGCAACAGACAGACATCCATGCCGCTGGTGGGATTCGAACCCACAATCTCAGCAGGTGAGCGGCCGCAGACCTACGCCTTAGACTGCGCAGCCACTGGGACTGGCATATTGTGTACATTGTCACTTTAAAATGTATGAATACTAGATACATATTGCAAGCATAAGGGATCTCACCTTTGAATAATAGCAATTCTCATACTTTGATATCAAATTATATCCTTATGAGAGCAATATTTAAGAAATATATTATATACATACTTTTCCTACACCATAATTGCATATTATGGCAGTCTTCATAAAGTGGATTCAGTACATGATATCAGAATTGTGTGACAGTAAGTGATTTTGGACTCTTCTGAACTCTGATATGTACACTGTATAATTTCTTACATAGTTCAGAGAAATACTGACTGTGTTAAAATATCCATTTAATTACCTTGCAAATGCAGAATTGTCAGGTACATACTAATTTTAACGCTTCTGTTAATGGTTAAGACAAAGTATGACATCCACATACTTTATCCTGTCCATTAACTCTGCTGTTAATTTTTAGGATAAAGTATGACGTCTCCAATCCACATACTTTATCCTGACTAATAACACTGCTGTCAATGGTTAGGATAAAGTATGACATCCAGTACACATACTTTATCATAACAACTAACACTGCTGTCGGTGGTTAGGATAAAGTATGACATCTATTCCACATACTTTATCCTAACTAATAACACTGCTGTCAATCGTTAGGATAAAGTATGACATCCAGTACACATACTTTATCGTAACAAATAACACTGCTGTCAGTGCTTAGGATAAAGTATGACATCTATTCCGCATACTTTATCCTAACTAATAACACTGCTGTCAATGGTTAGGATAAAGTATGACATCCAGTACACATACTTTATCCTAACTAATAACACTGCTGTCAATAATTGGGATAAATTAATGACATCCAGTCTACATACTTTATCCTAACCAATAACACTGATATTAATGATTAGGATAACATATGGCATCCAGTCCACATAATTCGTTCCTGTTATGGATTGCCGTAGGGAACAAGACTTTCTGTGATCTTTGCAATTCCAAGCAGTTTCGCAAACAACTGCAGAAAAAGAAAGAGAAAGAGGGAGAACTCCAACATGAACTTCACAGGGGTGCTGAGGGGGAGGAAGGCAACTACACTACTGGCATCGAAGGGAATGTAGAGGGTACCTCATGAACCTACCATTTTCCCTGCACTGCCAGAATTGTTGTATATTTTTTGGAGCCATAAAATGATAGCCCTATGCAAATTTATAGCAGTTAAAACACTAGAAATAAAACAAAATGACTGAGGAGGATTGCTTGAGTAATCCCAAAATAGAAGTTACTGTGACAGACCATTATGAGTATCATATTTAAGTGAGAAATGCTGATCAAAATCGATTACAGACTGTAATTATTAATTGTAATTCACGTGACCATTTTACAGTTATGGGAAACATTGTAATACCTATGTATATGCATCATATATACCATGTAGTTTACATACTAACTGCTATACAAGGGCTATTTCATTATGGTCTTGCCTCAGTCCCCACTCTGTTTTGGACCTAGCATGGGCAAATTATTAGGCATAGCCTTGATTCTCCTCTTTCAAGGTGATCTAGGTTTCCTTGCATGCCTGTTAGGAGAAGTGTGGTTAGAATATGCTCTACATTATCCTTGTTCCATGAACCTTTTGAGAAGAACTGCACGAATACAACATACGATGCCATCCAACCAGAATTTCCATTTGTTGAATGTTTGTAAATTGTGTTGGTAGAATTGCCTGTTATGTCTGAAAGTGTTGGTTGTAGTTAGTATACTCCCGTAAGTAAAAAATATAATACTTATTGAACTGTAGTCTGTTTCCCATATAATTGTCATGAATCATAATTTTTGTCTAGATTTTACATGATTTTAGGTGTCATATTTTAGGTAGATTATGCTTGGAGTGTTAGTCAGAGACAATTTTTTAAAAATACTCATGTATAAATTTAAGGTATGTGATGTTTATGATTTGTAAACATATGCTTTTCTGTAACCAAACAGATTACCATTTGAATAGTGAGACTTGGATTTGTTTTTGTAGGTAATTGTGACATTGTGAAGCACTTAATTGTTTGTGATCGTAAGTTTAAATTAATGGGTGATTTTAAAAACGCATTTGTTACATTTTTCAAGAGAAAGAGGCTTCTGGACTGTATCAGTGAAAGTAAATAATAGTGACATGTATTACTAATTTTTTAACTTTAGGAATTTTAAAATTTTGGGTTTTACTGTTAAGGGTTTTAACTGTTTTTAAAATAACGGTTTTTGATTGATATTTTAATTGCACTTAAGTTACCTGTAAATCAGTTTTGTTTATTCCAGATTCTCTTGAAGACTGCGATCAGTGCCAAGCTATCTTAGAGGAACTGGAAAATATTGATGATGACTGTGACCGACATGGAATAGTATTTGTCAAAACACAGGTAGAATAGTATGTTCTTAAATGTAAAATTTAAGGTGAAGAAGCATAACAATGGTTTTGTGGTTTCACTACTTGTAGACTCAATTACCACTGCCACTCTGCATGCAGAATGAAAGAATGAGTAGAATTTGTGACTGTGAACCTGTCCCCATACTTTCTGTTTGCTATGTAATCAAAGAGTGGGCTAGGTATCAGTCGGTATAGCGACTGACTATAGGCTGGGCGGTCCGGGATCAAATCCCAGTGGGGACAAGATTTTCTGCCCATGCAGATCGGCTCTGAAGCCCACCCAGCCTTCTGTAAAATAAGTACCGGGTCTTTGCCGGGCGTAAAGTGCGGCTGGGGCATGTTGCTGACCACTCACCCCCTTCTAGTGCTGCAGTCATGGAAGAGTATAGCTATACCTCTACCCACCTTCTGGGCCACACCGGGCCTGTAACTGCATCACTTTACTTTACTTTTTATGTAATCAAAGAAGTGTGGTAGCATTTTGTTGAGGAATACAACTGGGGAGGTTCAAAAAGAAACTAGCTGTGCAGTACCAAAATCATGGGCTCTTCATGTATGAGTGCCTCAGAGTCAGTCAAACTGCTGTCTCATATTGGGCACTGTATCGTCACCCTCTGCTCCTCACCACCTGTCATGCTTTACCTGCTATCCACTTTCATTTGTCAGCAGTTTCTGAGAAACCTTTCCAGCTGTAATAACTCATATATGCAATAAGAGAAATGATATGAAAGAATCTTGCTTCTGAACATCTGGAACAATTACTCACCTATTTAAAAAATTGAGGAGGGGGGGGGGAGGGGGTGCGTGGTGGAAGTAAGAATGTGAATAATAAAACATTTTGAATATGCCTACTAATTTTAAAGGAAATTTTATAGTGTCTTTGAGAGTATCAATGTACATGATTATATAAATGTATAGAAGAACTGGTAATGTAACCCCTTCAAAGGTATGTATTAGGTGTGCCCCATTTACTTGAAACATATTTGTGCAACTACATTGTTTACATGCAGAGTCTTTTGACTTGTATATTTCATTTGTACAGCAACTTCAGTTGTAGCTTAAGCATGTATGCTATTTGAAACATAAAAAGAAACTTGGTTGTTTCTGTACTTACTGACCTATATAAGAGGAACGGGGATAGCTCATTAAGTGCAGTGACTGGACTGTGGGCTGGGCAATTGAGGACTCATGGTTTGATTCGCAGCAGGGATGGGAAATTTTTCCTCTTTTTGCAAAAATAAGAAACATCTGGACTGGCTATGAGGTCAGCCCAGAATCCAATTCAGTGACTGTGGGGGCTCTTTTTCCCAAAAGTAAAGCAGTAGGAGAGTGAAGTTGCCCACTTAATTTGTTCTAGTTAAGAATGAGGGGATCTATACCTCCACTCCCTCAGAAGCCTTTGTGGCACCCAGAGGGGCAGCTTTACTTCAACCTTTACCTTTATCTTTACGTTTACCTTTATCTGTACCTTTATTAAGCTGTATAAGAAGGTAGAGTGTATCAATGTTATGACTATTTTTACAGGATTTCCAGATTGCTGAAGAGTTTGGTGTGTCTGAGTTCCCATCCCTCGTGTATTTTGAAGATGAAGTGCCAAATGTTTTTGAAGGTAAGACCAGTAACTTTCATTGTTTACACATTAGCAAGTGACATGTATACCTTACTGAATGTATGAGATACTTTATCAGTTTTCTCTTGTGACTATTTTTAAAATGTCTTTCAGCATATTGCTTCTTGTGCACAGCAACTATTATTGCATGGAAACACATTCATTACATTGTTGTTTGTTGCATAATTTGTTGTGTCACAAATGCAGGGACTTCTTTACTGATGACTGTATATTTGTTGACAAACCTTACGATTTCTGTTTTGTTTTAGGTGAACTTTCTGAGGAAGAGGAAGTACTTCAGTGGCTCATTACTCAGAAGACTGAAGAGCGCATTGAACTCATCACACGAGTTATGCTGGAAGGGCTTGTGGAAGAGATACAGTACTTGGCTGTCTACTTTTGTAAGTACATAGTAGAGAAAGATGTGCATGCAGATTTGTTATATTTGAAGAATGTATGTCAAATTATTGATGAAAGCTGTTTTTAGATCTGAAATTAAGGGCATCCCTAATTACTGACAGTGAATTAAATGCTAAAAGATCAGTGGACCTGTTTATAACAAACTTTAGTACAGATTTTAAGTAAAAGAATTGTGTGTATGAGATTTCAATTCTGTCTGCATGTGTACATCTATCTTGTATTGCCATTTCAAGTTTTGAACCAGTAGAATGATGACAAAGCTTGGTATGAATGTCATACTACTGGAAGATAACCCACTGCTTTATTTTTTATTTTCTTGTAATAATTAGTAAAGTATGTCATATGTGTGAAGGTGTCATGCAGAAGTGACACCTCTTTGTCTTGAAGGAATGTAATGTAATACTTTCTTGAAAATGTGGATTTTGATTGAGGTAATAGTTTGTAGAATGTGAAAAGGCAGCATAATGATGATGAATGAATTTTCAGCTTTCATTTTGTTTGCAATTACTTATAACCCATTGATGGTAAACTTGTGAAATTCAGTATACAAAATGGAAGATATAGATGCCTAAATATTGTGTTTGAAAAATCATGAACCTGACACTGTGTGTGGAAATAAAAATTTCCAACACCTATGGTTTTGCCTTTATTAAATATGCTGTTTGTGTGGAAATCATGCCAGCATATAGAACATGCTATCACAGCATGTTTCCAAGTGTCATATGCATCACTGTTTTAGTAATTGCTGTTGAGAAATATGATATGGAGAAAAATTATGTTGCAGTAAAAACTGTTTTATTGAATACAGATAAGTTGAATTGCCACATCTGTGATGAGATCTTGGAAGGTCTGGAAGACATAGATGATGAATGTGATGTGTATGGTATTCATCTGGTGAAGATTCAAGACCTACAACTGGCCAAAAGATATTCGATAAAGACTTTCCCTGCATTGGTGTACTTCAGAAATGGGAATCCTCTGCTCTATGAAGGTAAATTGTATCTTTCAATTGCTGGGGACAGCTTGTTTATTTTGTTAATGCAGTGCCTTTATGTGTTAGGCTTCTCTAACATACAACAGTATTTAGCTGTAGATATATTACTTTTTTCCTGTACAGTGGTGCAACAGATATAATTGTGTAATGGTATTTGGTGAAGTAATTATGAGGGTTACCATGTAAAACTACTTATTTGAAAAGAAAATAATATGAATTAAAAAAGTAATTATGAGGATTACCATGTAAAACTACTTATTTGAAAAGAAAATAATATGAATTAAAAAGGGAAGCACAATGCTTTTTTAAGTCTTTTGAGTTAGGCTATATTGAACATAAATTGGTGAGTTTTGAATCTGTACGCATCTTCACATTTCAGAAACAAATTTTCTTGTATAGTCTGTTAAGTATTTGCATTTTTTCCACATGATATATTGCTTTTTCAACATAAACCTTTGTGTACTGACATGAGGAATGGAACTGTTTAATGATACTTTCTAGAAGGCTATGAACTACAGTTGCTCTGACGAAGTTAACAATCTGGAACCATGTTTATTGCATATTAGATATAAGGTTTCCATTAAGAATGAAAATCCAGGCAATGGGTATTAACCAGTTAATATGGACATATTTAATTCAGATTGACAAATAACTAGCTCCATGTTAAATGGTCTTCCTTCAGATGTTGCTGTCTGTTTAGTTGGTCACATAGTTTTCCATATCTATGTAACATGAGGATTTCACCTTCTTTTTAACCCAGTTAAAGTCCAGGCATATTGAATGTGATTTGTTTTCATATTTCTCTTTGTTCCAGGTGACCTACAGAATGAGCAGTCAGTGCTGGAATGGTTAATTGATGATGACAATCGAGAATTGGCTGATGAAATTGAGGCTGTCAATGATCGTATGCTGGAAAGACTGTTGGAGGAGTCACCATTCCTTGCTGTGTTTTTCTGTGAGTTTGAAATCACTCTCCACTCAAGAAAGTTTCACTGTGTCATTATTAGAGGTTTATAAGGGATCAGAATTGAAATAAACGTGAAGTTAGATAAGATTTTTATGGAAATTTAGCCATTAACCTGCTAACGTGGAAGATATGGTGAGCTCATAATAATGCCAGCAGATGGCAGATGGGATTTAACTCGGCGTTTAAAGGGTTAAGATTCTTTTACTTTAAGCTTACTAATAACAATGTATGTAAGGAATTGAAAGTGAAGTACCTGAGACTTGTGATAAATAAATGGAAATTTCAGATTCATTATTGAGTAAAAAATTGTTATAAATTTATATAGTTTCTAGAATACAAAAAGCTGACAAACTGAACGATAGATTTAGATACTGCATTGTATGTTCTTGAAACAGGATCTCTTACTGCGAAGAGATGTGGAAATGAAGTGGTAGGGAAATTATTTGATCTAACAGAGATGAAGTAAGTGGAAGGCTGAGTAAATTAAGCAGTGAGGAGCACTGGTGATGCAGTTCAATCAAGGCACCTAGGATGAGCTTGTTATGTAACATGTACAGGAACATGAGAATGATTGCTAGATGGCAGTTTCCTGGAGAGATCCTGGAAGTGTGAAAGAAGTTGAAGCCATCTTAATAATATTAACTCTAATATTATCAATGCTTGCAGAGCAGTGTGTATGTTTTATGTGTGTGAGAATACATTCCCAGCACATGCATGAGATTTTTCTCTTCTTCAAAATATTCAGACTGAACCTGGGGTCCATGCATTCACCCTCTTAAATAGGTTGTGCAGTCTCATTCCTCGGTGGTACAGCATCCAGGTCATAGCTGCTTAGCACCAAGGTTAAGAATAGCTGGAGCTTTATCTCTACTCCCCTTATTTGCCTTCATGCCTGTCCAGGGACAATTTATGTGTGAAAATATGGTGGAAGTTATTTAGGGAATTGAAACTCTGGGGCAGTTCTGGATAACTATAAATTTTGTTGCTATGTATATCACTTGTTGCCTTCAAAGAGAAGGATTTGAATATACAGTTATTTAAATTTGGTTATTTATAGATGATGAGGACTGTCCTGAATGTGATGAAATTCTTGAACATCTGGAGGAAATTGATGGTGATGCAGATCTGTATGGTATGTCATTCCAGAGGACATGTGTTGTGCATTTCAAAGAATAACAGTGCATACAGGGTGTCCCAGGAGGAATGTGCCAGACTTCGGGAGCGTGTTCCTTATGTTAAACTCTAATGATATAACCCAAAACACCTATATCCAAAGTTGAACGGTTACGGAGATAATGGCCAGAGAAGTTTGAAACTTTGACAGCTGTTACTCACTTATTGATTACCAAATACATATTGAAACTGGC
>Ga0123357_10008220_pt1 | contig 13006 bp, 11 predicted proteins | sample TergutEmb28metaG_FD_89873 | JGI IMG/M metagenome (GOLD analysis project Ga0123357, IMG submission 89873) | Embiratermes neotenicus P4 segment gut microbial communities from Petit-Saut dam, French Guiana - Emb289 P4 | ecosystem: Host-associated > Arthropoda: Insects > Digestive system > Gut ...
TGCATTTTATATATTTATTCAACAAATATAGGTACTGAATATTTTAAACATGGTATATACTCTCCGGTTTTTCCTCTTCAAAATGCAGTTTGTTTCATAAATCTAACATATTTGGTTCCTGTATTATTCACATTTTATATACAGGGTGTGCCAAAATTTAAAAAAAAATTCCATCGCCAAAAGGTTTAAGTTCTTTCATATCCTTAGTGATTCACACATTTTTGCATATTAGTGCCATGTGAACAAACATGATAGAATGGTTATGCCTAGGAGAGCTGTTGGGAGTTACTGTTACAAGTGACATTGTGTAATTTGTGAGTTAACGTACAGATATGTTCACCAGTGTAGCTTGGCCATTAATTTTTGTCTTTTGTTAATTATATGAGCACTATGTGCAGCACAGCATTCTTGTGTCTTCTGTGTTAGGAGCATGGGTAAATAAGAAAATGAGCCTTTATCTCCAGCCACCTCAGTTATATGCAGGAGTGGAAATGTTAGTGTATTGCAGTGAATAATAAAGAATGAATTGAGTTATTGTCTTCACCATATGCAAGCAAGCAAGTTAGTAAGTAAGTTACAGCACCCCATTTGCCAATCTATAGGGCTGATTCAGGCTTTTGCTTTAAGTACAGGAAATATACCTCCTCAACTCCATTGCTTCCTGCTCACCTTCTGTTGATCCTTTTTACCTGAGCCTATTTGTAGGAGTTTGTAAAGAATGAATTTTTGTGATCTTCCTGCAGTAGTTGTAGGATAGATGACTATTCTGCTTGCCTTCAAATAAAATTTAGTGCACCCAGAAGTAAATTTTGTAGATTCTTATTACAGGTAATTTAACACATACTGTGAAAGTTTGGTATCAAATTGGTGTGATTTGTAAGAGGTTGTGGAAGTTGCCACATTGCTCTCTGGAGGAATGTGTGATGTGTTGTAAGGATACAGAACATGATATTTTGGTTTCTTCATGTTGTTAAGTTATTCCTGCATTGTAATATGTGGACTGGGATGGCATAGTCAGTATAACGACTTGCTATGTGCTGAACAGACCAGGGATCAAATCCCAGGGGGGTGAGATTTTTTTGCTCCTGTCCAGACTGGCCCTGGGGCCCACCCAGCTCCTATATGATGGGTAATTGGTCTCTTTCCCAGGGGTAAAGAGGCTGGAGTGTGGATTTTACCATCCACTCCCGTCTAGCACCTAGTTTATAAAGAAAGATTAGAGGTATTCCTCTACACCCCCTTTGAGCCTTCATAGCCTGTTCTAGGCTGAACCTCACCTTTACCTTTTACCTGCATCATATTTTCTCAATTAGCCTGGATAATTGCAAGTTCACTGTATAATACAGCTTCATGATTTGTAATTTTCACACATTACCATTAGTGTTATAAAATTAAGGTCGATGAGAAGTGGGATGTGCAACATATAAGAGTGATATAAGTACATTCAAAATATTAGCCATTATACCTGAAAGAAGAGAACACTTGGAAGATATTGCCAGTGGTGGGAGAATAATACCAAAATGGACATTAGAGAAATTGGTTATGAGGGCGTGGATTGGATTCATGTGGCAGAGAATGCGGTCCAATGGCAGACACTTGTGAACACAGAAATTTGCCTGTGTGTTCCATGAAAGGTTGGGTGTATCTTGAATAGATGAGTGACAGTTTCTTAAAAAGGACTTTACTGCATGAAGAGAGATAGTTATATAACAATTATGTTTTTTTCTTTGTAGCAAGTTCAATATTCCTTCACATCCTTAGGTTTTTCCAGCCTTTCTGTAAAGTGTAATTCCAGTTTTTGGAGTTCAGCCTCAGTGTTCGTTAAGTTGATCCAATATTTTGGCTTACATCGTGGTCTCCATCCTTGGGTGATTGAGGCAGGAGGTAGATGTGGCCCTGAATGAGAATAAATTGTATACCGAAGTCATGGGCAAACACCAAAGGCTAGAATTACCCACAAATATGGTGTCACATCTGTTTTTAGGGTTTTGAACATTAGTAGTGTATTAAATTGGGTGTGGTAAATTTATTCTTGAGTACACCACAGAAGGAGAAAAGTTTATAGAAATGTGCTTCTGATGTTTTGCTGGTATGTGCTACTTAAAGGTGCAGCAGCAGTTGCAAATATAGCTGCTCCACGATCAGCTGTTGCCACTCCTATAATAAGGTCCACTACAGGCCTTCAGTCTGCAGCAGGCACACAACTTGCAGCTAAGTATGTCATTTGTAATGTATATAATTATTATAAAAAACAACCTTTTAGTAATGTAAATAAATACTGTATTTATTTAATTACTGTGTGCCCAAAAAATCTAATGGGCTTAAATTTTGAAAGCTGAAATTAAATTTGAGGACTACAGCCTTTATTCATATATTGCATACACGGTGTGACTATTAAACTTCTTAAGTGAGTCTGTAAAATATAAGTTGTCTGTGAACTTTATTGAATGTAGTAATCTCAAAATTGTATACTCAGCCTAAAAGGAAAATTTCATAACATAACACTAATCAACGTTCACGCTCCAACCGAAGAGAAGATGGAAGAAGAAAAGGATAAATTTTACGATGATCTTCAAAAAGCATATGATAGAGTACTGAAACATGATATTGTAATGATTTTAAGAGACCTAAACGCTAAAATAGGCAAGGAGAAAGCCTGTGAGAGCGTAACAGGAAAGAATACACTACACGACATATCAAATCAAAATGGAGAAATGGTATGTAACTTTGCAATTGAGAATAACTTTACAGTAATGAGTACTCATTTCCAACACAAAACAATTCATAACGGAACATGGATCTCGCCTGACTTAACTACAGTAAACCAAATTGATCACATACTTATAAACACCAACAAGAAAAAAACAGTACAGAATGTACGAACCCTAAGAGGACACAACTGTGATTCTGACAATTTTCTTGTCAAAACTATAATAAAACAACGGCTTGTAATAACACCTAGAAGAAATATGGAGAATAGAAAAAAGTGGAATTTGGATAACATCAGAAACCCAGTAAAATTAAAGCAATATAAACAGATGGTATATGAAAAGCTCCTCCAAAAAAATGGAACAAAAGAAAGTAAATCATGAATGAAAAAACATAAAAAGCACTATATTAGAATCGGCTGAAGGAATTATTGAAATACGAGAAAAGCATGCATGCAACAAGTGGTGGGATGAAGAATGTAAAGAGGCTATCTCAAAGAAAAATATTGCCAGAAAGAAATGCTTACAAAAAAGAACCAGAGCAAACAAAGAACAATGTACACAAGCAAGAAAAGAAGCTAATAAGATCTGTAAAAAGAAAAAGAAGCAATGATTAAATGATAGGGTAAAACTAATAGAAGAGACACATAAACAAAATGAAACAAGAAAGTTTTTTAAGGACATACGAATATTCCAAAACGATAGCTCCTCTCCCATATTTATTTGTAAAGATGAAAATGATACATTAAAAACAGTTAAGCAAGAAGTTCTGGATAGATGGAAACAATATTTTGCAGATCTCATGAAAACGGATAAGAAGATTGCCAATCAGACTCAAGTAGAAAGCTTCAAAGAGAATGAAATAGAGATAGAACAGCCGACTTATAAAGAAGTAAGTGATATAATAATAAAATTAAAAGAGAATAAAGCCCCAGGTACAGGCAGTATACCTGCAGAACTAATGAAGTATGGAGGCTATATACTAAAACATAGACTGTACAAATTAGTATTACTAATCTGGAAAAAAGAGCAACTACCTACAGAATGGCTGCAAGGGATAATTTGTCCAATATACAAAAAAGGCCACCGTGCAATATGTTCCAACTACAGACTGATCACATTACTTAACACTGCATACAAGATATTTACAATTCTTCTGAACAACAGACTGTCAAAAATTGTGGAATCTAAACTGAGTGAAGTTCAGGCAGGATTTAGACTGAATAGATCAACATTAGACAATATATTTATTATATGCCAAACATTTGAAAAATGCCATGAATATAATATAGATTTCCGTAATATATTTGTTGATTATCTACAAGCCTTTGACTCTATCAATAGAAATAAAGTAATAGACAGTCTAGATGAATATAATATTCCATCCAAGTTAATAAAATTAATAGCATTAACACTTTCGGAAACAAGCGCAATGGTAAAAATAAACAATGAAATCACTGGAAAATTCGATGTTCAAACGGGGGTAAAACAGAGAGACCCCTTATTAGCTACACTGTTTAGTATTGACATGGGCTCTATATTAAAGAAAATGGAATTGAGAGGAAACATCTCCACCAGACTAAGGCAATGCACAGCTTAGGCAGATGATATTTTAATAACTGCTAGAACAACACAAGCAATGATAGACACTTTTGTAAAATTGAAAAATGAATCTCTAGAATATGGCCTAACAGTAAATGTACACAAAACAAAGTATCTAAAATGTTCCAGGAGACAAGATCTATTAAAACCCATAAATACTCAAAACAAAGAAATTGAACTAGTTAGATCATTTAAATATCTTGGGCCAACTGTAAATATAGACAACACAATAGAAGAGGAAATAATGGAAAGATTTGCCCTAGGAAATAAAGCCTTCTTTGCAAATGAAAAGTTATTTCAAAGCAAGCTTATATCAAAAAAGGCAAAACTGAAATTATACTTCTCAGTAATTGGACCGGTAGTCACATATGCATGCGAAACATGGATTTTAAAAGAAACAGTAACCAATAGACTAATGGTTTTTGAAAGGGAAATTTTTAGGAAAATATCTGGCCCAACCTATGAAAATGGATCCTGATGAATAAAGACTAATCAGGAATTGGACAAAATAATAAAACATAAGAACATAATAAACTTCGCCAGAGCACAAAGGCTAGGATGGTGTGGTCATATCGAAAGAATGCAAGAAACAAGAATGGTCAAAGCAAACACTCCTGGAGACCCATTTCAAAGAGGCCAATGGGAAGACCAAAGATATGCTGGGAGGATGATGTTAAAAAAGATATACAGAGGTTAAAAGTGCCAAATTGGAAGACCTTTGTCCAAGATAGAAGAAGATGGAAGGAAGTGGTTGAGAAGGCCAAAACTCTGCACTTAGAGTTCTAGAGCCATACTAAGAAGAAGAAGTAATCTCAAAATTCCCATTGACATATCTGTACTGTGTGGAAAGTTTGCTGGAAATCATTTGTCAACATTCCTTTCAATATTGTTGTCAGTTTGTTGTGAATGTCATGTGATGATCATCAAACGCTCCCCCCCACCAGCCAACATAAAGATTTCCTTCAGCACTCTTTCTAATAGCTTGGAGAAGATTTCTTTTAAAATTTTTGCTTGTCTATGAATGCCCAGATCTTTAGTCATTGTCCATTTTGGGAGTTTTTGTCTTCACCTTCCATTCCTCTGTTTTCTTCAGAAGGCTGAGAGAAATAATGTTCTGAGAAACAATGGGGTATACTGTATGTGAAGTTGTTTTACTGATAAATGGTGCTCTATTTTAGTTTTACGCCTGGCTTACGTGGTTTGGGTCCGAGCACTCTGCTACCTCGGGCGCCCAGTCCTGCATCTCAGGTAACAACATGGTTAAGTGGTAGTACTACTCCAGTAGCAACAACAGCAGCACCTAAGTGTGCATCTCCAGGACCCATATTAGCATCACCAAGGGCTTCATCAGTTACTACCATCCAGCAGTATACACAAGGGCGCTCAACTTCCATGACAGGTGTGGTTATGGAACTTTGATAATTTTATTTGTGTTTCAGGGCTCTTAAATGTATAAAAAGGGTTCTTAGGATTCTAGTTTATCAGCAATATTCACCAGTAATTTTTTTGAAGAACATGCCATCTTTATGCCTTCCTAAACTTGGCACTGGTTGGATGTGAGTGTTCAGCTCTACAATGCAGCTCCCTCCCCCCAACACAATCATTTGGGTAGGTGGTTGTGTGGCCCCCAGAACTAGTTTGAATGTTTTAAAGAAGGGCAAAGTATTTTTCACTAGCCAGGCATCAAACCATGATTCCTTGCTTATGTAGCCCATAGTTTAGTCCATACACCTAGCTACTCCACTGTGCCCGTGTATGGACCAGGTTTTTGTTTAAACAGTGAAGAAAAATTGCCACTTTGGCATAATACCAGCATAACGGATCTTGTTAGCCATGTTCATTATGGCCCTTTAGAAGATGGTAACCAAGGAGCAGAGGAAGTTGGTAGAGTAAATTAGTAGGGAATTGAAGACCACCAGACACTGCACTTGCTTATGTTCAACAAAGGGAGATGGCTGCTACAGACATATTACTTTTCAGGCATTGGCATAACCTTGCTGCAAATTAAAGGAAGGGGCTCAGAGACAAATTCTCATTACTCATTTCTTCAAAAAATTCGCTTTCAAATTTACATTATGGTGAATTATATTTTTGCTTATGAAATACTTGTATTTGATTCCTCTTTGTATTGTCTTCATAATTTAATATAAAGCTGAGTTATACATTGAGTTGATATGTAACCTTGTTGTTTTGTTTTGTGTGTTTTTCTCTTTCTTACTTCTGTAGTCTTGCTTATTATCTGACATTTTCAGTGATCTAACTGTTCTTCAGTCATGTTTTGCTCAGCTAATTGGGCTTGTACTGTACATTGGATAGACAGTTTTGGGCATATAACAAGGGGTGGTACTACGGCTTGAGAGGTAGGTGGGTCTAATCATCCACAGTAGGGCATGGTGTGTTATGCAGGATGATATGGTTGGGGCATACAGTGCTAGTGAGGGAGATGAGAAGTACATACGGATTTTTAATTAGCAAACCTACGTAAAGATTCTGTTTGGAAGAATGAGTGTAGATGGAAGGATAATGTAAAAATAGATCTGAAAGTAACATAGTGTGAGGATGTGAGCCGGATAGTTTACCTTGGCCCTGTGATGAACTGTTGGTTCTCCAAAGGACACCTGCCTTGGTCAGCTGGTTGTTTATTTCAGAATTAAAGCAGGTTTCACTATGCAGTGTCTTGTTAGTAACACTTTGATATACTAAAGATAAAATTTATCAAACATGTTATCATTTGTTGATAAGAGTATGTTGCTTCTTCATATCTGTGTAGTAACTGCAAGACCATTAACTCCACAAGGAAACAGAATTCAATCAGAATCACCTCGGCCTCAGCTGATACATGCATCTGCACAGAAACCCATTGCTGCCACACAGACTGGCACACAGGTAAATCAATGAGACGTTATTTTGTATTAAATAGACAAATTTCAATAACCGTATTCATATGTGTAATAGATGTCAGTAAACTAAATTACCCATGTGTGACATAACCACAGAGTTTTTCTAAGTCCTGTGTAATTGGGTACAGCTTTGTGTAGTGATTTACGTCTTGTTTGTTGCATATTCCAGTAACATGCGTCAGTGATGTTGCATATTGATTTGCAATGAACCATATATTTCACCTTGTTGCAACTTCCTGTTTCAAATTACAGGTGAAATAATGAAAGAAGAATTTCTGTAACATGGTAATTAAGTCTGATATATTAACAGCGTTTTTGTTTTTTGATGTTGTCCAAATGAGGAACTGTGCTTGTGTCTATTATTAACAGCGTTTTTGTTTTTTGATGTTGTCCAAATGAGGAACTGTGCTTGTGTCTATTTCAGTTGCACATTGCTGAGAAGAGTTACTTCAAACCCAGTGTGTCAGTGCAGTCCTCACTTGGAGGAGTATCAGTAGCTCAAGTGTTACCGGCACGCACGCAGTCTGTCACATACAGCAACCCACTCACCTCCACAGCAGCACATTTTCCAGCCACATCTTGTACCAGTCCAGGAACTACGACACTTATTGCTTCCCAACCCCATCCATTAACCCTATCACAGGGCAACACAACAAGTAGTGGGCAAGGTCCAGCCACAGTATTGACAGCACCAACCAGGCTTACTGTATCCAGTATTCCAGGAACAGGTCTCACTCCTCAGGGTGCTGTGCTTGCTGCTGCTGCTGCTACCACTCAGCGACCAGGACAGGTGTCTAATGCAACAGTAGTAGCAGCACCTGGTCGTTTAGCTGTTTCTACAGCTAGTCAGGGCCCTGGCTCTGCTCAAGGAACTACCCGTCTCACTGTAGCAGCTACTGGCTCGAGTCAGGGTGTGGGTCTGACTGCATCTGCAGGACAAGGAACCATCATAGCAAGTTCTGCTCGCATCACTACTCTGCCCAGCTCAGTCCTTGCCTCAGGTCAGGGGACTGCTGCTTTGTTGACTGGACCAGCTCGGCTCACTATGACCTCCAGCATTCCTGTCCCAGGACAGACACGTTTACAGGCAGTGTCTTCATCTGTTCCCACAGCCATTGCAGCCACTTCCTCACAGGGAGCTGTGCTAGCCACACAAGCACGTATTGCAGTTTCAGCTAGTTCTGTTGGCCCTCCAGTGCAGCAAGGTGCTCGCCTTACTGTAGCTGCTAATTCCACTCTTGCACCAAATGCAGGACAGAATACTCTGATTCCGGCTCCCACACGTCTCACAGTGTCATCAAACTCATCTGTGTCCTCAAGTCCAGGCCACCAAGGTACAACTGTCCTGGCTGCCCCTGCACGTCTGACTGTAACATCAGGTGTCCCCAGTTCAGCCCTTTCACCTGCAGGTGTTGTATCACTTCATCCAGTTGTTGTCTCAAACACAAATCCAAGCTTGGCCCTGAAACCTTCCTCACACAACCAGCTGGGAACATCAGGCAACAGAAATGTTACCACCCATCAGAATTTGGGACCAAAGGTATGTTAACTGCACTCCACTGGCATCATATGTATTTTATGTTTCTTTCTTCCTGTTTTCCACGTAATATAACCCATATGAGAATTATTTAATTTGTATTCATTACTCAGACAGGCAGCTGGTCTTAGCATATCCAAGCTAAGTGAACAGTAACTAGAATGGATGGGGGAAGAAAAATATAAGGCAACAAACTATTATGATATTCTGCTGTTGGTATGTCACAGGGACTGTAGTAAAGTGTTTTGAGTTTTAGCCATCTGCTTTATGATAAAGATTACACAGGGTGTCCATTTTATCAAGTACCTGAACAGCAGCTTCCATGGGTGCTATGGTGTAGGAAGCTTGCATCCACTGGGAATGTAGAGTTTATTTTTACTCTGCAGTTCAGTTTCCCTTATTCATAGATGAGTGTCATTGCATTCTAAATTCCATTCTCCTGTGCAGGAAAGCTACTATGCTCAAGGACATGTTAAAATGGATGTGCTGTAGATCATTTGGAGGTGAGGAATTTGCACAATGCTCAAATTGTCATAAACAGACTTCTGGTGTTTCAAACAAGGGCGTGTCACTCTTTATTAACCAGAAATTAATGCACACTTTTTTGTAAGCTAATCACTTTTCAACTCAAACACATTTCAGTGTTTATCTACACCATCTTCAGGGAGTATTTGACTGTTTTTTGCAACACATCAAAATGACATAAGCAATTAATTGAATCTAAGATCACAGTTTGGTTAATAAACCGTGACATGAAACATGATGCACTGTGTATACAGCGTAAAAAAAAATGTCTGTGTGGCCTAATTTGAGGCTCTCTCCTTGTGTTTGTGTGGATGGACTGAGGAAAATCCTCAGTCAGTGTAGTCAGTGTTTGTCCAAGGTTTGAATCAGGATCTGCAGACTGTGAAGCAATACTGCTGCCACTTCTTTGTGATGTTCGGTATGAAGACTTTGTTTAAATATGTATTAATTGCCTGCACGTATTGTGGTGTGTGGCAGGTAATAACACAGCCGGCTCATGGTCCTCCAATCCAGATTACACAGGTGCCAGTGAGCTCTGTGGCTGGTAAGCTGCCCCAGTCACTGCACAGTGTGACTCCCTTGCAGACAGCTATAGCAATTACTACTGGAACCACCAGAACCGGTAAGCTTAAGCCAGACTTTATTTTTATGTGTAGTTTAGGTCGCTCCATTGAGGGAGGAATGAAGGCTGAGGGTGTTTGAGAATAGGATGTTGAGAATATTTAGGCCCAAGAGGGATGAGGTAACATGAGAATGGGGAAAACTACATAATGAGGAGTTCAATGATCTGCACTCCTCACCCAATATTGTGTGGGTGATAAAATCAAGAAGAATGAGATATGTGGAGCATGTAGCGTGTATGGGGAGAGGAGTGGTGTATACAGGGTTTTAGTGGAGAAACCTGAAGGAAAGAGACCACTTGGGTGACCCAGGTATAGATGGTAAGATAATATTAGGATGGCTCTTCAGGGAGTGGGATGTGGGGGTATGGACTGGATTGAGCTGGTTCAATATAGGTACATGGGGTGAGCACTTGTGAATGCAGTATTGAACCTTTGGGTACCATAAAATGTGAGGAAATTTCTTGACTAGTTGAAAACTGGTTAGCTTCTGAAGAAGGATTCAGCTTTGTGGAGTAAGTAAGTAAGTAAGGAGTAAGTTTAGGTTGTTTACCAACCATTTCTGCATATCAGCAGCAGTGAATTTCCCATTATAGTGTGCAGGACGCTAGATTTGAGAAAACTTTTATTCATGGTTTTGATTCAAGGAAAGGAAAATGTCAAAGACTTTAAGAAACATTGAGGTTGCCTTAACATGATTAGCCAGAAGGAGACCCCTTGCTTAAATGACAGACAAGCACGTGAAATACTATGTAGTTAGAGACTGTTAACATATATTGGTATACACATACAACTTTTTCATGTAACATTTTAGTTGATTAGTGCCAATTTGCATGCTGTGCTTGTTGCCAAATATTAAAGTGCATTATTTAACAACGGTGTCAGTTGTTAAGACTGTGTAGCATCTGTGATAGATGAATGATTGGTTGTGGACCTTAGGTGGTATGATAATGACAGGAAAGCCAAAGTATGTAGGCCTCTGTGAAGAGAGACCAGTGACTGACCACATAAACCAAACAGTGGCCACCAAATAATTCAATACTGGTTATTAGTTCTGGTGAACATTTTTTGCTGCCATCAAATTACATATTATTGTTCACCTAAGTAACATGTTTAGAGGAAGGTACTTGAAGAACAGGAAGGTGAGTCTCCCAGATTTCTGGACAGTTGGCTGATGAAGATGATGAGGTTGTCAGCTCTCCATTCCTATTGCCTTTATGCTCCAGGAAATATTCCTGGTATTCATTTCTGTTAGTGGTTGAGTTGCCCCCGGGGTCATAGCGTGCCTGGAAGTATTATGTGTACAAAAAATTCCAGTGATACCATCAGGAATTGAACCTGTGACTTTGTGGCTTGTAGCACAGTGCCTCAACTAACTCTGCCCATGCACTCCCCCAGCGCTCTGTCAGTCTCAGGAACAAATGTCTTTGCAGTGTTGTTGGAAGGAGTTTTCAGGTTCTTTGCAGAATCTCATGTGACAGAAATTGTCTGTTGGGACATGCTGTAGGGTTGCTTAATGCCCCCTCTTTTGGAAAACATTCCAGATCTAATTCACCAAGAGGGTTAGGCCCCACACACTTCCATGATGAAGTGGGTTCATACCTAGAAGAAATGCTTCCTAAACAGTGGATGGGACATGGAAGCCATATGGGATGGTCCATATCACTAGACAACACACTCCTGAATTTTTCTTCTACATTAGAATAACTGAAGATGTGGATAACAGTGGCATTTGCAAAAGCTGACGTAATTTACTTAAAAAAATGTGTTAGGAGACTTAATATCTGACCTTGTCAAGCCACTTATTTTGTTTGTACTGAACTTTGTGAGATTTTTTTGATATGTTTATCATCAGTTGGTTTGTATTTGTTAAGTACTTAAAACATGCTCTGAGTAATACAAGATCAAAGTCATTAAGTTGTTTATGCACATTTTTTAGCAAATAATGTTTCACACTAAATCATATTTATGTGTTACATATTCAGAAAAAGTTTGTTAAATGTGTGAAATATAAGCATGTCAATATTTTAATAAATTTAACGCAATTGAAAGTCCTGAATTCTGCACAAGTCGCAGGTCTTAACAGCCTAAATTCTGTTCATATCAAAGCTCTGTCAGCTTTATGTTTACACAGCACTACTGCAGGGATGACATACATGTAGCATGTTTCTTTTTCCAAGATTTGCCTGTATATGAAGTTTCTTATTCCAGAATTTATTCCATACAAGTTCAAAGGTCATGTATGATATAACAGTTTGCATTTTGATCTCCATGTATAGGCTCAGTATTTGTGTTGCAACTTTCTGTATGAATTCAAGACTGGGAACATGAGAATTTGTATAGAATGCAACCATCCACCACATATATAGCAAGAATGCTGAAGAAATTTTAAGCTCATGGTTCCGTGTGTCATAATTCAATATTAATAAATCCACCTAGATGCAACAACAGTATGTGGTTTGATTTATTTTACTGCAAAATCAAAGCAAAAAACAAAAACTTTTCCAGTAAAATAAATCAGTCTGCATACTGTTGCAACTAGTTGGATTTTTATTAATATTAAATGCTGAAGAAAGCAGCCATGTCTGGTTCAGTATGCACCAATTGGTATATTTTGTTATCTGGTATGTCTACACCGCCCACTTGTTAAGTTGTAGTAAGAAATTGTTCCTAGTTTTCGATTGTCTTCATCAGCTATGTGGTTGCGGTGCAGTGATGACAAATGCCAGCTGTAGTCTTCGTGGTGATATACACAGCCAAAGCTGGGGCACTGTTGGATCCAAGGACACCAAACATCACTTTCCATGCTCTTTGCAGCACAAACACTGTAGGAATTTCCATGTTATTTTTCTTCAGGAAGAACATCTGAGTTACAGCTACAGTTTCACATACTGGACCTTGTGAACTGAAGGTTTAAATTACATAGGGCTGAAGTTTAAAATAGACAGTGTGGGCTTTAATGTAACTTTGAAATTCACAGCTCCTTACAGAATTAACCTTTTGGCGCCGGAATTATTTTTTTAATTTTAGCACACTCTGTATATAAAATGTGAATAATACAGGAACCAAATAAGTTAGATTTATGAAACAAACTGCATTTTGAAGAGGAAAAAA
>Ga0123357_10008221_pt1 | contig 13006 bp, 7 predicted proteins | sample TergutEmb28metaG_FD_89873 | JGI IMG/M metagenome (GOLD analysis project Ga0123357, IMG submission 89873) | Embiratermes neotenicus P4 segment gut microbial communities from Petit-Saut dam, French Guiana - Emb289 P4 | ecosystem: Host-associated > Arthropoda: Insects > Digestive system > Gut ...
AAACATGTGCATATGTACCATAACGACAGTTCCACCGACATTCCAAAACATGTGCATATGTACGTACCATAACGACAGTTCCACCGACATTCCATAACATGCACATCTGAACCGTACCTCTTCTTCATTTCCAACTGCTGTTTCAAGATCACCGTTTTCACTGTCATCGCATACCTAATTTTTGTTTCTTTGCGTCGCTGTCCTGTTCCGATGCAACAGTTTCCAACTCTTTTTCAACTTCCTTTTTAGGCCTTCGTTTTTGTTCTGAATTTCGGTCGGAGGTTCGTTCGCCTTCTTATACTCACGTTTCTTTCTTCCTTCTCAATCTTACTTCCGTTCCTGTCTTAAAAAACGTACTTATATAATCTTCCGATAGTAAATTCTGCGTGCCGTTTACATATTGATGGCTTCAGCCCCACTTTTTTTTAATGCGTGTATGTCTACGAAAGAGTTCACCTGCTGCTGAAGACTACTCATTTTCAGGACTATCACTTCCGTGAGCCCACTTCCTCGAAGCAGCCGTCTATACTACAGTCTCGCAACCAAAACACAGCTGAAAACAATCGATGACATCCATGTATAAGGCATTCCACAGTTCGAAGCATTGTGTTAGTTACTAAGCATGACTCACAGCCAAAACGGAGCAGTAATAAAAGTAACATAGTAACAGACCACTTTGGATTTGAATAGATTCCAGCAGATGCTTAACAGATCTATTTGGTAATGAGCCCGAATAACCTACTTCAAGCCATTCCGTTTACATGTAGAAGGGGAGCGATAAAAGCATTAAGCCTGTCTGTCATTCACACTTCATTCCACTCTCGACCACGCTTATAGCCACGGCTCCAGAAATACGTTTTATTTAGGTGTGCCCACTTCACAGGTTATGTAGGCAAAAACATATGTGTACGTACACGTAAACTCCGGATATGGAGGCTGTACGTTCTTTCGAAAGTTGGTAAACAACTTACCGGACTAAAGCATGGTGTCGTAACTCGTAAGACCAAATTGTGAATTAATTGATGGTGTTGATTATCCATTTCCATTTCAGCTAACGAATTAAATTTAATAACAGACGTAGGTACAATCAAATAATCAGCAAATCTTATTATAAGCATATGGGCTACCACAGCGGTACTGTTCGCAATTAGTGTAAATGGAGATCGTGTTGCAAAAACAGAATTATATTCTACAAGGGCAGACAAATAGAGGAAATCTGTAACTTTCTATCAGCTATAATCACATACCGAACTTTAAATTTTAATAAAATTATGAACTGAGTTCGGGAAAGAGATACAGGGCTTCGAGGGATACGGTTAATCGATGGCTTCCGAGAATGTCTATTCTTTTTTAGCCTTAGCTAGATAATGTTCATATACCAATTATGCTACTGTGCTTGCTCTGCCATAACATTTCGCTATAAAGAAGGTAAGGCAATCGGAAATATCGACTGCGAAGTCATTTGTTGGTGTTCCACGACCACAGACCTAAAGATGATTACGAGGTGGGCAGAGTTGAGACACGATGTCTGTCAACACATTACAAAGACTTGCATAAACAGGAACAGAAAAGATGGTCTCATGATATCATAAATGCCTCAAGATAGGCAGGGACAGTGGCAAAGTAGATGGACAGCATTAAGTTAAATATGAACTGTTAATATTGCGCCCAAAACAACATATGAACTGTAAACGTATTTTCCGACCAACCTTCGAAACAAACACTCTCACACACGGAGGCAGCCTGTCTTTAATCGTCAGCCTCAGCACGGCAAATCTCGCGAAACCTTTATCGCGTACGAAGCCTCCCTCCGCCGGGGGTTTATGGTCCGCAATTCCCCCGCGGTTAAACTTACCGTATTTCGGATGGGTGTCTCGAAGTGTTACTTTCAGCTTCTAAGGAGGCCAAAGACCCTAGTGGCAATATTTCTCAGCATACGGCGGAGCGCTTCTCTTGGAATACCAGCAATTTCTCTTCGTGTACGGTCTTTCACTTCTCGCAACGAATGCAACTATTCACTTGAACACCACCTACCAGTGTACGCCACAAACAACAATCGAATGGGTTCAGATCTGGAGATCTACAACGCCAAAATCAACCGTCCGCCAAATACCTCTCACAAGGCAGCCATTGAAAAGTTTGCTGTGTGATCAGTGGCACTCTCCTGCAAACAGTAACAGTACACCTTTCCTTCTTCTGTTAATTCGCTGAAGAATGGTGTCAGAATTAACCGAACGTACCGGCAGCAGTTATGGTTTCTTAGAACAACACGGGCAGTACGACTTTATGCGCACTGAGAGCATATGACTCCCAAATTTTTCAGGTCATGCAGAGAAAGCTGATGAACAATAGGGAGGTTTTCGGAACACCCATTTCTGTTATTCTGGCTGTTCGTATTCCCATTTCACATAAACCATTCTTCATCTGACAAAAGCAAGAGTTCTAGCTCAAGATATCCACTGGCTGCCGATTCTTGAAATCACCTGCACCGGCTTCTTGCTTCCCACTCCAAACCAAAGAGTAGCTGTACGGCTCCGATTTTATGCGGCCGTCGTTTTTGAAGTTTTTTTGCCTTGTGACCTGAGGCTTTCGACAGCCCTCATCGAACAGAGATAAAGGTTTTTTTGTTGACTTGTATCAATTCGAGTGCCATTAGCACTAAATTTCCCTTAAGACAGGACAGAACATAACGTTTATTTTTTTTTGTCGTCGGAAATTTTTCCTCCTACTGCGTACACTGTTATATGCGACATTACAACCCTTGAAGAGGAGAACATTACGATGCCTCGAAACGTCGGATCAAATTACCCACTAATGCAATGTCACCCCACAGAAGAACAGAATCTTCAGCTACACCGTTACGAAAACTTCACACATCGCATTACAGCCCTACTTCCTTACCCTCTTATAGGACATTATATGCCTCTAAGATCTTTAAAAAAAACTAAAAACGCATATTAGTTTCGTCGTCTACGCTATCCGCAATCAACAAAGACCCTGCAACTCGACTAATTTCACTCGAACTTTGTACGGTACAAGTAATATAACTAAAAGTCTCTGAACTGATTTTGGTACGTTATTTCCACGACGGCCTAACTAAATTCAACGTATGGGCTATATCTTACAAGTCCTTTCAAAGTTATTATGAATAAGTTGCATTCACTTTAAATTGTATTAAACCCCATAAAACCCCATATTACCGAATCACCTGAACGCATTTTGGGGCGTTTTCTGCTAACAACTCGCCTCAGTAACAAATAACTATATAGCTGTTTGTCTTCTGCACTATTTACATACAACCCAGTACGGCAAAGAAAACCACTAGTATAAAACATTTATTATGCTTTCACTAGGTTTCTATTGAAACAGTTGTTAATCTCCTACTGTCCACATGCCATCTGGGTGCCTGATGTCCGCTCCATTTACAACGTACTGAAGATACGACCAGCACACGAACGTCGTGCACGGATTTTCAGTACCACCACGGGTGCCTTTGTCTGTTCCCCTTGTAACAGGCAATAGGCCTGAAGTTTCTTAGCAACGTTCTGTTCTGATCGTTATGTAATTATATACCCAGTCCTTGTTTTACGCCTGTTTGTTTTATGCCCTTATGCTTTCACGTCCCTTCACAATTAACACAATTTCCTAACTTGCGTTCTCTCGTTTTCGGTTAACGCCCTTTGGATGGCTGCGTTCTATTACGCTAACCCATTATTTCTGATGGAAATATCATGTTTGATTTATACCCACCTTTTCAAAAATGCAACTCAGTCGTACAACAAGGGCTGGATGTACCCGAAACTTCGTCACTGAGAGTCGTCCGGCTAGGATTGGCGTAGAACATGAAAAGCATCGATATCCGCCCAGCGGTTTCGGAGCAGACCAAGATACAACCTCGTCGTTATGTGTTAATGTTATGCATTTCATAATGATAAATCAAAGTTTTCATACTAACGTGCAATGTAATATCGGCAAGAGCAGTAGGACCTCCTTAGAATCAAGGATTCACAGCACTACTCGGTACATTTGACAAGCTGACGTCCTAACCTCAGACGTTTAGGCTAACTCCGTAACTCCGCACTATAACTGTTCATCCGTTTCAACTCATGTCCGACGCTGCAAGAGGAAACTCCTTGAACTGCAATTGTTATATACGTATAAAATATGTGGCAAAATGATTGATTGTTCATTTAACATTCTTTTATACCTTCTTGCAGATAAGGAGCTGGTGAGGGACGAAAGATGAAATACATAGCATCTGCTCTAAGCAATAGGATTTGAACTCATGACACTTCAAACAAAACGCTGGTACCACCTACGTCCTACATCGAACTTGATTACATAAGACCTGCATGGTAGCTCTGAATTGAACTTACTCTGAATTGAACTTACCAAGACAGAGCTTCTGATTGCATTACGTTTTCAGTGAAGAGCCCCGGATAATAAACAGAAGTCAAGTCTGGGCATAGGCAATGCATAAAGAAACAGCGTTAACGAGGTTCATGACAGGTTTTCTGTAGGAACGGGCTGCTAATATATTTTGATCATCCATCAAGCAACCAACCACGCACTGTTTAGACCTAAAGGACTCTTACACCATTTTGCATTACTTCATGCAAAACCTGTATTTTAACATATTCGGACAATCAGCATTTAAATCTAATAGGATGCTTGATTTTAATGGGTAAATGTAAAACTGTCGGCTTCAATTTATTTATTAGCAATGTAAATGTTTGAGAATGAGCGAGTACTGTTGCGTGCTTGTAATATTTGTATTTCTAAATGTTTCTCTTTCTCTCTCACTCTGCAATCAAAATCACAGCCTTCAAAATAATAATGACAATGCCTTTCAAACCAGTTCATTACAAAGTAAACTCTTTAGAGTTTACCTCCATTTAGCTCCAATTTAAACACTTCCAGAAATATCCAAACTTAACATGAAGAGAACAAATTTGCAAGTTTTATAGGTTCAGCTATAAACAATGAAAATTATTAGGAAATAACCTGAAGCAGACCTCTATGTTATTTTGTGATAACTGTAGGGAAACTGGCGTGGTAATGGAGACAATTCAAAACAGACTTTCCTAGACACAGAGTCAGACCTACACTAGAACAGCCATTACGATACCGAGATCAACGTGAAACTTCGTAACCTTACTTCGCATTAACAGACAGACGTAAAAGCGGACGTAAAGACTGAACACATTGTACGTAGCTAAATGGGCATATGCCGATCCCGGTGGCCGTGCGGTCAAAGGCGTGGGTCTACGGCCGCTCGCTTTCTTGGATTGCGGGTTTGAACCCTGCCAGGGATATGCATGCCTGTCTCTCGTGAGTGTTGTGTATTGTCAAAAAGAGGTCTCTGCGACGGGCTGATCACTCTTCCAAACGAGTCCTACCAAGTGTGGTGTGTCTGAGTGTGATCGGTCAACCTTAGAAAGGAGGCCTAGGCCCATCAGAGCTGTCAAGTCATAAAGAATGCGCATATATATATATATATATATATATATATATTAATCTACCTACCAAAAATAATGACAGTTATTGTAGACAGTAGGAACTTAAAAGTTTTAAAGCAATTACGATTCGACTAATTCCAAGTTCGGCCTCAACATTTTGCATCGCCTGTTTCCAAGAACAGCGTGACGACCGTTCATATACCTAGCATGAAAAAATATACATAACTCAGTGACTGCCGACAAAACTAGAGGGCCGAGGCAGTGTATCATGTGAGGAGCACCACTCTCAATGGAAACTTTGGCATATCTGTACCACATTGCAAAGCGTCACTTCCCACAACACGGTACTCTTAATTATATGCTGATGTTCTATTAGTGAACAGACGTTAACTCGCATTTAAATAACGCCACTATTTCAAAGTGTGTAATAATTAGTACGTACATTCGTATTTATTGCACACAAACAAAAACAAATTACATAAAATTATCCGTGACAGAACTTTCGGTCATTTTAACAATTAACCGCACCGGATTTAGTCAAAACCAGATTACTTCGAACATGTTCTCTAAAAAATGTGAACTGCTGTGTTATTCAGTGACATTTATGACGCACGAAGGGTCTCTGTAGGTTGTTACAGAATGTGTTAAGTTTGACTGACACTTATTCTACTGCGGTCTCTGATTTCCACAACGCCTTAGATCATATCGTCTCATATTAAGTCTCCGTACACGCAGACGTGCTTTCCCGTTCTTACACTGTATGGAATGCCGTACTCCACCACCCGAGGAGGTAGCAACGACCTCTTAACAAGAAGAGGTGTGGGAGAAGACGTGTAGGCTAATTGCCTCTTACCTATTCATCAACAAAACACTGTCCTGTGACATGAAACTTTGTGGATCAATGCACGTAACTCTCCGCTAGGTACATAACATTCAAAATCCCACGAAACCACAGCGATACATTTCTCAAGCACTGACACCACTTCCTCGCTAAGACGTAGGGCCTACAATACACACCGTGAACACAATATTTATTTTTCACTGAGCATGCGTTCACATGGTTCTCTGCATTCTACATGCGGATCTTAAGCTTCGTAAGGTACAGACTACTGCTGTTCTCGAGGCTCAAGACGGTGTTTAAATCAGGGATAGACAAATTACACTACAGCGGTCACATGTAGCACAGAATGTTACCGTCGTTTCAATGCATTCTTCCGATTCCGCTGTTCGGGAAGGTCTGCCGAATAACAGAGACTTGTAAGATAACATGTTTGAGCAGTTCCTCTTTAACGACGTCTGCTGTTGTCAGTAAAATGTCATTATTTCGTTACTGCTACAATACTAAAGCTACACAAATAAGTACCAGGGATTGCTGCGATAAGCGAGTTCGAGTTTTCCAATCTCCACATACATACAGAGCATAAGCCTTTGTTACTAGCTAAGGTCATCACATAATTATCACTAACATCTGTGTAAACATAATGATTAGACGACTGGACAGGAATATGGGGGAGGGCGGGGGGGGGGGGGTTTCCCCCGAGATCGGAGCGGTACTAGCGTCACTGATAGTACAGCAGAAAATGTGTGGAAAAAAAAAAAACTTTCCAATAATACGTAGCCTAATTTTTAAAGTGCGTTTTTTGGTAAAATATTAAACAACACGGCGGTCTCATCAATTACACACTTGGCTTTCGGGCTGATGGTGATAACCATGTGGGGCCCTGTGCACGAAAACGGATCGTAGATACGCCTATAAATTACTTATGAAATATTTTAAACGTTACGTCACTTAAGGTGCGAAGCGTCGGCGCGAACAGCTGAGAAGTTCAACGAGTTTCGAGTAAGTTCTGGTAAAATAACGTTATGAAATGAGCATTTAATCACACAGTTATTAACACTATGTCTCCGCCACCCTCACCATAAACATCGAAGCGTTTCAGAATATCTTGCTTTCATACGCAGTGGACACTAAGTTCGGCGATCCGTTTATTAAAACTGAAGTGAAACTGACGCAGGTGCCATTGTGTAGTGGAAGTACCTGTCTTGAGCACATTATCTTGTTGCTCAGATAACGCCCGACAGACCTGATGATAAAGTACCGCAATTTCAGAATCCGCAAATCAACCTTTAATTGCCTGGCCTTCCAGCCTTTGTTTATTGAGTCGACCTGTTAAATGACTTGGTAGCCCTTTGTCTTCTTGTAGTTTTGACACGTGTTAATTGAATCCGGACTGCATCGTACTTTAGGAACATAACCGCTTCTAGCGGCACATCATTTAAGTGCAATTCTAAGTAGGCGTAGTTTTCGTTCATGATATTTTCAGACCCCCTTAATGAAGTTTCTTCGTGGATAGTTCATTAACTCTATGAAGCAGTGTTCTTCTTCAGACGCCTATGATTCCTCATATAGTCAAGAAATTCCACGCGCTTTATGAAACCCGAAGGTTCGTCACCGCATTCGCATAAGCCGGCCCCTTGTAGGGGCCAAACTAAACCAGTCCAAGTGCACTCACCGTATTCCTTTACAATCCATTTTAACATTATTCTCCCACCGACGCCTAAGTCTTGAAGTGGTATTTTCCCCGAAGGTTCAGGAGCGCACTAAAGGGGTGGGGGGTGCTGTCAGACTACAGCCCAAGCCTAAAAAAAAACAGCTATTGTAGACACAATGATATCATACGTTTTACGTAATTTACCCTTCAGCCGAAACCAGCCACGCAAATCGGCAGACGACTAGTACATTAGAAGTCTGAAATATAAAACTAAAAGCTTAGGACGTCCTACATTAAATTAAAACAATAAAGACGATTAGATCTTGTGATTTAAATTAGATGAGTCAGTCATGGAACATGAAGTCATATTTGTACGCACATAAATGCGGTTGCAAACAGCGTTATGTTACTGTTATACTTACGACACGATTTTTATAACATGATTTTTAAACCAGACAAATTTTATATATAGCCTCAAGGTCAGCTTCCCACCACCCCACCCCCACCCCCACGCCCCTGGCGCGAATGAAAAATTCTGGGTACTCACCTGTTTAGGTTTCCCCACTACAACCCTGTATGCATCTCTCCTCTCCCCCACACATGCCACGTGTTCCGTCCATCTCATTCTCCTTGTTTGATCACGTTAATAATATCTGATGAGGAGTACAGATGATGGCATTCTTCATTACACAATTTCCTCCAGTCCCGTCTTGCCTCCTCCCTATTAGGCTCGAATATCCTCCTCAGCCTATGTCTTTCAATCCATGAAAGTGACATTGTTTCCTTATTTCTTTTTTCTTTCTCAGTCTGACCTCTTTCTGCCTACTCACTGTGGGTGTAAACGGTAACTGTTAGACCTGATCACACTGCATGACACATATAGACATAATTGGTAACACTCCTCTGGACGAGCGATCGGCCTGACGCGAGGCCTATACCTGACAACAGAGAACACTCACCAAAGACAGAAAATCATGCCCCCGGGTGGGATTAGAATTCGCAATCCCCAGAAGCGACAGCAGACCATTGCCTTTAACCGCGCGGTCACCGGGACCGGCTGACCTAGTTTCACAAACACATAAAACAGCACACAGAATTACACACTGCGTGTTTTCACTGTTAAATATGGGAAGACAGAAGATTCTGGACAGAACGGTACGAGACATACTCTGAATTTAATCTGCTCTTAACCTTATCCGTAGACCAGGCATAATCCGCTAAAAGTTCAGTGCCATCCTTTTCCCATCTGACATTCTAAACTCCTATGAAATCTACCCCACAGCCATTCATTAATTCTCTTGCAACTGTTTACAGTGACCCTGACCTACATAGACTCTTAACGCTCCCAAAGTTTCATACCCCGCACACATTTTCCATTGCTTAGGTAGTTCCAAAGGCCCTATCCAAGTCCCAGCCCCTGTGCAACATACTATATTCCGCATAGCACGATAAATAAAAAAAGAACTGGTGAATACGCATATGCAGATGGAAGGTTCGACCGTCATCCCCACGGAGATGTCCACAATCCTCATCTGAAGCCAGCTCCAACAAGTGCAGGGTACAGCCTAACACTCTAGTAGGACGATGTAATCACTAATCCTCGCTTTAAACGTATGTTCCAACTTACTCAAGTAACGAAAGAAGAGGAGCAAGAACCTGCGACCGTTCTTACACCGTCTGGATTACTAGTGCTTCTCTGGTTTGAATGAAACCAGTGATTTGTACAGCCACATGCATATCCGATTTCATTCATTTAATACCACACAATTCATAGCTAATTTCAGTTGAAATACCGGTTCTTCTCATACAACAGAAAAAGTAAACTTACAACAGATTATACAATATAAGCAATGTACATTAAGGTAACACTAAGGCGCGTTCGCGTAACCATTGTTGCAGTGAAAAAATAATAAGTATTACATATTTTGAGTGTGTCTCTGTAGCCTTAGTTATCCAGCACGCAATACGCATGCGCCATACTGTCATCTGTGGTCTGCCCGGCTCTACAATATCTTTAGAAGTTATCTCCCAAACCCCAGATCTTCGAATAAAAGTTAATGTGTGTTTTGTTTCTCTCTACAACGTTTCTCTCAAATATTTCTAGTTCTAAAAATAATTGAGCGAGATATGATCAAAAATTTACATTGGCCGTTATGTGTCAGATTTCAATTAAACTCGGATTGTTTTCGATGGGTTTTTTTTTCGAAAAACGCTCAAATATTAAAGTTAATGAAAATACATCAATGGGAACCGAGATGCTGCATGCGGACGGACAGGCAGACATGACGAAGCTAGTCACTTTTCACAATCTTGCGACACGCCTAACAACCGATCACTATTTAAAGTTGCACACTCGTACACCAACAATCCGGTGAAAGTAAGAGACAGAAGCAACCTAGCAGAAAAGAAGCCCTTAGTAAAAAGAGACAGGCATGTAGATGAATAAACAGACATGGGTTATGTCCTTCTGCGTTATGACTCCGTGTGGTAACCATGTGCAGGTGGAACAGAGATGGGTAGGTATGGATACGCATTTATAACGTCGGTTAATTATTTACTCATAACAATATTATGCATTTATCCAGTTCAGATAATATTCATGAAAATAAAATTGTCTCAGTGACACGAACGAACAAAATCAGTTTTCAAGATCACCTCAAATCAAATTCCATTTTAATACATACTCGTGACAGACTGGCTGTTGTGTAATACCTAAATCATTTCTCACCCAAGTGTTTCTTTACAGTCGTCTCAAGTTACAATCCGACTCAACGTCCAGTGACAGTTCGAAAACAATGAATTTTATTCGTGCATGGAACTGATGAAGATCAATGGTGAGCCCAGATTGGGCATCCGAAACGCAGAAATGGTATATCAAAACACATTCAAATATATTTAAACAAAATTCACTTTAATAATATCTTCTCCTCGGGCTAACAACTGGTCCACTGCCAAGAAGTTTTCTCACCAAAATTATCTGCATATTTGGGGTTAGACATCGCAGCGGGCTGCATGTGCATACCCTTACAATTGCTTAAGCTCAATTATCCTGCGAATATTAGGCAAGGCGAATCAAAACCGACACAGCGAACAAGTAACCTCTGAAGGACAGACAAGACATCTGTGGGATACGAAGTTGATTTGGCACCGGATCAAGCCACGTATAAATTCGTAAGTATAAATAATGCCGGCCCCTCTCAAATACTATCGTGTCCGATGCCTCGGTGACTTTCTACCTGTTCAAAATAATGCAATGGTGCACCTTACCCCCTCATTACGTGTCGAATTGCGGCCCCTGATAGTGGAAGCGCTAAGTCCGTCCGAAATTTCGACAAGGCCTATCAACCCACATGGCTCGAACTATCATTAAGACCGCTGCGAGAACCTCAAATTTCGCACTGTCAGAATCTTTCTGGCGCAAGTAACATGCCAGCATTCCAGTCATTTCCTGCAGACCTACAGCCCTATGCATCTCAACAGTGAATATCTATAACGGCTACGTAAGCTAATAGTCGCAAACCGAACTGACGCTCACGCAAGTGTCTTTTGCATATCCAAATAGAATGCATTAGTTTGTGATCCCGAATTCAATAACAGTGTTTTCCACAAAGAGAAAGCACAGAATACACGTATGAAGCGTCCTCTACTTGTACAGTACATTTGAGTAGGTATGATCGTTCTTAGGATGCAGCTGTCTGCCACAGATGATACCCTTATTCCTTAAGACTAAAACTGAGATGGTGTTATAATTTGTTCACTGCATCTCGTGCTATGAATATTTCCTAAAATTATAAATAGTATGCCATCATTTGAATATGCTAACAGAAACGCTTACTCGGGAAGATTTTGTTCCTCTTATTTATTTTACTTAACATATTATAAATAAACAAACATCGCAGAATAACACAACAGAGCTGTGTACCGTAATTCTCATCTTTCACTCTGCATTTTTAGTAACGTCCCTACTTTTCTTGTTCGTAATCCCAGGCGTAGATTGCAGGATAATATTAAGATGGATCTTCAGGAAGTGGGATGTGGGGGTATGGACTGGATCGAGCTGGCTCAGGATAGGGACAGGTGGCGGGCACTTATAAATGAAGCAATGAACCTCCGGGTTCCATATAATGCGGGGAATATCCTGACTAGCTGAAAACCGGTTAGCTGCTCAAGAAGGACTCTGTTCTGTGGAACAAATACGTAAGTAAGTAATCCTCGGTCATAGTGCGGAGACAGCGTTCTGGAAAAATTAAACTTCACGTCGTTAGTAAATCAGGTCTTCAGCTATCAGGATGTATCACTAAAGGCTTGGTCACTGTTACCAAAACAGAGGACCCCTCCCTCAATTTCTAGGTTAATATTCACACACCTCAGCGTCTGACTTCATACGCAACTTGAAAACCTGTTACATATCTATCACATCTTCAGGCGGTTGATTGATACGTTACGTTGACAACTGTATCAAATAACTAAGAAGCGAATGTGGGTGATCAACATTATAATAGGCAATTCGTCATGTCGACATGTTCGCTTGCCTAGTAGTCCATGTTCTCGATATCACATACTCAGAAAAATTAACTGGACAACCCGTGGCTGATATTTCGATAGGCACTGCCAACTGTAGTTCCAAACCATATATTCTGTCACAACACTACTTTAAATTTAATTAATAACAGGAAGAAATGCATCTACCAGACTCATTGTAGCAGTTCTTATTATCTGTAAGTTAGAACCTAACAGATAGGACGCAGCATGTGGGGCTTCTACCTTGAAGACGAGAGCAGCAGTGTCCATTGGAACACTAGTGCATATCTGACAAACTAGGCGGCACCACATTCCACTGGAACATTGGTACTCATCTGACAAACCACACGCCACCCGAATCCAACGGAACATTGGTACCTATCTGACAAACTACATGCCACCACATTCTACTGGGACATTGGTACCTATCTGACAAGCTACATGGTACCGCATTCTACTGGGACATGGTACCTATCTGACAAGCTACATGGTACCGCATTCTACTGGGACATGGTACCTATCTGACAAGCTACA
>Ga0123357_10008224_pt1 | contig 13004 bp, 10 predicted proteins | sample TergutEmb28metaG_FD_89873 | JGI IMG/M metagenome (GOLD analysis project Ga0123357, IMG submission 89873) | Embiratermes neotenicus P4 segment gut microbial communities from Petit-Saut dam, French Guiana - Emb289 P4 | ecosystem: Host-associated > Arthropoda: Insects > Digestive system > Gut ...
ATGTATTAACATCCGAAACATGTTGAGCATTAAATAAAGAAATAATAAAGCAAGTGACATCAAGTTGGTCTCTCTTTACTCAACTATCAAGATGATGCACGGTCCAATAAACATAAGATTCATGAGTAATATTATTGAAGGGCTTTGTTTTTCTCCCCACAGTGATCACTTAAAAAGTACCAACAGAAATTAAATTGCGAAGTGTTTGTTCTGAGATGCCAATCTCTGCAGACCTATCAACAAGGCGTAACAAACTGTGGGCATGAGGTTCTACTGACATCTAAACTTAAGGTAAAAATGTTTCCATATTTGGACTAGACTTTGTTACCTGTGGTTTCTCACTGTGTACCATATGTACTGAGGGCTGGAAGTATTCTGTATTATGTAGCTATTTGGTTATTCATTTTTAATACAAACAAAATTTCTATGAATAATAAACCTAGCATATGCCTGTAACAGGCTGATTTTAGCAGTGATAATTCTGTAAGGCTCTCAGGATTAAAATCACTGCATATTTAAAATTCTAGAGTTCAGACTTATGAGTAAGGGTGTTTTGTAACACTAAAGACTATGACAAATATTGCAAATCAAACGACTGTGGGCCAGGATTAGAATTTCCACGATGAACAAGTGTGCATTCTGACAACATATCCAAATTTTCTTCAACAGCAATACACCAGTAAGAACTTGGCAGGTTTACAATATTGCTCCCTTTGAAAACATCATCATCAAATGTTAAGTAATAGTTTGGTAAGATGGAAGAACAAGTGACAAATACCAGTCAGTAGACCATGACCTGAAAGTACAAAAATACTGAGCTTACATGTTTGAGAAGCCCATAAAAATTGACCAAGAGACATCTGATGGAATTTTTAATCACTGAATTCTCTTCAAAACATTCTGAGAAATATCTACTATACTATCTATACAAAGTACACCTTTTGCAAGAAAATATCTGATTTCACAACTTCTACATTCTTGTCACAAACACTGTTGATACTTGTTATTGAGAATGAAGGTCTAATTTTTCTGTTCATAAATTCAAGCACACATTAATTTGAATGGCTGTACTAATTAACAAATGCCTTATTACACATCATTCAATCTTAGAAATTCTGTGGAGTGATATGAACACACAGCTTATGTACCTATTCATCATGAACATTCCAATTTTGAATCTTCAATCTGAAGATAAAAGAAGTGTTTTTTATTAATATATTAGGTAATTTACTCTTGCACATAATGAAAAAATCCATAAAAGTTGGCATCTCTGCTTGTGATGAACGTGACAAATCATATCTCAGATCTCGTTACAATACATAAAATAAAAACTATTTTAGTGTCATGTAGTTAGGAATGAGAATTAATCCATGCCATACAAGGGTTTTAAAAAAAGAAAAATATTGTACATAATTCTCATACTATGCTGGCAAGGATACACTGTCACATCAAAATATCCAATACTTATTTCAATTACATAATTTTTGTTCAATAAATATATTTACCAGTCACGTTTATACCTTGTGCTTCGTCATCGATGTCTTGCTTTTTTATTTGTATTTTTCTTTGTACCTGAACGATGCACTGTTTTGCTTTCCTTGCTGGCTGTCTCTTTGCTAGGAGTTGCTGGTCTCTCCATGCTTACACTGCCATTCGGTGCTGTACCTGTGGTAGAATTATTGCTTCCATTGGTAGTATGATGATGAACATTTGTAGTGTTATTTTTTCCTGATTCCTTCCCTGTATTGTTGTCCTCACTTCCACTGTTTCCAGTCTGAGATTCTGTTTCACTGTTTCTTTCTGGAGGAAAATATTTACATTAGTATAATAGCACATTTTTTCAGTAGACATTAGATGATCTAAAACACTCATGAGAAACAATGATGCAAAGCATTATGCACAAATTTTCTGCACTCAGTTTTCATGCTGAATGGTGTCACATTTTCAAAGTGATAGCTCTCAAATAAAATACTTATAAGTATATTAATAATGACAACTGGTAAGTTTTCATCCAGAATTTGTTTCTCACCTACGAGTTCTCAGATTTAACAGGACACACTACTGCACCATGCACGAGGTTGAACACGTGAAAATCACACACGACTAATATGTATGTTTACCTTCCGAGAAGTAACCCTCAATAAGCTCAGCATGTGTACTACTTCCAAGACAACCTCCCACCATATAACTTACATGATTGCTCACATTTATACGAGGGGGTGCTGATAAGTCCTTAACCCGACCTACTTCCCGATGTCGTAGGACGGAATCAATAGTGTCGGTGGAAAGAGGGGTCTTTTCTTGTTACAGAGACTGAAAGAAAGCATGTCAGGTGATGTGTGCGATTTCGAAAAAATGGAGACACAAGCTGTCTTCAATTTTTTTTCCTGCAAGGCAAGGCGCTGAAGGAAATTCATACCATTCTGACAAAAACATTAGGGGAACATGCACCATCATATGCCACCGTCAAAAACTGGGTGGCCCAGTTTTAACTTGGTGACTTTTCCACCTGTGATGCGCCTCGTCCTGGACGACCCAAAACAGTGACCACCCTGGAGATTATTGATCAAATTCACGAGCTAATCTTGGAAGACCACTGGATTTTGGCTAAATCAATAGCTGAGCAACTGGGCATCTCACGTGAGCGGGTTGGGTCCATCATTCATGAAGATTTGGACATGCAGAAGCTCTCCGTGAAGTGGGTTCTGAAATGCCTGAACGCCGTCAACAGTGCCAGTCGTCTGAGCAACTTTTGGAATTTTTTCGGCACGATCCAAATGGTTACCTGTTGCAATTGGTAACCACGGATGAAACCTGGTTATATCACTATGACCCGGAGACAAAGCAACAATCAATGGATCGGTGGCATAGCGGCTCACCCTGCCCCTAAAGATTCCGAGTGTAAAAATCTGCTGGAAAAGTTCTCGCCTCGATTTTTTGGGATCAAGACAGCATCATCCTCAATGACTATCTTCCAAACGACCACACTATCAACGCGGAGTATGAGCGGGCACTTGCAACCCAGAAGAAACTGGGCTTCCAATGTCTTAATCACCACCATATTCTCCGGGTCTGGCCCTGTTGGACTACTACCTGTTCCCAGGACTGAAAAAAATTGAAAGGTCGCCATTTTTCGTCCAACGTGGAGTTCATTGCTGCCATGGAGACCTGGTTGGACGGACACCCTTCTGAAATTTTTTGAGTGGCTTGCAAAAGTTAGAGCAATGTGCTAAGAAGTGTATTGAGCTTCATGGGGAGTATGTTGAATAAATCCTGAGTTTGTTTGCTATAGCTCGTTTCCTTCCTGGTCGAGCTAAGGATTTATCAGCACCCCCTCATATGCCCAGGAACCCCTTTTTTTTTTACCACATATGCCTGTGTGGTTAGCATATTTCTGAATAAGGCTGATAAACAAGTGGTTATGTACATGCATTATGACAGACTGACAGTTCTGTATTACCTTTGTCCTGTGTCTGGTCTACCAATCCACTCACAGCCTGCAAAACAGAACCAGAGGATAAAACCTTACATTTTTATCCAAACTCCAGTTTTTGGTTGTTCAACTCAATTTAAATGTTCTACTAATGTTTTCCAACTGGAGTTCCATGCAACCCAATGAATTTCACCTCAGTAGCTGACTGTCAAACTTACAGCCATCGATGTAATAGAGGACTTTGAAAATAATCTCTCTGCTTCCTTAAACTTCCTGTTACGCTTATCTGCTTTGCTATTTGTATTTTTGTTGCTTGCTAGATAGCGATCCCATCCTCGGATAATATTTCCATACAGTTGAGTATCTTCTAAGTAACTTCCTTCAAAAGCATATATTTGTCTCTCTAGGTTAGCTAACGTGTCCTGAAACAAGATAAAAGACTATGCTAAACTGGCAAATTTCATAGTGAATTATGTATCAGTTATTACTGATTGCTGTGTTAATAAATTGAACATTACCAAAGAAGCAAATTAGGAAAACAAGCTACGGATAACGTACAAGTGTAATTTTTTTTACTGTCACTCAAATTCAAATGCTACATGTTATATTAAGTATGTGATTTATAAGCTGCCTAACGAAGCCCAAGTATTAAGAAATTACAGTTTAAAGTATTATGTTGACTGTAAATCATGACAGTATTTCCCAGTAATACATTAACTGCGTGACTGCATCATAGTCATACCGCTATTTCTGCTTTTCTCTTCACTAATTCAGCCAATTCTGCTCTGGTATCAACAGTTGTCACATTCTTCGATGCCATTTTGGTCTGTTTCGTAAAGTTCAGTAAACTACAAGGCTGCCAATAGCAAGAAACTTATATATGACGTGGGTATTGAGCCAAGGATTACAGTCCGAGGGAAAGTTGTTTCTCTGTCATTTCTCTTATCCGTGGATCAGAGTAGTGTTGTGTTTATTAGTTATACATGACGTGTGCTGATTGTGCTAGTTCGTAGGAAAGGTGATAGGAATGGCAAGTGTAGGAAGGTTATGTACGACTTTGGTATGGCAAATTGAAGGAGAATAACAAGGGAGACCATGACATCAAAAGAAAAATATGTACCGCGGGTTACACAAGTATGAATTAGTGTATAGCAGGGTTTTAGTTAAATGTAAATATATTTAATGTACGAGTTGACTTGAAACAGTTTGGCTCAAAATGCCATTGCGAATTTTTCAGCTTCTGTACTGCATTTTATTTAAGATTGTGTGTTCGTCGGGCCCACTATTTGCACTTATTTTTAGCCAGCTGATCGTTTTGTACAAAACTTCGTGTGCACGTTGTGAGTATCGAGGCGACTCCAAGGCTGTACATTTTGATTCCTTGTCGGTAATACGAGGACATACGAATGTACAATTTGGGAGTAACAGTGGTACCGCTTAATACTGGGGTTTAGTATAGCACGTGGTATAAAATCGTAGAAAAATATGCACTTTCGCGAGGCAGAAACTTTGTGGAATGTAAAGTTTCCAGATTGACATTTTGGTAGTGTTAGGTCATAGACATGTTACACATTATGTGTGATGTATTTGTGAGTTAATTATTACTGCATAACCTCTGTGGTGCGAACAGATTCACAGTGGAATTTTCAGTTCTGTGTATAATAAGTCAACAGTGGTAATAGTAATGAATACAAAGCAACACAGTTTGGAAAGTGCCTTTTATAACTTATGCTTGGAACCCCTTGTTGCTGTTGTCATTTTCAGTTTTTTAAATTAACGCATTGCAAAATGGTTTAAGTTAATTAGTTTACCTTGTTGCTGTCTGATTATATTATATGCTCATGTAAAACACATCATTATGACAAATGGGAGATACCCTCAGTTTTATGAGTGTGTAGCAAAATTAAAATTACAATGTATCCTAGTAACACATTGACTAGTTACTAATGTTCTTTTGATGCAGTTATGTTATTTACATATGTCTGTGAAAATATTGTAGGCCTATATGTTGAATTTATAGTAAAAGCTTTTTTGGGTATATTCAGACAATTTTACATTTCACCAGCATGTTTGATATTGGTGACATGCGAGGTTAAATTTACTTTGCTTGCCCAGGATGGAGAGTTTTAAATGTGCAATGTCTTTACATGCGTTAGAGACTGTATGCTGCACTTAGGCCGGCCAGTGCATTGGGGGTTGGCACTGAAAGGTGCAGAAATGTTACTGTTCATGTACTAGCTGCTAATGATCATCATGAGTATATTGCTTATTGGTTTAATTCCTGAAATGGACCATCCTAGTTTATTTGTTGTAATTGTAATTATTTTCCAGATGTTGTTACTAATACTAACTGTCTGATTTGAAAGGTCAGCACTGCTGTTTCATATTCAGGAGTTCCTGGTCTCAAATCTATGTCCAGAAACCAACTGTCTTGTCTAAGATTTCTTGTGGATTCTTTAGTTCCATCAGGCAAATGTGACAGTGGTACCTGAAATTAGGCCAGAATCACTGCTTTCCACATCTTTTCCAATTAATTTCTCTTTAATCCAGCCTTTTAGTGCTGTGTAGTTTATGCTCTTTAAAGTGTTTTTAAGTAAGTCAGTAATAAATGTAGACAGTGGAACTATTCAATCCAGGTACGTGTATCGATTACAGCAGGCCACAGCCGCTATGTTGCTAGTGTCTTCCAGTTTTTGATTTGTTATATTCCTCTATCTAGCTCAGTGGAATGACCAGTGTATTGTATGGTACAGTACATATAGTATAGTACAGAGTTGAACAGTATTTTGTATAATTGGTCACTTTTTTACATTTTTCAGTTTGATGCAGTGGAGTTAGATGATGAGATTCACAAAATTCTGAAAAACCAAATTGGAAATGTAACAAAATATATGACAGTTGGATTCCTTGGTAGATGGGAGCCAGAAGTTGATGCTTTACTGAGATTAATAATTTGGAAGGTTTGTATGAGGTGCATCTCAACTGCACTTGTTTCAGCTAGTATTAACGACAAGTTCATGTTCAATATTTACATCTGAGCTTCAAATACAGTGTATATGTATCTCCATTTGTGCAATATATATATATTTTCTGTTTCTAGTTTTCAGTGAATAAAGAATATAGTACATTTGGTCAGCAGTTGTTGAGTGTCAAATATGGAGGTGAATTTAATAAGAATAAAGCATATCTGTTCGCTCTGCTAACAGTCGGATCTAAGTATCTGAAGCGGCGTTCACACGAAATAGCAACAGCTGCAAGAAATCCCACTGTGTCTGAGAAAGTAAGAACTGTGTTTATATTCTTCATCCCTGCATTGTGGCATACCCACATTTAAGGGTATTTCTCCAAGAGTGTGAAATTTCATAGCCTGTGTGCTTTTGGCTGATTGTCTAGAAATGGAAATTGGAACTCGCTTTTCTGCTTTTTTGAGAAAGAATGCTGGATTAAGATTTTGAAATTATATTAGTTAATATTTGCTGGTCTCAGTAGCCGCGCAGTCTAAGGTTTAGGCCCGCGGCTGCTCGTCTGCTGAGATTGTGGGTTTGAATCTCACCGGGGGCATGGATGTTTGACCGTTGTGAGTGTTGTGTGTTTTCAGGTAGAGGTCTCTTCGACGAGCTGATCACTCATCCAGAGGAGTCCTACCATCTGTGGTGGGTCATTGAGTGTGATCTAGAAACCTTGTAAATGAGGAGGCCCTGGCCCATTGGGAGATTATGTATTTGGGCTTTTTAGGCTGGTTGACTGTGTGTGTGTGTGTGTCTTGTAACAACTTTTTAAAGGCATTTTTGATGAAACTTGGTTGGACTACCGTAGTATTAAATGTCATCCCAAAGAATATTGTTAAGTTACCATGACTTTTCCAATATTTGTAATGATACCAGCTATAGCTTGGTCAGGAATAAGAGGTGTATAATGTATTTATGTCCAGATCTATACCAATCTAAACTGAAGTAACAAAACTGAGAAGTGGCTGAAGCTGGAATGAAGGAGTTATTGTTCTTGTACCATGAACTTTTGTAGTAAATCATTTGGTCGTGAGCTTTAAGATTTACATAAAAACTGAGTCGAGATTTGTATGCAGTATTCTTTACATGTTACACATCCAGTCAAGTGCAAGAAAGCCCAACCTATCCAACTTATTTCAGTCTAATTCACTATTTTAGCTGTGCACTAATTTGTTTCATTCTTATAGGGTATGATAGAGTTTGGTCCATTTTATGGACCACTTTACTCAAAGGTCTAAGTTAAACTTTTATGCATACACAACCTGAACATCATAAAAATATACCTGTATGACAGTTTTGTTCACGCTGAGTCATTTAAAATTACAAAAGGACTCAAAAGAGTGTGATTTTATTGGAATGTTATATTTTTTTATTATATTACGCTTGTCATTGATGCTGTATATAACATTCAGTAAATACAGCTGTGTTATTTGCATTCATTAATTTTTTCTGTGCATTTCAACTATCATACGTCGTCATGAGGCTAACATCATCATCATCATCATAATCATCCCTGTTATCACCTTTACGCAGCATATTTACAATGAAGCTTGGTGACTTCAAGAGACTCACTCGTGTAAAAACAATGCATGTGCCATAGATTATGTTGTCTAGCCTTTTGCTTTCAGGTTGCCATTTACTGGATGTATTTATTGTCACTGCAGACAGGTATTGTGCATAAACAAAGTGTACCTTCATGATGTCACCCTTAAGTATTCTTTTTATAATGTTATAATGTATCTGGCTTTATTGTTTTCAGATAAAATTAATCTTTCACTGGGCAGACATTACCATTCATTTGGCAAGTTTGGTAAATTTGTTGGTGTTTCTAACTGAAGGAAAACACCCGACTTTAGTGGATCGAATTCTTGGACTGCAGCCTGTTTCTGTAGCACCTCCAGGTCAAGATCGTACTGTGGGCTATAGCTACATGACACGAGAACTCCTGTGGCATGGGTTAATCGTAAGTGTTGGGCACAGCTTTTAGGATTATTGGACAGAATTACTTTCAATGAAAAGATTGTAGAAGGTGGAAAGAGCTAGGGAAGAAGTGGATTGATTTTAGTAGTCCTTTGACGTGGAAGTGTACATTGCGATATTTCCGTTTGTACTTGGCTTCATTGAAGGAAATTTGTTTAATTTAGGTGATGAATGTTTGAAGTGTTGACATGGATTTCAGATGATGGGGAGGGAAATTGTGTGTATGCTGCCTGGCACATACTGTATTGTCACAAGGGAATCCACAGAATTTTCATAAAGTTAATTTTATGGTGCTCTTTCTAACAAAGACATGTGTTTATCAGAAGCCTGGATACTTGTCTTTGAATGTTTGGGATATGCATTGGATTTCTCATGGCTTGGGAAGGGTTTCTTTAGTTCTGTACAAATTGTACTAACGTACTCTGTTGCAGAGGTTTCATAGTCTCCTCAGATATAACACTGTGTTGCTGAGTAAGTGGTTCCCAACATTTTGAATATTTGTACGTTTGAAACATCAGGAAGCACTCACCCAAGGACACACTGTCGTATCCCAGAAGACATAAATGCTCACTGACACTGCTGTGAGAATATTGCTTGTGTGTTACAGTTTGGCTTCAAATATTGGTATTTTATTTTTATGTTTATACCGTGCATTTTGATTAATTAATGTTTATTAGTATACCAACAAATGCACATGGAAGTAGTATAAAAGTAATATTCAAATTACCCTGACATGTTTTGGTGTTCTTACACCATCCTAAGGGGGCTTACAAGTTTTGTAAGCTGAAGTTATGAATTATTGAATGATAGAATACAGTACAGCAGTATGTCATTATGGTAAAATCTAATCATTGGTAAAATGTGGCCACATATGTAATTCAGGTCTGCATTGAATAATATGGAGTTAGTCCATCATATCAGTCGATAGAATATAATTTATCAAATTCCTTATAATGTTACATATTCTCATTATACTCCATATTATTCGATGCAGACCTGAATTACGTATGCGGCCGCATTTTACCAACGATTAGATTTTACCATAATGACATACTGCTGTATTGTATTTCATCATTCAGTAATTCATAACTTTAGCTGACATAACTTTTAAGCCCCCTGAGGATGATGTAAGAACACCAAAACATGTCGTAGTAATTTGAATATTAATTTCATACTACTTCTTTGTGCATTTGTTGGTATACTAATAAATATTAACTGGTATTTTAGTTCATGTTTCTGGCTACCCTATCTCATAAGGCTTTGTGGTAAACTGGAGTTGAGGAAACTGTCACCAGTGTTATCATTTTACTTTTTGTCCTCACTAAACACCAAAAATACAGGACTGTAGGCACATTAAACATTGAATATACAGACTGACACAAGAAGAGGCACCACAATGGAATTTAGAAGGCTGGTTTTTATGCCTTTCAACTACATAATGAGCAAATGGGGAAATGTGAAAACCTATGTTTTTTTTATGTGTGTACACAAATTAAGGTAAGTGGTTATGAAGGTTTCCTGTATTGTGCAGTTTTTGTTTCTAAATAACATTATATCAACTACATGAATTATTGTCAGGCAAGATATGACAGGATTATTGTGAATGGTGTCTTCAGTGGCATACAAAGACAAGCGCGTGTTAGGTTCTGTTGTTCTTTCTTCACATGTGCCTGGAGGAGCTTGAGAGAATTCTTGAAACATACAGATGAGGCCCCCTTGAAACTACTATCTAGGTGTTATCTGAAAGAACTGTGAACTTGACAAAGAAGAAATTTAATTGCTATGGAGCAGATGCTTTTTCATCAAGTTAACTAGTCTGGTATTCCATATTTTTGACTTGCATAAATACTGTATGAAGTATTTTAAAATATGGTATCTCTTATTGATTTTCCAGGAGCTTTTTGTTTTTGCTGTACCACTTGTAAATTACCATGCTTTAAAACGAAGAATAACAAATGTATTCTCAAGGCAACGGAGGGATGCTGGGAACAGAGATGTAGTTTTCACAGCTGACAGCAAATGTGCAGAATGTAGTGAGAAACTGGTTCTTCCACATCATATGGGCTGTGGTCATATATTTTGCTTCTACTGCATTAAGGTGAGAAATTACTTTCTTATTTATACAATTGCGTGTGTGGACAGCACACTGAGTCTTCACTCTGCTCTCTGCTTGGCATGCTGTGTGTGTGTGTGTGTCATAGCTGTACAAGTTCAGAGTTGCATCTGAAATCCAGTTTCACCGAGAAGTGGTTATGTGCAGTTTCTTTCAAAATACCACCCTTCAAAGCTGTCAACTTGTTCTGGCATTTTTACGGGGTGACCAAAAGTTGCAGTGCCTACCCGTTACCTATGCTAATGTGCATACCATGTGACTTCCGTATGCCGTGAAACTCAGGAGTATTGTGTGACTGTTAGTTACAAGTACTTTCAGAGCATAGCTAAAGACAGTTAACCCTTTAAATGCCAAGTTAAATCCCATTTGCCATCTGCTGACATTATTAGGAGCTCACCATATTTTCCGCGTTAGCAGGATAAGGGTTAAGGAACTGAATTTTAATTCTACTTTTCCAAAATTCGCAATTAAACTGTCAGACATTGACATGAATTGATGCTGTGATTCATGTCATATACTGCTGAACATGTTTGATATTACCAAATGCTGCTTGAAGTTCTCTTCAGTGATGACTGTAAAATTTATTGCAATACGCATGTCAGAAGTGTTGTGTGTTCCTCGCAACACAAGACACGCAGTTGCTGTGATAAATTGTGCACGCATCGTTGAAGAGACTTTTAAGCAGGATGAAGCAGATGGGAGGCTGATTTCATTACTCTGACCATCATGAATAGGCTGGTGTGGAATTTGAGTATAATCAAATGGAAATTTCATTTGTAATTTAATTTAATGTTGTATGGGACTGTGGGTGGTATGGGAAATTATATTCTAGTGCTTACCATTACTGCTTTTGAGTGTGAGGAATCCCATTAAGTTTGTTTCATAATGATAGTGGATGTTTTAAATGATGTGTTGTTTTATGACAGGCAAACCACCTCGCAGATGAAAAGTATGAATGCCCTCTATGTGGATTTTCTTCTGGAGATGCTACATCTATTAAACCCCTTTGTTTGGAATCTTGAGCTGCAAATGATGGCTTTAAGGGTATGTGTTATTTCAGCATTTGAGGTAAAAGTATAGGTGATTGAATGGTAATCATATGAATGAATGAACGAATGAAGTTCGAGCAGTATATGTTCTGACTGACTGACTTGTGTGTGTGTGTGTGTGTCTGTATGTGCTTGCATGTGTGTGGGTGCATGTGTGCGTGTGTGTACTGGTCTCCTTCTCATTCCATGTTCACTTGAGCATGGTGCTGAATGAAAAAGACGGGGAAAAAGAGGAGAAAACCACTCAGTTGGAATATGTCTTAACACTTCAGAACTTGAAACATTGTATGATCATGCTGCAACAAATATTTTCTTTATGTATTATGTTGAGCAGTGCATAATGCATTTCTGATGGACAAACACTTTATGTTAAGGGGAGGGCCTCGGCACCTAGTTGATGTGTGCTGACAAGATTAGCTGAATGTCAAGGGTCATGCCAAGTTTGACCCATTGTAATGGCTGACCAAAGGCCAAGCATTCAGAAGCTTAATAAAGAATCCTTCTGTGTTCTTGACGTTGGTGGTGTTCCTGTAGTCCTGTAGCTACTGCTCAAGTCTGTTCAGATCTGTCTTCAGGTGATTGATGAGCAGCAGCAATGGCTGAGTTGGCGCGCCTACAAGGGCTGTGTTATCTGCAAGTTGTACACATGCAGGCTGAAGAGGGCATGGGAGACCATTCCACCCTGAACAACTCAGTTTGCATGCCATGATGGGGTGATGTGGCTTACTGGAAGGACTCTGACATGTCACTGAGTGAAAGTTCAAAAATGTGGTTTTCAAAAGTATGTGCAGAAACTGCAGGAAGGACAATGTGGGTCCACATGGTGTTGGAGGTTGTAGCCATATCTGCGAAAACTGTGCGTGTGGGCTGTATATGGAGTTAATGTGAGCACTTTGGGAGTGAGGTTATGGCCCCCTCAGCTGGGGAGATGTCGGAGAGATAGAACCACAAAGCTCCATCCCAGCCAGTGTGTCTTAAGGCCCATGTATAGAACCCAGATAGCAATAATTTTATTTTATGATGTATGCCTGCATTAGCTCATGTTGTAATGTATAAATACTGCCATTGTTGGTAATGTTTATGATTGAAACTTGCGGGACTCTATAGAATGATGGGTTGTGATTGTTGTGTTTTGATATTGTTTTAATAAATATTCCATACCAAAATTTCACATGCATTTCTCCTCTCATGTGTGCTATTTGCCTCTCTCATATTCCACCACGTTTTATTAGTGCACAAATGGAGTCTGTGGCAGCTTACTATCCTGCTTGAGAAATTAAAGTTAACTGTGTGTCAAAGTGACCGCCTCTGTGGTCTAGTGGTCAGAGTTTCTGGCTACAGATACAGAGGTCCCGGGTTCGATCCCCGGCGCTACCAGATTTTCTGAGTAGTAGTGGGTCTGGAACGGGGTCCACTTAGCC
>Ga0123357_10008225_pt1 | contig 13003 bp, 14 predicted proteins | sample TergutEmb28metaG_FD_89873 | JGI IMG/M metagenome (GOLD analysis project Ga0123357, IMG submission 89873) | Embiratermes neotenicus P4 segment gut microbial communities from Petit-Saut dam, French Guiana - Emb289 P4 | ecosystem: Host-associated > Arthropoda: Insects > Digestive system > Gut ...
CAGGAACCAAATATGTTAGAATTATGAAACAAACTGCATTTTGAAGAGGAAAAAACGGAGAGTATATACCGTGTTTAAAATATTCAGTACCTATATTTGTTGAATAAATATATAAAATGCAACTTCAGGGGTTAGCGGTGTGGTAAGACCACTACAGTCGTCGTCAGGCGTCAAATGGTTAAGTATGAAGCATTTAAAAAGTATTTTGAATAAAAAACATAGGTCTTAATAATATCCAATTCTACAACACATATCAATGAACACTCTTGGAGAAAGCCAATGATAGTACTTTTGAGTTTCATGCAAAGTAGTGTGTTGTATTGGACCGAGACAAACCAAAATTAAATTACTGTACACCTGCAATACTGAATTTCACCAATGTTTATTCACGATTATTAAATAAACATGTATGCAGATACGATGTCTCTATAACGTATTTACTGTATGCAGTTTGCTTTAAAGAAGGAATAATAATTAAAGTAACTGATTCACACAGAACAAGCACAAGGACCTTTATTCAGCTGTGACAGTCTTGTTTTCTCTGTCAGTAACACAGTTTCTTAAACTTCAACGAAATACCAGCCCCTCAGGTTAAGAAAATGATGTTTACTTACAGCCACTAGCAATTCACATCTCATAACCTGAAAGTGTTCATCCAACATCAAGTGATTTTCTCTTACATCCACGTATGGTGTCGAAAAATTTACTTGGATTCCATAAGTATTGGCATTGTAAATATTTATGAAGAATATGTTTAACATAATCAATTTGTCCTGTACAAAGCAATATTTTTACAAGATATCTTAAATACTTGCAAGAATTATCCCCAATAGTTGGGTGTTTTACCATATTTTTGAAATGTCACTTTTTACAAACTTCCTCTTCTCTGTCTTCTCTCTTCTGGCATGTTACACAGTGTTGATTGGTAGTTAATTACCGATGTTTCGGGACAGCCTATGGGTCCCATGATAGGCTGTCCCAAAATGTCGTGAACTACCAATCAACACTTTGTAAAATTCCAGAAGAGCTAAGGCCTTATTTAGACTGTGGTGGAAGCATGAATTCTATTCTCTATTTAGAATTCTTCTCATATTACAATATAACTCCACCTCCTTGGCTTACAATTAGCAGCCCTACTACAATGGATCTAGGAAACCTAAGTTCTAATCCTACTAATTCACACAATTAGAAAAAGATTTTGGAGAAAAGTTACATCACATACAAAAAAATCTACAACACTAACCTCCATACAGTTCGCAGGTCTATAATGTGTGGAGTGTTACTCTCATATTCCTTATGTTGCATTCACAGTTTGGTGCTCTGGGTTAGGGCTAAGTTTGCCTTGTAGAGGTTAGGATGACGGTTTTAACTTCTTCAAATTCTTATATACTCTCCAACACAAAGCTCTCAGTGCACAACTATAACCTTACCTTTTCTGCATAGTTCATTACCTGATCAGAGGTCTAGACGAATTCAGATATTACCAATGTCTTATTGCATCCAAACCTGTTATGTTAAAAATGTGCTTATGTAATTACTTTATTAAACTAAAAGTGGATGAAAGTCTATCCTCACTTTTTTCCATTTCTACTACTAAAACAATGCGTGTGATTAGATCAGTTTTTCAATTGTTGAACCATATCATGAGAGACGCATAGGCTATAATCAATCTGGACCTATTGTGAAGCAAGCAACTAGACATGTTTCGAAACTGTGTGAATATTTGCACCATCATAATGAAAATTAGAAGTCAAAAAGCCCAGCTGGTATAATGAGTTTGAGGCATAGTAGACTTCCCTTATTATTATTACTATTATTATTTCAAAGTTAATGTTATATTGTAAATCTGTAGACTTCACTTTTACTGCAAAATAATTACTTTTTCTGACATCAGGGCCCAATCTATTCAGTAATGTATAATCATTAAATAAACAAACAAACCAACAAATATACAACAGTTTATGTCTGGAATCCAGTTCCTCCCACCTGCTTTAAATCACTTCAAATGCCTCTGCTGCTAAGACTCTGTGAGGCAAAGCCCCACCTGAGATGCTGAGGCAAGCAGCTGCAATTAAATAACAGGAACCATAGCAATACTACTCACACTAACTGTGCACAATAAGAATAATACTTCTACCAGGAGGCAAAATAAACATCTTTAAATCTGTATGTTGATTGGAATCGGCTCACTACAAAAAAAAGTACATAGGCCACAACTCTGTTGACCAGTTCAGATGAACTTGTTTGTAAGTGCACACTGTAACAACCAATTTCTCCTGTAAGTGGCAGGCTGAAGATGGTGTTCACAACTGTATCAGATCAGTAGGAAAAGGGAGAGTCACAGTGGCCATAATATGTGTGTGTTTTGTGTGTTGTGTCCAGTAGTTCCATTAGACTGATGTTTCATCATCAGAGTACATAGCTGACATGTTAATGTTGTTCTGTGTTAAAGGGTGCAACCTACAAAATTTCAAATATTGTTTGATGACAGCATCATTAAATGTCTTTCACTTTGTACTAAGACATATAAAACATGCCAAAGATGTAAAATGCAGTTTGTGTTACCTTGGGCAACCATTACTGAACCTTTTTCAGACAGTAAATTCACATGCCCTTGTCAGTAGCAACTTAATTTTTATATTGAATTGTCTATTTTCACAAGAAATGTTGAAAGGGAAATACTTTATCAGATTGAAACGCTATATTTATTGACTGTACAGAACAAGATTCTACAAGCAGAAATTGCAGGGTCTTCTTCAAGTGCCTGTAACCTGAACATGAAAATGTAAGAAATACCACACACCTCTATGGGTGTTCACATATTCCATATGGGTTCATGTATCCCTGGTCGAGTACTGCTGCCCCAAGCTAATCTGAAATGGAAACACCACATTGTGATGTGGTTGGGAACCTGGAACATATTCTGCACTTAACCTTAATTACGGAATGATACAAAGAGTAACAGCAAGTTGTTTTGTTCCTTTGCAGTGAAGTTCATGCCTGAGTCGAATCCAGCCAGTCAACCCCCAGTGTATAACTCAGTGCAGCCAGCAGGAGGTGTTGTTGCCAACCCTGCTGGAGGAACAGTCCCTGCCACTGGCACCTTGGATTCCAAACCTTCAGCCTAAACTGCAAACTGCTGTGCCTGTTGTCAACCTCTTGGCATCACACCCTCAAAAACTGACACGAGTGAACTGGAGGCTCTCATGTGCTAGAAATCAGCATACTCAACATACAATACTAATGCCAACAGGTTGAAAGGCAAAGGAAATGCCTGACATTATTCTGTCTTTCTTTTCAAACCTTAATGATAGAATTTTGAAAAGCAGGAAGGCATGGTACAAAACTTGACAGTACAGGTTTGGTTGCTTTGGTTTATGCAATAAATCCTCCCTCTTTACACAGCCTTAAATTACATGCTTGTTCTCATCACTTCTGCACCTGGGTTCACAAATGGCATGGCACTCTTCTATAACAATGTTCAGAATGGTAAAAAAGAAGCAAAATTGCCCCTTACAGATAGGTAAATGTAGCATGAGGAAGCAACTAATGGAACACCAAACACATATGGGTGTGATTATCAGTAATTTGCAGCATAGTTTTGTTTGGGTGTGCTACACAGCATTATCTCCTGTACAGAAAACTTTGTTACTTACTCAGTGTGAATTAAATGGCTGTCACACGTGACAGGTGTTTCAAACAACAATTGTTTTTCTGTCGCTTTCAAATAGCCTTGCATCTCATTGTATCTCTACTCAACAGGAACAGTTTTATAAATAACGTAGCTTGCTTAACTCTTGTGTAGCTTGGCACATGGAATTGTAAGACTGCTCAGCTTATAGCAGTGTGTCTTCTCATCTTTTAAATAGTGTATGTATAGATCAGAGACATACAACTGAAAAACACCAGTGGCACTCCCATTTTCCACAATTTATTGACAATATTGTCTGCCCTGTCCAAGTAAAATAACTCTGTCTCCAAATAAGGCAAGGCAAGAAGAAAACACCAAAATTCAATTTTGTTTGTTTTCATGGCACTCAGTTGTCTTATTTCTTGGGATGTGCACTGACTGAGGGTGAGGCATGTGCCTCTGGTATCCAGGGGTTGCAGGCATGAGAATGCCTGATAATGCATCTCACAACAAAAGTGTCAAGAACATAATCAGTCACAGATGGCATGGTTTCATTTCTGATTTTGAGTTTGCTGTGCATGCACTGAAATTGACTTATTGCAAGATTCTAAGATACGGCATGCTCCCAGCCGCTCAAGCAGTAGCGTGGCATGATTTGGGACCAATCCTGTTGAAAACGGACCCAAGTTCCAAGAGTAAAAAACAATGAGTTGGTGACACTGACATAAATTTTAAAATTCATTCAAAACCTGTTTTTCTGACAAAGTCCAATACCAACAGGTTGGGGGTCCTGATCTGTAATGTGACACATTTATGTAACTTGCGTAATATAGCTTAGGCGTTGATTTGTTTTATCAAAAAAACCCATGTTTTGTAACAAGGACAGAGAAGGCCTATGTAACTTAGCAACCCTCGGATCAAGTCACTGCATAGTTCCACTGTGCCCTGCATCAAGTGGCTTTTTGTTCTGACTCCATTCCTTACATTTTATTTCAAGGAATCGATTTGTGTGTTGAAATATAAATAGTTTATTTATGAGAAATGTGTGACAACACTATACGTATTATCTGTATTATTATACTTAGTGTGAACATTTTCATGAATTTCAAGAAGTACACAAGAACAAGCTGTTTACCATATTCTTTCTTTTTTCCTACATGATGATGATGATGATGATGAAGATGATGATGATAATAATAATAATAATAATATTCATGTAATATTTGTGTATAGAAAAACATGTAAAGTTAATACTGATACTGTAAAGATTAGTGTGTATAAATATTAAATACAGCATTTGTTTTATTGTGATACAAATATATGATTTCATACTTCCACAGAACTCCTCAAGCAATGGCTAATAAACTGCTTAACATCTTTTTCTTCAGGTTTCTCCTCATTTCTAATACTGCAAACTATGTAGTGCAGCAGTGGCTATTTATTTATGTATGAATCACTCTGCAACACAGTAATCCTGAAGATGCAGCATCAAATGGTGGGATGATAAGTGAAGGGTGAACTTGAAAGACTTGGGAAGAAAGCAGTCACGGAATAATTTGAAGTATTATAAAGTCACATGCCTGCAAGAACTAAGATGGCTGGTCTACATGCTGAGGTGCGTTCCTCTTCCAAACACAAAGTTGGAATGCTGCTCACTACATATGTTTATGGAATATGTACAGTGGTTCACTGTGAATATTTTTAAACAAAACAGTTGATTTACAAGAGAAATGCTATGAAAGACAAGCCACTAGATGTCACCCCCAAAATCACACATCAGGAAATTAAACATGGAGATTGTGTGGAACACAGATGTCATTCTATGTGACGGTTCCTACGCAACATGGACATTACAATATCGGAACTTAACAACAGTTCTGTTTCCTACATCACAGCTGACAAGTTCTAAGAAGTTTTCTATATTCCTTTGATGCCTATGCTTCAAGTAAAAAATATATGTAAGGATACAATTTCTACCAAAGAAAACTGTCTACATTAGGAGACCAAACTGTTCATGCAGTTTAGAGAAATAATGTTTATTGTGAGAATAATATAAAATTCCTAAGTACAATGTGTAGGCCAAATGCAGAAACTTTGAATGTTAAAGCAGGAGGTAGAGTGAAAACGGAATGTGATGGCACACGCGCAGAAACCAGATTTGGTCTTCCAGCGAAACGGACGAGTCCATTTATATCGGTGGGGGTGTCAGTTCAGTTGGCTGCTGGCAGCTGAGGTGCGCGCATCAGCGGTAGTAATGCTGGATAGACTGTGTTCCGATACAGTGCATGAGTGCTGGCTACCCACTCCATTCGCCTCTTTCCCCTTCACTTCTCCTCCCGTGCTTCGCCGTGTGCCATCAGATTCCGTTTCCACTCTACATATATTTACCACTCAGCTTTAAAAGACTAGTACAAGTTATCATCACAAGTCGGCACCAAGCAAAATTAATCTGCCGTGTGTGCTTGCATGACTTTATTTTCATTTTCACTTTGCAAACCAACAAGCAGACAAGAGTATAATATTCAAATGGATCTTAAGAAAAGAAATAGGATTTGGATTTGAAGGTACATGACTTACTCATAGCTACTAAGCAAGGACCCTGTAACATTGAACATGTTGGTCTGCAATAGTTTGTAAATTGGCAAGATGTTTTCACCAGTCTTAAAAGGCACAATGCAAACATCGCACAATTCAGAATAGGAAAGGTTACTACAAGACGGGCATTCTCGATTCTAATCAAAGGCTCTAAAATGAAGAAAATTATTTATTTATATCACTGTATGCCTTGCCTATATACATTCCATTCAATATAATAATTACAATAATAATAATAGTATTATTATTATTGTTATTATAAAACAGATACATGTACTTTAAACTCGCTTGTAGTTGTAAGACACAAACTTTTCTAACACAAATACAATGAAACAAAAATTATAGAAGCTGTGACAAAAGTAACAAGACAGGAAACTGTTCCAAGTAGTATGTGCAACCAAAATACTGAAATTTGTAACAATACAGAAAATACTGCATCCTAAAATTTCCCCTTCTTGGAAACAGTAACAGAAAGTTTAATTACACAGGGCCATGGCATCCTATATTCACAATAATATCATACATAAAGAGAAGACAAAGTGCAGCAGGTGGAGCACGCTTACTGGCCATACACATTCTCATCACTGTAAGCAATGTATAGGAAGAAGTCTTCTTCATGATGCTCCTGAAAACAAATGGCCAAAGTGAGTCTTTCTGTAGGTCATGACACTATGACAATTTCATTTGATGTACACAAAACACCACACCAAAATTATGTTAGTCTACTATCAAGTCTGCACACTAATTTATGAAGAATGCAGTACAGCTGTCAGTAGCTATCAGCAGTTACCTGGTACAGCATGCCTACTGCAGCAGTGTTGCTGCTGGGAACATCATTCAACCTGTACATATAGTCCATCACTTAATACCTTTTACCTGGTATAGCAAGTGTACTGTGACACTGATGGGCTTCACAGCAGGATCCCTGTTGGAAATCAAACCTGTCATCCAGCATGAATGCACAGCCAGTTACTAAGAAGACATTTGGTAGAGTGAGCCAAATGTGGTGCTGGAAATCAACTATCACTCAACCTGTACAGACATCCAGTCACTAAGCAGACATTACCTGGTACAGTGAACCCATTGTGGCGCTGGTTGGCGGGATCACATTATTTACAAAGAAGAATAAAGCGTCCTCTGGACGTAGGTGGATTCTCTTCCTGATGAGGAAGTAGAACTGGCCGACTGTCAGATCTGAAGGAACCAGGTATTTCTTCTTGTCCAGATCTCCGACTCTTGCCTTTGGGGCTTTCTCTACTATCACCTATACAGACGGAAGCTATCACAGACAACAGAACTTTATCATGGCCAAAACGAACCACACTCCTACACCAACGCCTGAAGCTGACCAGTATGACTGTGCATTAACTGAAGAGGATATTTATTATCAGGCAACATGAAGGAATGGGAAGAAAAGAGTTGCATTCTGTTTTATGATGTGATATCAACATGTTTGGTAAACCAGAAGAACTACAGGGAGGACAGCCAATACCTGTTTTTATAACATTCAGGTTTCTACCACATAAGGAATCAATGCCAAGACAAACATTATCAATGCCTCACCCTCTGGCACTTGCTAGTAATAAAAATAAGAGTTATAAATGCCCAGTACAGAATGAATGATGGATACTGAGATGTTGAAAGAAATTCTGTATAGTCAGGAGCCTAAGATTCTTTACCATCACAAAAGCCCAACACTGGACACTATCCACATGCAGCTAAATCTACTAATCTTTAGCCCTTGGCCTTTTAAATTCCATGCTCCTGCTGCAGTCAGAGAAATGTTTAGTTTAAGTGCCCACTATTGTACAATCATTTCCCTTTTGGATGAAAAGGAAGTACATTACTGGGATAGCACTGTCCCATATGTCTGTTAAATGTTAAGATCACGGTTTTCCACGATACAATGCCATGCAGATTGCTAAACAGGTACCAAGGTTTGGGAGAAGTCTGCTGCCTTCATCTTCAGGATATGGGACTACTACTTCTAAAATGTTGATACACAATTACTACATATTCATCTACCCTCCTGAGGACAGATGCTGGGGGTTCCTCTGAAACTGTTTTACATACCTACCAAACTGCAAGGTATCACATCCCAGAAAAAGATCATCTTCATCACAATGCATGATGTCACATCCCACACAACTGTAATTTTAATGCCTATCACAACCTGAACATAACTCTCAAATACTTAAATATTATACATATAAAATAAAACGTATCAATCAAAAGCACAACAGTTTTATTACACAAAATGCTATTTTATGGCGACATTTTTCGAATCTCTCTGAGTCATCTTCAGGCCCTCTAAATTACAGATCCAAGGTTAACAATGTTTGGAGTGCATTCTGGGATCCCAAACGCATACAACAGACAGTATAATTGTTGCAAGCATATACATATCAGTAAATTTTAAGATATATATACAACAGATTATAGTTTAAAAATTAATATGATAAAAATTCATAAGAGTAGTTGTGTTATATGAAGGTATGTGTGCAGATATATAAACTAGTTATTACACAGTATGGTGACATCTAACAGAGATATGCATATTGGGGATGATTAACTGTTGTCAGAGCATGAACCGAATTAAATTGAATTATTTAGGCACCTTAGATTGGTTCCACATTGAATTGGTCGCTAGTCTTTATACATTAAAACAGAATAAGGAAAAACATACTAGATGCAATAAATGCAGCGTGTTGTTGAGTCACAATGGGCACTTCTGTGGATGTGTCCTCTATCTGTTATTACATAGAATTATTGGTTTATAATGCAGCATCAGTGGCAAGAATTATTGTCTTGTGTCAGCACGGGTGTTGTGGACTAGATGGACTTAGGTTCCTATCTCAGATGATAATTTTTAAATTTTCCGCACGATGAGAAGGAGAGTTTATATCTTATATACCATGATGTAGAGTTCTCTGGAGATTGCCCTGTGTTTATGCAGACGAACGGTCTATGTCACGTTTGAAAAACAGGGAGAGGTTAAGGCCGTCGTCTTGTGTACGGGGTGGCAACTATCTGTGATGTAGTGCTGCAACCATTGTACATGCGTCGGCGTGCAGTGACGTCTTTTCCGTGTGAGCGCAACTGGAGATCTTACAAGACTGAACTGTGTGCTGCTGACTATGGGTAGTAAGCGGCGGGTAGTCCTCTATGGGGATTTCGTATTCTTGTGTATAGGGTGGCGACAATCTATGATGTAGCGTTGCAACTGGTGTACGTACGTCTTTGTGCGAGGTGGATGACCTAGGCGACTTGAGTCTTACAATATTTCCAGTTGCGCACACACGGAAAAGACTTGTTACAAAACATCGCCTACGTCATCTACGTCACACGCCGACGTACGTACACCAGTTGCAACGCTACATCGTAGATTGTTGCCACCCCATACACAAGAAGATGAAATCCCCATAGTGGGCTACCCGCCACTTACTACCCATAGTCAGCAGCACTCAATTCGGTCTTGCAAGATCTCCAGTTGGACTCACGCAGAAAAGACTTCACTGCACGACATCGCCAAGGTCATCCACCACACGCCGACGCATGTACAATCGTTGCAACACTACATCACAGATAGTTGCCACCCCATACACAAGACGACGACCTTAACCTCTCCATATTTTTCAAACGTGACATAGACCGTCCGTCTGCATAAACACAGGACAATCTCCAAAGAACTCTCTACATCATGATATACAAGATATAAACTCGCCTTCTCATCTTGAAGAAATTTTAATAAGTATCATCTGAGATAGGAACCTAAGTCCATCTATTCCACAGCAACCATGCTGACACAATACAATAATTCTTGCCACTGATGTCACATTATAAACCAATAGTTCTACACAGTAACAGATAGAGGGCACATCCACGGCAGTGCCCAGTGTGACTCAACAACATGCTGCATTCATTGCATCTAGTCTATTTTTTTCTTATTCTGTTTTAATGTATAAAGGTAATTTAACACTACTTCCCAGGCACCCACCCATCTCCCAGTCACCACTCTGTAGCATAATATGAACCTCCACTCCTGGCCACCAGTCTGCCACAAACATCCCTGCCACTATACCAAGGCCTCTCCCATGGCATATCACTACCAATCTCACTGACTCACCAACCACAATGCCACTTTGCTACCCCAAAATCAATACCCATACAGCAGCCCCATATCACCCTACAATGCTACCATTCTGAGATAGTTTGACCCTGAAGATGAAGACATTATGTTGTTCAATACACTTTCTACGAATCTACCAGACTACTGTATGGTTTCAGAATCCAACAAAATCTACGACTGAGGAGACCTCAATACTGGAAGGACAGTACTATATGAATACTGAGCATGAGACACCTAAAACAACCATAAATAAACTTGACAGTCGTGTTGTTGAGTAACAACACGCTGTGTAATCTTATCACCACTTTGTGCATACTGCTTGACCCTGAAGACAAAGGCAGTATGCTCCTCTGTAACATCACTAATTACCAGTCAACATGATTTAACTTTCTAAATAACTTCAATATTCTTAAATTATTATAACCAACAAACTGTATCTGTCCATAGATAGATAACGACTCCTCCATGTTTCGGCTGTTTCTGTTAGCCGAAATATGTGGGAGTCATTACCTCTATATGGAATAGTGCACCTTGTAAGCATTAAACTTATTTGTGTGCGTCAATTGCATGGAAGATGTACAATATTAAGTTCCAACATTCTTGGTCTACAAGGGCCATTCATAAATGATTAACACTCATTCATGTAATGTGTAAACAGAAATACTTAGCCATTCAAGAAATGCACATGTTATGAGGCAGAGGTCATTGAACATTCACCCTATATACGGTAGCAGAGGATGGCATAGGTTCCATTTTTGCGGGATGATTGTGTCAGTCAGTGGTGTGCTATCGTACACAAGGGAAGGTAATGTCTTGAACAAAGGTGTATCACAATGTTGTTTTGGAAGAAAGGGGTGTCACCAGGAAGCCGTATGTGGAGAAGCTGCCACATGTCATAGCAAAATGTTTCGATGGGTGGAAAGTTGCAACAGTGAGCATAAAACTGTCAAGCAGGGAATCAGTCCAAGCCACACAACAATAGCCCGCACATTGTCAGCTGTGTCGTGTCTCTCTGACATCATGAGAACAGTCGTGTAGCTATTGATAAACTGCAATTGGCAACGTCTCTCTGCCATGCAACAATTCATGCAATAACCCACAAAGATTTAAAAATGAAGGAGATTTGTACACTCTGGGTTTCAAAAGATCTCAACCCCAAACAATGAAGAGAAGGGTGCAGAATTGCCAAGGGCTGTTTGCTCTTCACAACAAGGACCCACAGGAATTCCCTGCCAGACTTGTTACTGGAGACTGGTCCTAGTTTCACCATCAAACTTCAGAGGTGAAAAGGCAATCCATGCAGTGAAAACATGATGAGAGTTCTCATCCAGAGAAACTCTGGACAGCACTTTCTGCTGGAAAGCAGATGGCCTCAGTATTCTGGGACATGGAGGACAGCCTGTTAATGGAGTGGCTCCCCTAGGGCAATCAATCAACAATGCGGTGTAGAGTAACACTCTTGTGTGTCTTCATCGCAGAATCCAGCTACAGCACCACGGAAAACACACACGCCAGGTTCTGTTGCCCAATGACATCGCAAGAACGCACATCCTAAACAAACAACATAGGAACTGGCATCCTTTGGATATAACATCTTCCCACATCTACCATATTCTCCAGATTTGGCCCCATCAGACTATGCCTTGTTCAACAAAATGAAAAGAACCACTTCACGGGAGAAAATTCCCTGCCTTTGACAGCCTGGAGACGCGTGTCTGCGACTATGTGAGCAGTATCCCCAAAGACTGGTACACTCCCACTAACCAGAAGTTCCACAGAGATGGCAACAGTGCACAGACCTTGGTGGGGAGTATGTCAAAACTACTACATTGCAATTAGTTGCCAGTCATCAATTGGAGGTTTGTAACCAAGCTGAGTGTAAATCACTTATGAATGACCTTCATAACATATTTTCCCCATCTTACAACCCATTCAGAATGCAGTTTTAAATTAGTATGTCCAAATTTGGAAGGAAAGACCAACTGTTTGTGCAACATAACATATTGTGGTGTTTTAGTCTGAAATACAATGTTCTGACACTTTAATTCCACTGAAGCACTCAATATTTATATCTCATGACTTCTACCCTGAAGATGAAGGGAGTACATTTCTCACAAATACTGGTAACTATATCCATGATTACATCATATCACATCACAGGTGAATGTAATCCTACATCACAGAACATGCTGTGCACTTATGAAGCCACGGCTTATATTATGATACTAACCTAATATTTTTCTGGTGATACACAAACACCACAAATTTCTTTTACAATGCACAGTTCCTGATCAGGATTCACAGTAGGCACCCACCAAAACTGAACTGTGACAAATTACCACTGCAATAATGCTATCAGAAAATGTTATAAAAGATGCAGTTAATGAACAACTGGTGACGAGATTAAAAGGTATTTTATTTTCATTTTTCCGTGCAAAAGTATGTATATATAAATGGCCAACTAATTGCACTTTTTATTATATTTTTTTAATATATCACATATAGCAATTCACATATAATATTTTAAAAACATATAATTGTTGGTTAAAATTCTCTCCTACATGTTTCGGTCATATACGACCATCTTCAGGGAGTACTTAAAATGTTTCCTAAAAGTTGCTAAAAGTATTTATTATTTGTTGTGGCGG
>Ga0123357_10008226_pt1 | contig 13003 bp, 7 predicted proteins | sample TergutEmb28metaG_FD_89873 | JGI IMG/M metagenome (GOLD analysis project Ga0123357, IMG submission 89873) | Embiratermes neotenicus P4 segment gut microbial communities from Petit-Saut dam, French Guiana - Emb289 P4 | ecosystem: Host-associated > Arthropoda: Insects > Digestive system > Gut ...
GGTTCCGTGAAATGCGGGGAATTTCCTGACTAGCTGCAGACCAGTTAGCTTCTCAAGAAGGACTCTGCACCATGGAGTAAGTAAGTAAGTAAGTAAGTAATTATACATCGTTCGAATTGCAAATCGCGGTATATAAACTACCACCAGTAAGAAACATGACAGTTTTAAATAAACTGTCAGGTTGGAAGCAATAACTTACGGATCATTACCACCAGTTTTATGTGAATACAGTTTGACAAAAAAAAAAAAAAATTACTAGTACAGTTACTACCAGGCGGCAACCTAAACGGGGGTCGTGAGAGAGAAAGATGCTTGGCTGCAGCCCTATGAATTGACATCTATTAAAGAGGCACCGAATTTTGTAAACACGATTATATTAAACGTTTATGTGGTTTACCCTTCAGCCAAATTAACCACGGAAATTGGCTGATTGGAACAATAAAAATGGAATAAAAACGTAGAAAGTCTTAGCTTAACTTAAAAAAAAATTAGACCTTGTGATTTCGGTTCGGTGAGTCAGTCATTGAAAATGTAGTTACATGTATATTTACGTAAACACAGTTGTTAAAAATGTTGCGTTACTATTATGTTTGTGACATGATTTTTATATCATCGTTTTTAAAATGAAATATAAATTGCACACAGCCACTACACCTGGCGACTGTGACAAAGTTTGAGCGTATGTTCTAATAATTCAGAGGTATGCCAAATCAAATATTGGTTGCAGTATTATCAACGAATAATATCAAGGAAAAACTGTGTTATTGATTACATTTTCAAAAGATGTAAAATTGTGACTGTAATACTAGCGAGCCATCGATGGTGCAGTTGATATGCTACGATGTAAGAAAGTTGCAGCTTCAGTTCCCGATGAGGTGATTGTAATTTTTGGTTGACTTAATCCCTAGGGCCGCAATATGGCTCGGACTCTGACAGAAATGAGTACCATCGGTGTTTCCTGGGGTTAGGGTGGCTATTGCGTTTGCATCACAGCCTATTCACCTTCTCACAACCCTGAATCAGACCGGTCTGTCCAGGACTTCGTACGGATTACAAGGATCGGATCTATGAAAATTGTGACGGGTCCACACTCACAGGCCATTGTTGCAATATTACTAATTTGTGGGCTGGCTTGTTAATATTAATGGTTATATTATTTCGAAGTTTTTAGTCTACAGTATACACTATCGTCTACGACAGATCATCCGTGCTAAAGAGCGGTTTGGTAACACGAATGTGTTCTGTTTATTCATCCGTGATTGTACCTGTGTAGTAGTGTATAATCCGTGGTTTTATTAATACGTCGTGGTTCCTTATCAAATAAACTCCGACAAATACACTAAAATATTATTAAATCACAACCTTATTAACACTATACATAACTCCAACATGTTTCAATCCTTACAGGGTTATCTTCAGGGCATATTATTGACACATTCTAGCAGTGTAGGTCAACAAAATCATCTTTAGCTGCTATTTAACACAGTACACACTACCACTAAGATTCATTTTACAACTGGTAATTCATTTTGTTGTTTCACACTGCTAGAATTATCTGTTATATTCCCTAAAGGTGACCCTATAAGGGTTGACACATGTTGGAGTTACATATGGTAATAAAATGGTGCGTGAATAAGACACGAGTGCATGTGGCGGTGTTTGATGTAGTGATACTAATGCATTGGTATGACCTGTGGTTCGTTCATCAATCGCTGCTGTCATCCGTGCATTGAGCAATTATGGCAGTCAATTTTGGCGGCTAAATTTGTTGTGAGGTTGTTGCGACTTTGGAAGCTGATATGATTATATTTTGTGGAAACTCGTGTGAAATTTATTTATGTTAGGAAAATGTTTTGTGAAAAGGCTTTTGAATTAATTAAGGAGCTTCATCGTTCACCCGATTCACTGCCATTGTTCAACGTAAGATTTCTTTGTATTCGTAGATATCCATTGCAATGGCTGTTAACTAAAGGTGTAACCCGAAACCAAAATCCTAATATAAGTCTAGTGGCTAATTGAATACTGTTAAAAACAAGACACTGGATGTTTGGAAAGCCACATTATATGGTTCGAATTTTGGCTGGGGTAATTAGAATTCAGGCTTGACTTGTCGGAATTCCTTTCGACGTATGTCAGATCGATTCCTGAAATTACAGCTAAAAAGGCGTCTTCGAAATCTTATTCATACTTTGTACATTCAATTTCCACCCATCGTGTCAGAAAGCCTACTTAAACGTTGCTTGCAGCACTTTTTATTTTCTAGCTGTATTGCGGCCCATAAACAAGTATACTTTTTTTTTTTAAGGAGGATTATGTCCGTCAAGTGCTGGAAGAAATGAAGGCGCTGTTTGAACAGAATCAAAGAGATGTGTGAGTATTAGATTAAATTAATTAAAACGTCAGTGTAACTTCTGTCAGTTATGCTGAGATTCAAGAAAATTCAACTATCCAAGAACATATTAATCAAATCCTTGATGGATTATGATTTTAACGCCTAAAAGACGATCCACACTGAAGGAGTGGCACATAGTGGCTTTTCTATGCTTGCAAGTAGAATAAAGCCACCAGACATTGTCATGTGCTGGCTTGCTGACTGCACAGGAGAAAGTGCCTCTCAGGATCATCTGGCACTGTGGAATCTCATTTGGTATTTCAGTACACACTGTGGTAGACATTGACTTGTACGAGAACATGTACACTGATAGCCACTGGCATGATGGTGGCACAGCGTCACTGGGATTTCTTTGAAGTTACCAACAGTGATTGGGACCTGCAGGTCTAGCTCCTACATTGCCATGCAGTACTTCAGTATTCACCTGCCTGTTGTGTACACTGCCCAGTGGCAATGCCACACAAGATGCCACTAACATGTCACTCACTCAGTGTGTATGAACCCTAATGATATTAAGTATGGTCAGTTCTGCGGTGCATCCATTTAGGGGTATGACTGAGCATGAATCAGGTTGTTTGAACAGTGTGACACCAGAATTTGAACCAGTTTTAAATTGGTTTAGTAGTGATTGTTTTTTACCCTCCCTTATGAGCAGCAAGTTAAACTACACTAATTGGCCTCAGGGTAAAATAAAAGTAAACCCACAATACATCCTACATGGTTAAGGTGGTGGTGCTGGATTTACCAGTCATAGGTGTCTGTGTATTATATGCATTACATACACCATATGAGGAATGCATTGCACTACAGTATTGTGTAACAGTAGCCATTCCAGTGCTTGTTGTTGTATAACAGTGATTTCTGATCTCAGGTTCTCATGGCCTATCCTGCTTGAATCACATGGCACTTACCTAAGCACTAGTCATGATATCACTAGTCTCAAGCAGCTCAAACTTCTTGAGTAGTATTCTGATACCTACATGTTATGCTTACTGTGCTGTTATTGTAGCTTTTTCTTAAGTGATATCTCCCTTGGATGATCATGAAAATTAAAATTTTCCTGAAGGACCATGGACCTGTTAAATGAAGAATATATTATTCTTACTTTTCTTCATAGCCACTTTTACACTTAAGCTTATGGTGCTCACATCACTTATTTCTTATGGAATCCTTGGGTATGTGAAAAATATTAAAATAATTATAAGTTGAGATTTGCGAGATGTTGCTGATACAATAATTTGGTGCAACTGAGGCTGGCTGATATGCAAGGTCTGTAATGAAAGTATTGTAATTGAAGATTTTATATTGTTCATTCTATGTGTTCTTGATAACCATTTCACAGTACTCCAGCAAGAACATGCATAATATTGTTTCTTAGATATATTGTAATACCATAGTGAATATTCATACATATTTCAATCCCCAAAGGATCATCATCAGAAAACCAAACCAAAGCAATACCACATAATATCAAATTAGCTACTTTGATACACAGTTGGCATGGCGTAAAAGAGTAAAGTGGTTAAAATATATGCAGTATTCACAGTGTGTTACCTGCATTATGAATGTAGACTGCCTTCAAGGTACTGTATATCAAGATCCAGCACATTTATACAATTATTCTTCAAAGAACTGTCCACATTTTAACCATTTGACTCTTTTACACTATGTCAACTTTGTATACAAAGTCTCTAATTTGGTTTTATGTGATACTGCTTTTGCCCTGATGATGATTACTTGAGCATCAAAACATGTAGGAATATTCAGTGTGATTTTATAATATAAATATCTAACAAACAATATTATTCATATTGTTTGAGTGTTATGAATTGGGAGATAAAGAGTTGACACTACCAGACATGTATGTAACGTCCAGTCTAATGTATGTTGCTGTAATTTGTTTAGTGTAATGCTGCTCACAATTTTCAACATGGTGCTCATAAAATTGTGGGTTGGATGCTGAAAAAATGTGTGAAACATGTGAAAATATACATGTGTTGGGAGTTTGTTGCATGTAAGTGATACTATAAATGTGGAGATATGACAGAATTTTGATTATAAACTCAGAATAGATTTTGAGGGACTGCATTAGGTTATTGAGGTTTCTATTACAGAGGACTCCTCCCATGAAATTAGTTCTTGATGTCACTGTGTAAGATGTTGGTGTATCTGTTTCAGGAATGTTCATATAGGTGGAGATGCAGGCTACCTGTCAGGAGTTCACTTGCGCCATACAGCTTTGGAAAGGAACAAAAGATGTCTTCTAGCATATTTGTATGAGTCCTGATTGCATTATTGCTCTAACATATTATGTGCCAAATGTAAATACCCCATTTCATCCTCATTTCCTCAGTATTTAAGTTAGGAAGTACAGAAGTATGTATTATCCATGCATCTGTATACAAACATTCCTACCTTTACACAACGTCAGCAGTTCACATGAAATTTGCAGTGTGTTTATGAAGGATCTAGTAGTCTAAACTAGCATGATCCCTGTAAAGGTGGCCTTATTTGTGGACCCACTAACCACTGTTCTGGATCAGTAAACATTTTAAAATGTATTTTACTTTGATGTTAGTCCCTTTCAGGACTGTCTTTGAAACTGTATGTTTTTTAGGTACAGTGCTGTTTTGTTTATTGTTAGTTTGCTCTGTTTGTAAGTTCTTGCGTGATTGTAGCTTGTGGCTCTAGGCACTCCCCAGTGTACACAATTTCAAGTTACACTTCAGACTTACACAATTTTAAACAAGTGAGGAAATCAAAAAAAGTACGTGTTTGAAATGCATGTCAAATTTCTTTTTCTTGTGGGAATGACAGCACAGTGAGATGAAGGTGGAGGGTGAGTATTGATGGGCAATAACACAGGTGGCAGGGCAGTCATGCTATGGCCAATCAGGTTCCTGTATGTTGGAGTTTGGATATCAGCTGGACTTCCTTGTATGTGCTTGTACACTTGTCAGTACATGTACTGAATTCTGCCTTGTGCAAAATATGAATTGCACCAGACCTTCCAGAGTGTAACTACTGCATAAATCAGGGAGTGTGTGTAATACCAATTTCTTTCTTCACATTATATTTCAAACAGTTTGTCATAAGCAGTAATATTTTTCAATATCATTTGGAACTACAGAAGTACTGGGAATACCTTGCATGGAACTCAGAAGTTTGTTGTTATGTTTACAAGGGTCCAAAAATGGACCCAATTCTGACACTGTCCACCTTCCCCTCCCCCACAACTTTATTATTGACCCATCATACTTCCAGGAATAGTCTCCCACTAGTTATGAGTGAGTTAATAATGGAGAACAGTGTCGATTATAATAATATTTATTTGACATGTACTGCTAAGCTATTGATAAGTGCCTTATCGTAAGTAGCTGTAGATTTACATTCTATTTCTGTATCCGTGCTGCTACCTGTGCCTTGGTATTGAAGTTGGTTTCTTCTCTACAGGTTCTTCCAAATAGAGTTACGTATGCATTGCTAATATCATGTATGCTATATGCTTTTTCCATCTCGTCTTTGACAGGCTGAGAATGTTCAGTGAAGAGTACAAATTATGAACTGCTCTGGTGTTCATTTCCCTCTTCCCTCTCACTTGCAGATACTCTCATAGGAACCGTGCTCTGAAATACTCACTTTTTGTGCATTTCAACACAATAAAGTAGAACTATACCACTGTATTAGTATTTAATCTTTACACTTTTAGATGGGAGATGAAAAGACAAAATTCTGAGATGAATGGTAACAAACCTTTCCCAGCTTTAATATGCACTTAATTTATCATGAATGTAATCTTGATTTTTACAATTTTCCCCACATATTCTTGAATTTCGCAATATATGTTATTAGTTCATTAGTTATTGTTATCTTAATGACATGACCTTTGGATGATATTCTTATTGAATTTGGTATATGCAAGGAACTAGTTACATTAAAAATTATGTTAAAAGCATTACATATACATAAGAATATTAAAATATGTAAGCAATATAAATAAATAATAGTAGTAAATGTGTTATGAAAATGAGCTATGCACATATAATAATTGTGGTAAGTGACATGTTGTAATGTTTTATGTCTTGTTGACCATGCATCACTGTATTATCTTGTAAATAAAGCCTACTTGGTGCACAATTTATTCTCAGTATATTCATTCTTAGTATATTTATCAGTCTCTACATGTTTCAGGTGACTGTGAGAAACGACTGTGTTTATGTGACCCTTGGTACTTGTTATTCTGTGTGGATGACTGTCTGGTATGCAGGGTGCACCCTGGCATGTGTGCATAAACGCAGTTATTTGTCCCGATGATGGGCACATAGTTACCCGAAACATGTACAGATTGATAAATATACTAAGAATGAATATATTTATGCACCAGATTGGCTTTATTTACAAGATGTTGTAATGTCTTCCATGCCTTGAAGTTACTGTATTTTAAACGATTATATACACACACCATGACAACAAACATAAAGTAAATTTTCCAGGCCATGAAGCTGATCACTTGTGTCCAACAAGTTTCAGAATGTGTAGAACTGTAGAACTGTACCTCCACTCCTGTTTGTCCCTCCATGGCATTGCATTTAATTAAGTACAGGAGGAATGGTTTAGTATTGTAATATAAAAATCATATCAGATGTGGTGTTTACCTTAATATTGGTCTAGTATGGGCATGTCATTAATCAGTTATGTACTTCATCTGATAACAGTTACTTGTAACTAATCTTGATGATGAGGATACTAGGTTGATGAACTGTCTGTTATCTCATATTTACAAAAAGAACACACTTTGAGGAACAAAGTCTCTTCCCTCCATCTGGGATAGGAACAGTCTCAGTTTCCAAAAGTTGTTTCCTTTTTTTGATGCATTTATAGAATTTGTGAAAAACAGTTATTATCTTTGTCGTGTCTGTCTGTCTTCTGTCTGCATGGAGCAGCTTGGTTTCCAGTAGATGGATTTTCATGAAATTTTATATTTGAGGCTTTTTAAAAAATCTCTCATGGAAATTCGAGTTTACAAGGTAATCATCCATCAGTTACCGTCAACACAACTGTTTATTACATGTATGAGACAAGTTACATAGCTGACAGCCATGTAGCTTGATAATGTGGAAATATATGGCAGAGGCAGACAAGCCACAGATGACAATATAATACAGCACTGCAAAGATGTGATTTGCATGTCAGATATCTAAGGAAAGGATACAGATACACACTGTATTTAGTACATATTGCTTTTCCACTGCAACAGCAGTTACTCAAACATGTCCCAGTGTTGTGTTATATGTATGTGGCCTGTCTTGTTTCTGCATGTGAGACACTGGGCTAAATCCAGGAATCTGACCTGAGTGTAGTATGCCATTGTGAGAAGCTTTTAGAATTAATCTTCAAGTGTATGGTTAGTGCTATTTTAAAGGATCCTCAGACCAGTAATAGAGGAGTAGTATATATGAAACTGATTATTTAGGTACAACCGTCTTATGAGGATACGTCAAATGAGATGGGAATTCGGGAGTATACTGCCTCCTGATGTCAAGTACAATCTCTGTGAGCCTGAGGTATGTATAATGGCAGCATGTCATTAAATATACTTTATGCCTAAATTGTTAATTTACTGTAATAATTATATTTTATTATTTAATGTGTTTTAATTTCTTTCTGTTTTTTGTCTTTTTGTTGGAAAACTTTGATTTCGACAGGAAATTGTTGCAGATTCTGTGGTTCAATAAATACAGTAAGTCTCTTGCAAACTACATGAAGTCAATTGGAGATAATCATGGCCTGAATCTCACACAGGATACTAAACCTCCGAAGTCCCTTTACATAGAGGTAAGAAAATATAGACTTTAAAAATTATGTTCAAAATGAAGAACAAAGGGACAATATAAATTTGCCATTTCATAATAGGACCTACTTTCCTTCCCTAAATGGATAAAAGTAGGCTCATACTGTGTGTCTGTGTATGTGTGTGGTGGCAAAGGTAATGTCCTTGTACACACTGTGAGGGTGTATGGGGGAGTCAAGGTATAGCTCCACTTGTCTTTGACCTCAGAATTAAACAAAGGTGATGGCCAGCTTTGTGCACCAGTCACTTTACCTTGGAAAGAGGCCTAGTACACATTAAATATGGACCTGGGTGTGTCCAATAGCTGGTCTGGATGCTTTGAAGAAGAGAATGTTACTTTCCCCAGTCAGAAATCTTCCTTAATTCCTCAGGTGTCCAGTCTCTAGCCTAGTCACTCAACTGTGCTACCCAGGGTATTCTGCAGGGGCTTACCCTCAGAATCATATAAACCTCAGGATAACTGTACCTGTAATTTGGTACAGAAACTTTTTGAAATATAAACACTTATAATATATGATCAGTGGCTCTCAGTGCATAATTTTTGGCATGGAAAAATGTGTTGAATTTCTTGTACCTTGTGGCATCATTAATGCAGTAGAGTATCTTAGAAGTTACTGACTTATTGTATTGTTTTGCTACAGATTTGTTTTGTACACTGTTCTAGGTTCGTTGTCAGGTTGATTATGGAAAGTTTGAGTTAGAAGATGGTGAAACAGTTCTGCTCAAAAAAAATAGTCATCATCTGTTGCCTCGTGCCCAGTGTGAACCTCTCATACGGCAAGGGATCCTGCAGCACATCATACAGTAATGTACAGTTGAGACACAAATGTGGAAAAAGGATTTGATATGGTTCATAAGCATGTACTGGCAAGAAGATCATTCCTTAAATGAAAGAGGGTCACATAGCGACTGTGTTGGAGGTTTCTGTGATCATCAGTGTCACAATTGTTACTGTTCATGCTGATGCTGCTACAATTATTTTTCATAATACAGGGCATGTTACACACTTGTAATTATAATGTATTTAATTCCATATTGAAGTTGGTCTTTAAAAAAATTCATGTTTCTTCTAATTCCCTGGTGTTATGGAAACCTAATTTTCCAGATGTCATAAAGAGTCCTTCCACTGGTTGCTGTTAAGGCCATATTAATCCAGTTTTGATCATTTTGCTAACTTCCTTCAAGATGTTAGTGCAGGGACTACCTCTTATGTGATACTTTGGAAGCAAGAGGTAACGAGTTACACTGAAATATTTTAAGAATAATCAGCTTTTGCTACCACCAATTTTCATGTCCTTTCTAGTTCAGTTTGACTTACTCTTTCACAGTTTCCTTTTTACTTACTTGTATCATTATTGTCTTCATCTTAATTGTATTCTTATGATGGTCAGTATTTAGTGAATTACATTTGAAAAACCCTGATATATACACACATCTTTTAAAGCACTATTTCAGCCAACAGATTTTTTATTATGTCACTCAACCTAGATGACTGGTTGATTTTTGTGCAACAAATACCGGTGCACAAAATTCTCACCTTATTACATGGCCTGGGCTTCATTGTTAACCATCAGAAATTCACCATAACTGTGGTATGCCTTGGGCTAACCCCTGAGGTGGTGAATGGGTACGTGGAACCAACTACTGAATGACGCTTCCAGCATCTGGTGGAGCTTATCAACATCACCCTGTGGATCTCCCCTTGGACATTGTACGCATCATCAGCTATGCCTCCCGGCTGTCTTGGGCTATGAACTGGCCCCATTTAATGGTCACCAACCTGCAAAACCATGACACCTGGTTATGGTGGTTTGACAACCAGAGCCTGCTGCAGAAACTTTGGCTACCCCTTCAGTTAGCATTGGTATTCTCTGATGCCACTTCAGCCTCCATGGTATGTCTTGTTACCACAACAGGACCGTCATTTGCTACCTTTTAATCTTGAGAAAACTTTTTGCCTTTCAGAGTTGGGAGCGGCTCACACACACTCATGTGGATGGTGTGACAGTACAAGCTGCTCGAAATGATCGCTCTGGCTACCAATTGCATGGTCACGTGTCACACCTTGAACACTGAGTGAGGCATTACACTGCAAACGTCCATGGTTTTGCAGCTTGCATATTGTAAACAGTTTTAAATAAAGATTTCCAAAGACCACAGCTTTGTTCATTGGGTACTCTTGCAGGCCAGTCTGGCTGACCCCTGTTTGAGGGTTGCACCATGCGATAACATGGCCTTATTGGCTTTAAAAAGGGTGCACCTACCAAGAAGCAATGATAGTCAGAAGCCTTGGATAGACCAAACTCTGTTAAAGCTAAAATTCCAGGCAGGCAGTTTGTCAGGATGTTTTGACAGCTGTTGATTACAGAGGTAATAACATATGCCATAGAGAAAATTAATTACAAGTTTAGCCACTGAGATCTTTTGCTTTCAGAAAATGTTTGCATCCATTTGATATATTTCTAAACATGATTAAGAACACAATTAAAGCACTTTCATTGTTAATGAAGGGCTGTTTCTAGTTGCAACAGTAGTGCCAAGAGAAAAGTACCAGCCCTACAAATGGCAGGTGATTCTTATGGATGATTGGACTGTTTCTTGACCTGTAAGAAGCACCCTTTAATTGTCACCAACTGTCAGTAGCAGATGACTTGTATTCCCACTTTCTAGATTTCAGTACTGTTGGCTTGCTTTGTGGAATCAGTGTGAGTGAAGAAAGAATCAGTTGTTCTGGGGTCAAAGAGTACAAGTAGGACTCCTATTCAACATTTCACACACGCTGTACAAGTAACTGGTGTTAAAAGAAATTGGCAAGAAGAAAACTAGCTGGATATATTGTGAACCTTATAAATATGTAACAAGGAAAGTTTTATACTATTTATATGAACATGAATAAGTGAATAAATGTATTTATCATGGATTAACTAAAGAATTCCTTGCATTGGCTTGTGAATGGCTAGTAGGGAAGATGCCCATTATCCCTACGATAAAAACTGCTGTTGGTTATGTAAATGTCATAGGATAACATTTGTTTCTAAATAGTAACAGTATTTTGGTTTATACCTATTTTACTTGAATTTTGTTTCACATGAACAAAACATTAGTACAAATGTACTGAAATCATAAGTTGTATATTCTGTTACTGCAGCCAGTTTGCTTATTGCATAATGCTACTATTTTGTCTTGTTTTAATGTGTACATAGTAAGCAGTTGGTCTGGATGCAGCAGTAAAGTACATTGTTGGAAACAGCAACTGCATTAGGTGGCACATTTGAAATCCATTTATTGACCAACCATTTTTCAAAGAGGTCCCTGTTGATGTGGTCATGAAATCTTGTTTTGCCTAACCAAACTTGTGTATTGGTTTTGCACCACGAAGGAAACGACTGGTGTCCACTGCATAGAGTAAAATCAGCCTGTTTTCTGAATTCTTTTATAGTTACTTTGACAACACTTCCTGAAGTCTGGTTCCTGTCAACTTGTGTTTCATGTCTGCAGTATTGTGCATCCCTCTTTCTGAGTCTGCTTTTTTTTCAAACAACATTTTAATCTCCAATAATATCTTCCCTGTCAATCAGCATTATATACTTTGATTGGTATTTCCTCCACCTTATTGCATGTTTTTCAGAGTTTGACAACAAGATTTTCCACCACATGGAATATTCTTTCCTTAATAACTGGCAACAGCTTAGGTATGGTTGGCACTTTTCTCCCTTGTATATAGAAGTATTTTCTCATGTTTCTAATATTGCACTTGTTGAATCATCCACAATTTTGAGAGACTGTTCTCATTCCCAGTGACTGCAAACATCTGTCTGCACCATTTTGTATCCTTTGTTCTTGTCTAATTTTGCTGTTGTACTGTGCCCCACTCTAGCACATGTAGCTGCTCTTTCTGTTCATTTGTTTAGTGGCAATAAATATTTTTGTCTTCTTTCCTTGTATTTCCCTGTAATGTTGACTGTCATTTCCTACACTCTGAATTGTTATGTTTTGCCATTTGGTTGACCAGAATGCAGTATACTGCTACTGCACTTAGGACATGTCATTTATGGAACACATATTCGCTCATGAAGAACTGTGTCAACAGATCTACCATAATTGGTATGCAGTACATTTATGTGGATTTTGAAATTGTGCAGTTCTCACCTCAAATTGCCCCCACCTACAGAAGATGTTTTCTAAAGTGACCAAGACTTCACTTCCTTCTGAAGCCAAATTTGCCATTCATTCAGAAAATACAAGAAAAGTCTTGCTGTGAATAATATATACAGTATAATTGTTGTGAGAATTAATCTTATTGTTTACATAATGTGTTTCATTGTGTTGAATAGCCAATCTAGTAACATTTCAGAAATGTTTGTTATTGGGAGTGTTGTGGGCAGTGTAATTCAGTTTAATGTCCTGACTGTAAATTACTTCTTCTGATCGTGAAGAAAGAATACCAACAAGATGCAACAATATAGATAATTTATTGTCAATTCCAGATATTGATTATTGACTACTGTCTCGACATGTTTCGGGCATCTTTATGCCCATCATCAGGAGAAAAGACCATGTGTTACTGCATATGGGGTTTTTTGCTGGTAGTGTTCGATGTGGCTGGTTGCAGTTCTGTGGTGCTACGTTGTAGGGTGTGAACACTGTGAAGGTTGCTGCTCGAGCAGCAACCTTCACAGTATTCACACCCTACAACATAGCACCACAGAACTGCAACCAGCCACATCGAACACTACCAGCAAAAAACCCCATATGCAGTA
>Ga0123357_10008227_pt1 | contig 13002 bp, 12 predicted proteins | sample TergutEmb28metaG_FD_89873 | JGI IMG/M metagenome (GOLD analysis project Ga0123357, IMG submission 89873) | Embiratermes neotenicus P4 segment gut microbial communities from Petit-Saut dam, French Guiana - Emb289 P4 | ecosystem: Host-associated > Arthropoda: Insects > Digestive system > Gut ...
TGACTATAACACACACTTGGGCCTATTTATTTGTAACTTACTATAATACACACTTAGGCCTATTTATTTGTAATTGACTATAATACACACTTAGGTCTATTTATTTGTAATTGACTATAATACACCTAGGCCTATTTATTTGTAACTGACTATAATACACACTTAGGCCTATTTATTTGTAATTGATTATAATACACACTTAGGCCTATTTATTTGTAACTGACTATAATACATACTTAGGCCTATTTATTAGTAACTGACTACAATACACACTTAGGCCTATTTATTTGTAATTGACTATAATACACACTTAGGCCTATTTATTTGTAACTGACTATAATACACACTTAGGCCTATTTATTTGTAATTGACTATAATACACGCTTAGGTCTATTTATTTGTAACTGACTATAATACACACTTAGGTCTCTTTCTCCTTCCTTCGTACGGTTAAAATAAGGTAATGAAGTCACTCCCGGGATAACATATTTCTGCCTTGGAAGCAAATTCCCAGACTGCAGTAACATAATGCAAGTATTTCAAGTGAATCATGTCTTTCTGATAAAACAAAATAAATCACGGGTACTAAAGAACTGCCAATGTACACTCTCTTTCGGAGCGAAAGCTTTCAACAAAATGAAAGACTTTTTCACGTCTCTTCTTCGAAAATAACAAATATTATTCACCCCGGTGACAAATTAACGTCAAGGAAGAGGTAAGTATGTGTGAAAACCTTCTGTTTTTGTTTCCGACAGACGTTTGATTTCAAACAAGACCTAGCTACCAACTCTCCTAATCCATATTTTCTGTTCTTTGCCATTGTCTCTGAAGGTGAACACATGGATTCAAATGAACCATGATCACCATTTTACAAATTCTTATCCTTTACCCACTCCAGAGTTTCCTCGCAAGTCAATCGGTAATGCATCTCAAACAGATTTGTGAAATAACTGAAGGACCAACTTAACTTTCAGTCGGCATCGACACCCGTCTGTGACTTCGGGATGGTTGAATATAATGTTCCAAATTTGGAAGAGACGTTAAACAGTAATCAGCACCAGGCTTTCCCTTTCACACTTCTAGACTTACTTTTTCCTTCCCTCGTTTTCACGGTTATTTGGACTTGCATGCTCAAGGCATCAATCCTACAGACGTGTTAAATTCAAGTCACCGGGTACTCATAGTGTATCTACTACTCTCTCGTTGAACCCAGAAAAAAATATCAGAATCAACTACGGACATACAAGCCAACCTTCGTAATATTTACCATCAAGGATTACAAACACGCACACCATAAATACGTACATTCTTTTCCCATAAAAACAATTTAAAGTCTTAAAACAAACTGTTGAGACCTATCATAACACAAGTCATCACATGGCATATCTATACCTACACGGATACCTAAGTATATAGAAATGGAGAATTGAATGAAATTTTATTAAACCCTTGGAGACGACAATATCCTTAACCATATTTAACAAAACAATCATTCTCATATTCACCGTACCTGTAAAACGGGCAACAAGTTTTGTAATTCCGGTAGAATAAAAGTTTTTGACTGGACATAAAGATATTGAATTTAAATAATAATAATAATAATAATAATAATAATAATAATTCATCGGCTGTTCCGGATAACCTGAATGAGATGATGCGTAACTGCAAAACATTTTGCAAATCAATGACCAATCAGAATACATATCAAAGTTCTCATCCGCGTTCCTCTGGGTTTTCCACCAATTCAAAGAGAAATGTCGTCTTTACAAGTTTAGTTAACTTTCACTCCTTCCAAAATCTGCACGTAGTTGACAGAAAAAAAGAGTGTAATAACAAAGGATAAGACGGATATGGGTATGCATGCTTTAACGGGGCATGAAAATATTTTCCAGATGCCTTCGTTGCAATCCTGAAAACGTCATTGATTTTCACGTGTATATATTGCAGGCACAAATCGATTTCTGCAGAGCTATAGCCACACACGATCAAATTAGATGTTCATGGTCCTTTAAATATGCAGTTCCGTTTGGGAAAAGTCTGCCACACTTCATAGTAATTTTGAGTAAAGCAATATCTTCTTGGCATGGGCCCAATTTTGAAAGATAAAACAAACGTGATAGTTCCAGCGTAACACAAATAATGAAAATAAAGGAGGAGGGGTCTTGATAAAAATATAAAATTGACTTCAAACTGGAACTCAAAGTATTCCTTGATATAGAAATATGTTACAAAAGTTGTCTAGAAGTATGTGAACTCTCTTAATTTGCACGTGACTATTGCTAGGACTATTATTAAAGAGCCCGGAATTAAATCCATCTCTGTAAAATTTAAAAAAAAAGGTAAAGTGATGTGGCCCAGAGGGTAGGTAGAGGTATAACTCTCCTCTTCCATGATCGCGGCACTAGAATGGGTGAGTGGTCAGCAGCACGCCCCGGCCGCAATTTACCCCCGGGAAAGACCTGGTACCCATTGTACAGGAGGCTGGGTGGGCCCCAGGGCTGGTCTGCACGGGCGGAAAATCTCGTCCCAACCGGGATGTTTTTAAATATTTATTGTACTTTCAATCATATGCATAGGAAATTAACATCGCTTCTCCCTAGTGTTTTGGTAGTGCGTTTCTCATACCATGCCATCTAGCATTCACACTTGCACAGCCTCACACCAGCGGTGTGTGGGGTTCCCCTTCCCCATACGGTGTCCCATCCTGACAACGGTTTGCTCCTTGCTTGGGTTCTCGCCTCGAGAGCGGGCATTGTCAAGAGTATTGATAGATAGTTTCCTACCTGCCGCATCCAGCTGGCCGCCCGGTATGATTTCCATCTCGCGCGGCGCAAGAAGTCAATATGGTCGAGCAGTGATATGTCTTTGCTGCTGCATTCGGTACATAACGAGATGTGATAGCAACCATAGTATCGCTTTATTTCGCTGTGGCGGCCAGAATTCGAAATGGGGCCGTAGACACCAGTCGGCGGGAATGCGGCGCGGGTCCGTTCGAAGCATCTGCGCAATTCTTTCCCTTGCCCACAACCAGATGGCCGTTCGTTCGTTGTATTCCGTTAGCCGGTGTCCGAGGGTGTCTCGCCTTCCACAGTGTCTGCAGCGATCCAACTCCACAAGCCTCATGACGTGCAGGCGATCATTAGTCACCAATGTATCATGTACCATGATGTACCACATGGATGCGATTTCCTTCGATACCCACGCCGTATGTAGGTTTATCTGCACCTGCATTCATTTTGTGTCCGTGTGTATTTGCTTTATCCTCATTTCTCGGGATTTTCTCGTCGCTGCCGCCATTGTATGTGGAGTATTGTATACGCGCCTTTTGAAAGACCGAGGCGTTTCGTCATGTCAGGGGGGGGAGCTATGAAGGAAATGTCAAGCGCATATCGACATAGATAATCTAACGTCATATGTATCCGTCCTATGTGAGGGGGGTTCGCCCTGGGTCCATCCAGGTTCCACTCCCGGAACAATGTCGCTGTTGTAGAGCTCTTCTTCAAGTTTTGTGCCCACATTCGGCCGATCAGGTGAGCTCGACACTTCGCCTCGATGTCAATTAACCCCAGCCTCTTTGTCTTTTCGGCTTCTGTAGAGTCGATACTGGTACCTGGAACGTTGCTCCCTTCCATATGTACCACGCGACAGCAGTCGTCAGTTGTCGGGTACACGTCGTGGGTGCCGGGAACACCTGGGCCTTATGCCATATTTTCGCTAGGAGGTTTGCTTGCACGTATCCCTTGCCTGGGCTCTCATCTTGCCTGTTCAGTTCGCCCAGCTCTTGTTCATTGAGTGCTCGATGGTACTCGCGAAAGTGACACCTAGAATATTTATTTCAGCGTGGCATGTTATGTTCAGCGCATTCTTGGAAGTACTCCATCCTCCCACCGCTAGTGCCATCGATTTCCGTGTCTTCAGGCGAGCTCCCGTGGTTTTTTTCGTAGCATTGTATCGCGTCACTTATGACAGGTACGTCCGTTGGCGTCGTTACAAAGATGGTGATATCGTCAGCGTATGCCACCACCACTGTCTTTCGGGCTCGGTTTCCAATCCGGATACCCGGTAGTTTCTGGTTCAAGATGCGGAGCAGTGGGTCCACACATAAGACAAAGAGCAGCATGCTCATGGGGCATCCCTGTCTAACTTACTTGTGAATCGGGATTGGCCCAGATACGTGGCCATTAATTTGCATGGAGGATGTGGCTTCCTCATACATGCTCTTGATTCGTTCCACAAACCAGTCACTAAATCCATAGCTTCGCAGGATGGTGAAAAGATACTGGTGAGAGATTCTGTCGAAATCCTCCTGAAAGTCTAAGGAAAGGACGCACAGTGGCACGCGCGTCATCTATGCCTGTGCAATAGCCTCACGCACGGTCGCCATCACATCAAAGATGGTCCTCCCCGGCACCCCACAGTAATGGCTCGGATGTAATAGCTTTTCCATCACGAGGCGCAATCGGTAGGCGATGATTCGGGCCGTTATTTTGTAATTCGTATTCAACAAGTTAATGGCCGAAAGTCCGCCAGTGTGGTCCGGTCAGGCACACGATCACTCCATGCTTCTGTTGCGCGGACATTTTTCTCTCCATGAACATTTGGTTCATCATAGAACTAATGTCGTCTTGGACCGTTGCCCAGTTCGCCTTGTAGAACTCTAACCCAATACTGTCACTCTCTGGCGCTTTATTCTTCCCTCCTTTTCTCACGGCGATGTGTACTTCCTCCAGTGAGATGGGATGTTCCAACAGATCTCTCTAAGCCGTCGGTAACGCCCGCTGCCCTGCTTCGGCCATGTACGCGACACACTCTTCATCCACCGTGATTGGTTCGTATTTACGTCGCAGGAAAGACCTATATGTTCGTATGATGTCTTCCATTGTCTGCTGGGTGTTCCCACACTCGTCCTGTATACTTCGGATTATTCTGGCTTCCTGTCGTTTACGCATCTGAAGAATGTGAAAGAGCGCTGGTCTCTCTCCCGCTAACCGGTTTGCCTCGTCATTTTCTAGCATTACTCGCTGCAATTTGTCTACGTGTAGGCTAGTTATCTTAGCTTTCAGACGGTTGAGCATTATCATCTTCTATCCGTGTGGGTAGTTGTTCCGCAGAACATCATAAATGCACCCGTAGAGGAAATTCTCCATCTTCACAAAGCCCCGCCGACGTTCGGACCCTTCCTGGATACAGCAATGGCGAATCTGTTTTTTTTTTTTTGTATACCTTCCCTACCACATGGGCGATTCGGGGTAGAACCTTATATGCTTTCTCCAAACCGCCCACTTCTGGCGCAACCTCTCTTTAAAAGCCTCCTCGCTAAGAATGGAAGTGTTCATTTTCCAGAATCCCTTGCCCAGTCGCACGATGGGGACATCTACGGAGAGCCGCATTACCACTGATAGGTGGTCGGTGAAAGCTGCTGCCACAGTCTCCACACCTATCTGCTTGTCACTCAGTTATTTCATTGTGTCTATCCGGTCAATCCTTGAAGCTCCCATCGGGGAGTAGTTCGTGAAAACAGTCCTTAAGGGGTAAGCAAGCCACATTTCCTGTAGTTCAAAACCACGAAATAGTCCGTCGAGTACCTTAATATAGTTGAAGTCTGTCTGATTGAGTTCACGGTTAAAGTCTCCTCCGACGATCATATTGGATGGGGAGGCCCTCAACAAGTAGGGGAATTCATTGTTGTAGAAACGTTCTCTCTCATGTCGCTTGGGTGTTCCTGCCGGGGCATAAACTTTGACCAAACATATGCCTCTATATTCTACTTCTATTCCTCGTACCGACGGTAGCCTTGAGATGTTTGTGATCGTTATCTCGTTCCTCGTCACAATGGCGGTGCCCCGCCCTGCCGTCCCCACATTGGCTTGGGTCTTATAACTGCGCAGAGTGTCGATTGTATAGTGTGCGACTTACTGAAGGAAAAGAATGTCTATCTCCTGTCGTCGGAGGAAGTCGTCTAAATTTCTACCTTTGTTCTCGAAGCCAATCCATTGATGTTTACTGTCGCAATTTTGAACACGTCCATCCCACCTAGGTGAGGCTGATCTCTTGTGTAGTTACGTCCATACCACCTAGGTGAGGCTGATCTCTTGTGTAGTTACTTACTTGGAGAGTGCGTTTCTCGTCCTATTACTTTTACGTACGTGCGACCTTTAAGGATACTCTCAATTCTCATTTTTTGTTCTTTTGGGACTGCTCGATGGGGTCGCAGTCCTCACCTCCTCAACTGGTTGAGTGCGATCCTCCACCGCTACCCCACTTCTGATTTCCTGCTTACCTCTCCCTCGTTCCTCTTCCTCTCGCGCCTCTGTTGTGGTACTCACGTCTTCTTGTGGTTGCCGAAGTAGGGGTTGGCACTCCACCGTTGCGTTTGTATTTCCTAATATCTCCTCTCCACAATCCATTAAGTCCTCTACGTCCGGTCTCCTCGCAACGCACGGTGCCTTCGCATTATTCCGGATGTCGCTTCCGCCTACCGCACCCCGTTCCGGTTCTTCGCTATGTTCCGACGCTACACCAGTCGAATGCGTGTTGTCCTCTTGCATTGCTCCCCATCTTCTGCTTGGTGCTCATCGCCGTAGCCCGTCTGTATACTCTGTTGGTCCGTCTCCTCCTTCACCCCTCCATCAGACCTCGGACTCCTATTTCCACTTACCGCAATGTCGACCCATGATACTGTGGGCTCCTTGGTCGTTTCAATCCCCACTCTTCGCCACTTGGGGCAAACTTGGTTAAAATGTCCCGTTTCACCGCAGTCATAGCAGGTCTTGGGTTGTCCTTCATATGATACTAAACCTCTATGTCCCGCTATCATTATATGGGACGGAATATACTTTGTTAAGGTAATCACTACGATTCTGACGCCGCTAAAAACCTTATAACCCTATAACCTTATAACCCAACCTCTCGCTGCATCTCCTTTATCTCACCATATTTGGAGAAGGCGAAACTTACTGCCTCATCTGGTGTTTCAGGGAGAAGGTTTGCTAACCTCAAACGCCTTGTGCTCATTCCAGCCATTTCGATCTTCACTTGCGATATTTCCCCATTGTCGTGTTTGTATTCCGACTGGCCGGCAGTTGAATGTAGTAAGTCTTGCAGGCACTGGAAATTGGCGAATTTGATATACACTTGGCGGCGTGTCCAGTCTATCTGTACCATGGTCACTACATTTTCCGGCACGTGCAGTTGCTCGAAAATCCATTCATGGATGTCAAGAGCTGAAATTCGGGGGCTTTTAGGGTCAAAGGAACAGACCACAGTGTTCTGTCATTCACTCATAATTCCCTTGTTCCTACTCCGCTTCTCTCCACTCACACTAACAGTATGGGAAACCACACTACGCACAGTCACTTCCTTTCACTCGCTGAAAGCTGGCTGGCACTGCTTCACTGCACAAACTTCACGCTCAACGACTGCAAGCAGACTTTCGATCCCGGACCGTCCGGCCCGTAGTCAGTCGCTATAACGACTGAGCTACCCGGCCCATCTCAGTAGAAGTACTTGTACTTACCCACTTCAGTAATGTACCTGAGGACTTTAGCAGCCTGCTCCCGAATCACCCATATATAAAAAAAAATACTTCATTTAGAATACATGGGTTTCTATTGAGATTTGCAACTGAAGAAAGTATTCTCTCTCTAGGACGTCATTTTAATAAAAAAAATTAATCTGGGTCCAGTCTTCATGTGAAGCAGATTTACGTTAGAACGATATAAACAACAGGTACAGTAATAAGAATATTTTCGTGCAAATGCTCACAACGAAATTTCATTACGAAATCTTGGATTTTAAATGTACGAAAGGTACATACTGCCTCCTCATTATAAGTTAATTTCAGGCGTGTTATTCAAACAGCATACAAAAGGAAACTGCAGAATTAATTAATGCGCCTTACACACATGACGTCACTAGACAAGCTACCTATATTTATTAACCGCTGCTACTGAGTTCTTATTCCGTGAGCACATGCCACTCTAAAATGTACCCAAAGATTCTGCAGCTTGTACTTTTCTCACACACGCACAGGGTGCTGCTCTTCTACCACCACGCCATGCACGATGGCCATAAATAATAGTCAGATTGATTGAGTGAGCTGAAATACACTTGCGTGTTTTCGGGCGTCTCTTTATATCAAATCAGAGCTAACAGTACGCAAGGCATCTACAGCAGTAAATTTCAGAGAAGAAACTGGTTGTAACACTTGATAAGAAAATACATCGAATTAGAAAGAGATTCGCTTCTTGCTCTTAATTGCATGATCCACTTAACAGTGCCAACCGCGGTGGCACAGTGGTTAAGGTGCTATGCTACAAATCGGAAGGTCGCTGGTTCGATCCCAGCTGGTGTCATTGGAATTTTTCACTGATATAAAATCCTTCCGATCGCACTATGGCCCTGGGGTCCACTTAGCCTCTAACAGAAATGAGCATTTCCTGGGGGTAAAGGCGGCCGGTGCGTAAGGCTGACAATCATATCACTATCCTGTGCCGTTGTCATGAAACCTGTGAACCTTAACTTCTTGGAACCCTCTGAGCCACTCCAGGGCTGTAACGGGACTGCTTTACCTTTACTTTTACTTAACAGTAACCACACCTTCTGCACTTACAGATCCGTCATCTTCAAGGCTACACTGACCTGAAATAATTCGTCTACATTTTTCTAAGTGCTTCTATAGGCCCGCCCTCCACCTTCACCATCTCTCTTCCAATCGTTCTACCTACGTCTGTGTGTCTGTGTGTGTAATAATCTTGGTACGAATTTCCTCTATATACAATTTTCCCCATTTCATTATGGCTACGTTTTCGTACGTCCTGTTGTTATATTTCTCTTAGAATTTCGTTCTCAAATACCCCATATTCTGAGACTTTAATGGTCAAAATCATTGTATTTGTATACAGACATTTCTTAACTCACCGATCAGGTATATTAAATTCAAATGACCACAATGATAGCCCAAAACATCGTTAGGATATTGTATAATCTGTTTAAAATGTAAAAATTTGTAAATCCTATACAAAAAGTTGTGTTTTATGGTGTTTTGTTTCATTTTATACTATTTAGTGGAAATTAAGTCCTAAGTTTATCATATATTTCGAGGAAAACACTAAAATACTATTTGTATTCTGCACCTTTTCCATTCGCTGCAATTGTATCATACTTCTACAAATACAAATCCTCTCCATTATACATTTCGTTCGACGCTGATCTGCCTCTTTTCGAAAAATTTCTAATAAAAAACAAGAAACAACAAGAAGTGTTCCTTTCGCTGTTGGTTTTTGGAGCAATTCTCAACGAACAAGAATAATTTTAGACAAGGAAGTTTGTGAGGAATGTATGTTACTATACTGATACACAGGGCATATTCCTTGTATCGCTGCACCCAACAAAGCGAATTTATGGCACAGAAAGCCTGCATACGCCAGAATACCCAGTGACAGCTGCGTTGTTCAGGACAACAATAATAGGAACACAATCCGTACTGGACGTTTCCTACTGTCTCTTCGCGTTGCGTAAGCTGAAACTGTTTGCAGCAAGTGAAGTATTAACCCTACTCTGCCGGGCCCATTAGCTGAAATAATCTAATCAGAAGACAGAAATTAGAGCCATGTAATGCGCTAACAGAGTAAGTTTCACGCATTTCCCTCAAGATCGAAGCACAGCCAGGTTCCGAAATTGCGTCCCTTGGACCAAAAAGAGATGACTGATAACGTAAAATAAGTCATTTTTTCATTATAATATTATTGTTCCTAACCGAGTTACGTTGTTAGGAGTAATGGAAATTTAAACATATCTTAGAATATTATATGAATATTAAAATTACTTTATTATTCCAATTCTTGTATTACTCTTTCTCGCCCGCTAGTTCGGGTCCTCATTTCTGCTTCCTGTTTCTTACGGCATGGAACAAACTTTAAGAGTAAATCTTTTCCAACATTTCTTAGGAGTCAGTAGTTTACAGAGATAACAACTTTCGCTAGCCACAGTAAAAGAAAGTCACATGATACGCAACGCAGTGAACTGCAGTTCCTAACTTGTCTCTTATAGAGTTTCATTTGTTTTCTTGTTACCAAGAAGAGGCTTATCAGAGAGTTCCGCTTCGTTCAACACTTGTGACGTCGTATGATTAGAACTTGTCAACACGTGCCATTGTTTTTGGCAGCATTTCTGAAAATGTTTTCCATGTGATAATGTCAATTACTTTCTTATTTGAAGAAGCTGACAATATTAAATTGTCAACAGTTGGATGTGACACTCCAATCAGCAAGAAAGCGCAACCGTGTGATTTAATGCTACAGTGAGTGCCCAGCATTGGACGGGAAACAGGACTCGACCAGCAACATATTATTAACACGCCACAGAGTATTACAACGTTTGCACATCACAGACCGCACGCAAATAATGAGACTGGGAATTTCTGTTCGTGAAGTATCTATCTTCCTTTAAACACAAAATTTCGTTGCTGTGCACACAAAAGCTCGCATCAGAACAATCCTCAGTCCGTTCAGTACAGTTCATAACCCAAAGCAGAAGCGTTTTAATCATTTTCCTATGTACGACCGTGTCTTTAAAACAGTCTCTTCCATTTACGTTTTCAAACCAGAACTTTTTACGCACGTGCCATCCTTCCAAGCTTACTAAAATTCTCAACCCTTTTACGTTCCTGCACTCAAACACACCAACAATATTAGATAAAAAGCAATAAGTATTATTATTACTATTATTATTATTATTACATGATTTTCTCCACCCTCCTGCTACGGTTCCTTCCTTAGCACTTTTTTTTTATCAAAGCCCTCAACCCAAGTGCTTTCCTTGCAAAGGATACAAGTGTAACAACTGTACTTAACAGGAGCAGTTTCTATGAGCAGGCCTGTGTGTTCCCTTTCACTTACATTCCTCGGCATCCTTTAAAGACAGCAACAGCATATTATTCCTCTTTATCCCACCACACCTCTAAATATGATTCTAATCTGCCTCGAATTATCGTCACAATAAGTCTAAGACAAAAATCGACAATTCATTTGGAAGAATTTGTTTGACGAATCCCATTTGTATTAATTTTTGCTTCTCTCAATGAAGAGGCTTACTTTTCACTGGGAAGGAGGAAATGATAGTAGATTGGAAAAAAAAAACCGCGTAATAAAGACCCTCGTGGTTTTGACGAGGAATGTAAACGACGAGGCATGTGGCCTCCAGGAAAAAATATAAAAATATGTGCAGCGTTTTGGTGGAAATACACGAAGGAAATGAATAAGTTGTAAGAACTCTGCTACATGGGAGGATGATATTAAAATGGGTATCCACACGCTGTGCTTCCTGTTTTGTTCGCCACAATGTACTATAGCCTTACCAGATGAAAGAGCACTGATCAGTGAATAATAACCAAACAGGCCTACATAACTAATATAGATTCAAACGCAAATAACGAATTTGTAGAACTGCTTATAGACTAGAATAATACTTAAGCCTTCTCGTTAATGGGTGTTGGTATTGTTCCAGAAGAGACGCGTATTGTTGAGGACCCTAGCGACTCCCGTTACTTACCCAACACAGCTGCGCGTTGCGAAGAACGCCTACGCCACTGTCAAAAGGTTAAAGAAATGCACGCATTACTTTAGGAGGTTCTTATAGTTCGAGTACAAGTCTACAGGAATAGTTTCTGCGCACCTTGTCTTAAGATCCTACAAAGGAATTTGGCAACACTTTGCCTCTCCTTTCCTTTAGCGTCAAGTATTCCACCAGTTCTGTAAGGATCATATCCCCAGACACAAGGGCTGTAGTTCGTTAACGATGTTTATGACGAGGATATAAGGTCTGAGGAGAGATGTCAGATCCAACAAGTGGAAAATATATTTTACAATGATCCGTCTGTTGCATCACAATTTGCGCAATTTTGAACGACCAATCAGTAATTAATTGAGTGGAGTATTTCTCGTACCTAACTTTGCAATTTTTTTTTTATTTTGATAAAGGTTCTTCTGGTTATTTCGTAATACACATAGAAGCTGAATGTATCATCGAAAGGTACATCTAAGAATAAAAGAAATAAAAACAGCAGCAATGTTAATAAAAATCCAACCACATGCAACAGTATGCAGATATTTATTTACTGCAAAGCCACTCTACATGTTTCGGGTGTCATAGCACCCATCATCAGGAGTACTAAAAGCTTTAACCGCAGCCTCCGGTACAGGTCATACTGTAAAATACAAGGATTAACTGAAATGAACTGTGTTTTGGCTTGTTAACTTCTGATAGTGGCCTGATCGGGACTGGTCCCGATCAGGCCATGTTGGAGGGAAGTAGCTGTACCGATACGTAAATACTTTGTTAACTAACTTCATCCATTGCATCTTCCTATTATGCTTTTAACTATTCATATTTATTACCCAAAGAATTTTTAACTTATAAACGTCTACGATATTACATACCTAGACTTTCGTAAATATGTTAATGTACCATCACCCATTACTAGATGTAATACAGTAAAGGATGAGAAAGGTGACTTGGTTGCAGACTCCCACAGTATTGTGGCTAGGTGGAGGAACTATTTCTCCCAGCTATTCAACGTGCATGGGGTTAAGGACGTTGGGCAGGCAGAAATGCACACAACAGAACCACTAGTACCTGAGCCAAGTGCCGCTGAGTTTGAGCTGGCTATCGATAAGCTAAAAAGCCACAAATCGCCAGGTATTGATCAAATACCGGCAGAACTGATTAAAGAAGGGGGTAGAACAATTTGCTTGGAGGTTCATAAACTTATTACTTCTATTTGGAAGGAGGAGAAACTGCCTGAAGAGTGGAAGGAGTCGATCATAGTACATATTCATAAGAAGGGGGATAAAACAGATTGCAATAATTATAGACGCATATCACTTTGCCAACCACTTACAAAATTTTATCCAACATCCTGCTGTCAAGGTTAATTCCATATGCGAAGGAAATTATCGGGGATCATCAATGTGGATTTCGACGCAACAGGTCGACTATTGATCA
>Ga0123357_10008229_pt1 | contig 13000 bp, 1 predicted proteins | sample TergutEmb28metaG_FD_89873 | JGI IMG/M metagenome (GOLD analysis project Ga0123357, IMG submission 89873) | Embiratermes neotenicus P4 segment gut microbial communities from Petit-Saut dam, French Guiana - Emb289 P4 | ecosystem: Host-associated > Arthropoda: Insects > Digestive system > Gut ...
GGAATACAGAAACTAGTTGAACGATATAACAAATGCGTTGTGTTGCAAGGGGACTATGTAGAAAAATGATATGTAAAATTGCTCACAGTTACTTCTATTAAAGCCGTTAAATGTATTTTGCCTGTACTTTTTGATTCTCTCTCTTAATTCATATATTGATAAAGCGTGTAACTTATTACCATGTGTGGTTTAAATTGTAACAAGTTTTATCTTAATTTTATAATTCTTTCTATAATTGCATTCCCTTAAGCAGTCGTTTCATTATTGTCATCTTTATTTTGATGTACTATGACTACTTCCTGTCATCCATATGCGGTCAATTGTGTATTGGCTAATTTTTATCACTCGTATGTTAGGATGACAGAAAAGAGTAAGTAATGCTAAGAAATAATTATGTATGAACTTAAAAGGAATATGTTAAGAAAATCTCTAAGCCAGGCCACGTACTTTAATTGATTAGCAGATGTAGGTTGGAAGAAAAAATATCCTCTTTGTCAGCGTAGTTTATGTAATTGATGAACATAAATATTAAAGGAGTTTAGATCATGAAGGAATGCCTTACCATTTTGCTACTGAAATCGTTGTTTTGTGAATGGTTGACACGAATATACCTGAAGTAGGTAACTCAAAATTAAATGGTGTATATACAGAGATATTTCGACGTAAATAGTTCGAAATAAACTTTACACAGGGGTTAGTACTTGTTTCACATGAATGCAATAATACTTTAGAATATCATTAAGTTATGCTAATTAAAATTAACAAGTACATGTTTCTGGTATGTACAAGGCAAAACGAAACTAAGATACAGAAAAGGTAAGAGCAATAATAATATTTTATTCGCTGAATACTATAAAACTAAAAAAAAAATTCACATTAAAACTTGTCTCTTAATGACATGATGGTTTAAAGTTAGAGCTTTTCGTGATATCAGTTATTCACAAAAGTTTATAAGACATCTAGACATGTGTACGAATAAGTGACACTTTTTGAAATTTTGCAGTGTTACGTGAAATACATAAGATAAATTAAATTAGATCTATTATGAACCAAGAAAATAAACCCAACATTCTAAGATACATCTTTTAAATAATTTTTAAATTTTAATATTTGCTTGTTGTATTGTGGTGATCAAGAAACAAATGTTAGTTAATAATCCAGTTGTGTGTCTTGTGAGTCGAGTGTAAGAGTCAATCAGTCTACAGAGTACCATAAATATTAAAAGAACATTCTTACAGGCATGAATTGTCATGTTATCAGAAGTAGGTGACACGTTATACGCCCTTGCAAACAATAAGGTTTAATAACATAAAATATTTACGTGTTTCCTATATATAATAAAATGATGAACAACCTTTATAACGGACTGTATTCTTTCGTTTTTATGCGTGAGAGAAACTAGAAGTAATTATGAATGTACTTAAACAGAGTTCTTGCTGCTTTATCTGGAAATAGTGACATTCTCCACTGAGAAGAGGGTATTCAGTTTTGGTGCTGCAAATTTCGCTGTTCCATCTTATCCCATTAATGGATTGAGCAATTGTATGTAGACGTGGTTAAAACAGATATTTCAGTCGACTGAAAACACTGGTTCCTTGCAGCTATAGCATACTGCTAAGGAAAAACCTCCCGTTTTTCAGTAGGTTTATTTTCTTTTATTTTTCCTTAGTTTGTGTTCTAAATTCCTGAAATTCAGGCACAAAGTAATGCGAAATTCTTTTGAATTAAAAAAATAATATTTTTATAATTTAGACCGAAAGATCATGGCCGTATTAAGTGTTTCTAATGTGTTAAGTCTATTATAAATAGCATATAAATTTCCGTCAACACAGCTTTAATTGTAGGTTTAAATTTACAACATGTTTCGACCCTTGGGGGTCATCATCAGGTCGAGCTTAAGAACCTATTATTTACATCACTTTTTAGTCATATTAAAGTTGTGTTGACGGAAATTTATATGCTATTTATAATAGACTTAATGATTCCACACAACGGGATGAATTCGATTAATGTTTCTAATGTGGTTTACCATTTCTTTGCTTTGCAATTTTCCGAGGGTGTTTGAGGGTAATCCTAACACATCTGCGAAATACCAAATATTGCCATCGACACTAGCAAGCAGCGCCCTATTTTAAGATCTTTTTTTTTTCTAATTGCTATATGACGTAATTTTATCTGTAATTTGAAAGATAAGTAGTGGCTATATCAAGGCTGCAAACAAAACAAAAAATACATACCTACCTCTGTGTCTTACTGCTGAAAACCCCACTAAAAGATACTCATTGTCATCAGATACAGGTGGTCTGAAATCGCTCATAATTATTTTAAACAAGAGCCATTTCTGAACGGGCCTCTATGACCCCAGGAGGCTGAGGCTTCCAGAATTTCTAGACAATCGGTACAAGAAGATGGCAATGCTGTCAGCCCTAATCATCGGCCACCTTTATCCTTTAAGAGATATCTCTAGTACTAACGTCTGTTTGAGGCCGAGTCGACCCATGAGCCATAGGTAGACCGGAAGGATTCAGTCGATTGAAAATCTCAATGACCCCACAGTGCCTCAGACTTCAGAGCCCCTGCCTACTGCTTCGTTTTTATGTAATTCCAAGAAATTTAATGAGATGATTCGAAGACCCATATTTTCGGTGACATTATATTTTAATGTAATATACATAATGACTCAGATGTGTAATTTCTGTCACATTCATTTTAGGCTATATTTAAAATTTTGATGGTTTTTTTTTGCGAAATCTAGTCTGTTTGTCACAAACGAGTTTACAGACTTCTCCATAAAAGAAGACTGGTTTTTATTTAATACATGGCGAAGGGCTGGCTTTTCGACAACTCTAGTCCTGATATCTTGGGTTGAATTGAAGGATTCTCTTTCTACTTGTCCCATCAAGCTGGTTCATAATTTTTAAGGAGAAGATATTTGGTATACCTTTGTAAATACCCGACAATAAATACTGATCTATTATGAATGAGACGTATTCATATTTATGTCGATAATTCGGGAGGTTTTTATACATAGAAGGGACAGTATAACGAAAAGGGTGGAGGAATTTCTGCTGGTTAATATTTTTCTAGGTTTAAGGTTCTTTGGGTTTGATGTACCTTTCTTTGTATTGTAAGGAATTTGCATATAATTTGTCAGCCATATATTTTGTAAACTTATTTATGTATTTGCGTTTTACTTAAACCTATTTTAATTACTAAAGCGATTAGTTTATACCGTCGGCACATTTATTTCATATATTTTCTTTGCTCTCTAATTTCTTATTCCTATCACTCCATACTAGAAGACAACAAAATTGTATTTCAAATTTTACCTCTCCTGTCATAATGTTGTATTACTAACTAATGTACCATAAACTTTGCAAAAAGTGTTCCCCTTTATTAGTCATTTTATTATACTCGAAATATATCGAAACGCTTGGTGTATTTCCAAGGGATCCGTATTTGGAAGGGCGTTTGTGTATTTATAGCATATGGTAGCTGTACGAGAAAGAAAGAGCTGAATCGAAGCAACGGGTATAATCAAACAGAAACAACTCAGAAAATTGGCTTATTTGACAGCAGGTTGTCGTCAGTTTTATTGGCATGGGAACGCGAGAAACGGTTTCTTATCAAGTGGAAATAGAAGGGCAGTGTACTTGCCAAACGGTTGAAAGACGGTGCGACAGTACCCTTAGTCTTAAGCTGGAACAGAATGCGATTCTTCGGAGATTGCAAAGGGAAATAATAAAAATGGGAAGAGAAAATACGAAGAAGTGGGAAATCAAAGCAAGAACAGAAGACGGAAAAACATAATAAAATCAGTATGTAGTAATGTTCTCTTGTGTTGGAAGCAGGCTTCGGTAAACATAAGTGTAAAAACGTAAGGGGGATGTGAAGGAAATTCTTTGTGATATTTGAAGTGAGTATTGGCAATGTGATTGTACTGATGCGAAAGGCTTGAAACTATAAACAGATATGTATCTGTCTATAACACTACGACAGTATTCTTTACCTCTGGCAGTAAACGAAGCAGACTTTGTCTCGTTGTTCCTATATGCGAAAATTCACTTACTGTTTGCAACGGATGAACCGAACGCTCCTGTATAGACAGTATTTTATGCGTGTTCAGATGATATTGTGAACAAACAGAAACAAACGCTAAATACACGACACCTACAGAAATATAAGTTTATAGAATGAATTGGTAATGCGAGAAAATATTTTATCAAGAAGATAAAAGACACTGTATTCTTTTATTTAACCAACCAAAACGTAGACTATCAGATACATATGAATACTAAAAGTAAAATTCCATCATATTTTGTTAAAAAACTACCATCCTCAGCGAGTGCGTGTCCCAAAGAAAAATATCCACAAGAAAAGGTGAAATAATGGTTAGAAAGTTTCATAAATTTTAATATGATTTGCAATTAACATTAGTTGTGTGTATAAATTATATACGTACGTACGTGTTGTTAATAAAAATCCAACCAGATGCAACAGTATGCAGTTATTTAATTACTACAAAGTCACTCTGTATGTTTCGGGTGTCACAGCACCCATCATCAGGAGTACTAAAAACAGTAACCGCAGCCTCCGGTACAGGTCATAGTATCCGTACAGCTACTTCCCTCCAACATGGCCTGATCAAGCCACGTTGGAGTGAAGTAGCTCTATCGATATTATGACCTGTACCGGAGGCTGCGGTTACAGTTTTTAATACACCTGATGATGGGTGCTGTGACACCCGAAACATATAGAGTGACTTTGCAGTAATTAAATATCTGCATACTGTTGCATATGGTTGGATTTTTATTAACACTGAATTATGATGCACGGAACCATGAGATTAAAACTTATATACGTTCTGTTTAGAATGTTATAATTAAGGCATAGTCAAAACATTTCTTATATAGTATATATTTTGTATTGAATCAAATTACAATCTTTGTCGTTGGTTCTTAAGTTTTAGAGTCTGCGGCATCATATATCCAAGTACCTATTATGGTTCTCAGTCCAAAGTTGATCGTGTCTCTTTGAACTTTGCCTTTCCCCGAATGGATTTTCATCAGATTTAATATTTAGATGTTTCATTAAAATCCTTTCGAGAAAATTCAGGTTTGGTTGAAACTTAACAATGTGTCGGCCACGTCTGATATAGACCCAAGTGCATTTATTTTAATATATCAATGAACTCTTCCTGAATTGAGAGAAGTTTCATAGAAAATGTTTCGAGTTCAGTTTATTTTATCAGAAAATAATGGCACCAACGGGAAAATTACAATAAATACGGCAGAGCCAGGCTGACCGTAGATGGTCGAACATAAAGTGGCGCAAAGAAATGTACTTGCTGCTGTGTAACTAAAATAATGTTACATAAGTAATAATATTTCATGCATATTGCCTTCGACAAGATGAAATCTAGAGGAGCAAACGTATTCCTGATAAAGACTAGAACTCATGCCAAGGATCGGAAAGCGCTGCGGTGTTAACTTACATGTATATTATCTATTTGATTTTAGATTTACCTATTTTCAGTCTAATTATCCTTATTTAACATGATAAAGTTCTTAATGTTTTATGTACTGTTTTAAAGAAATTCAACGCCACGTACTTTTAATTAAGTGTAGATTATCCAGCGAGGCAAAATTTTCAAAGGAAATTTCTGCTTCTTTTTCTGAATGGTGCCAGTGCAATTTAATGTACAATAATTGTAGTAGATTTCTTACGTCTGTATGGAAGATAAAGGTAGGTTATACTTCCAAAATATATGAACTGTCTATTAAACACAAGGCTCTGTACTGCGGAAGACTGTAAACCTAGTACTCCCGCAGCAAAATCTCAAAACTCACATGAAGAATATCCAATGTAGCCTTAATACGTATTAGGATTTACAGCACTGAAATTTAAACCTTAATTCAGGCTTATCCTTTGTAATTTACTTTACAAACAGATATTCCTTATTAATGGAGATTTCCATTAACAAAGGCGCAAGCGTGTGGGGACTGTATCAATCACGGGTTCTAACTACACCACGTGCGCTTTCTTATTTAAGTGTTTGGATAGCTAATTTAACTTTTAATCTTCACTAGAACGCTTTATAACGTACTAGTTACGCTGACTAGAAAGGAAATTACCAATTACAACTGACTTTTTTTAAATATATGAGTCGTGGTGTAAAATAAGTTTATCCAGGACACAAAAATGTGTAAACAATTGTGAAATGTGCCATCCCCGTTATGTGTTTAAATAAATAGTATGGGTATTTAGTCAATAACACAACAAATGTTCTAATGATGTTTATTAGAGGATGATAATGACTACATGTTTCGGCCTAATCCGGGCATCATCAGGTTTTCATCCGAAAGAGTATTAGTGCTTTATAGGATTTATGCGGTTATGTCACGATCGTGAGATCTCATCATACGTGGTATTTATTTTTATTACTATTAAGAGACGCCGGGGAGGGGGGAGGGTATCGTATTGTGATGTGGGTATGCGCTAGCGCATACCCACATCACAATACGATACCCTCCCCCCTCCCCGGCGTCTCTTAATAGTAATAAAAATAAATACCACGTATGATGAGATCTCACGATCGTGACATAACCGCATAAATCCTATAAAGCACTAATACTCTTTCGGATGAAAACCTGATGATGCCCGGATTAGGCCGAAACATGTAGTCATTATCATCCTCTAATAAACATCATTAGAACATTTGTTGTGTTATTGACTAAATACCCATACTATTTATTTAAACACATAACGGGGATGGCACATTTCACAATTGTTTACACATTTTTGTGTCCTGGATAAACTTATTTTACACCACGACTCATATATTTAAAAAAAGTCAGTTGTAATTGGTAATTTCCTTTCTAGTCAGCGTAACTAGTACGTTATAAAGCGTTCTAGTGAAGATTAAAAGTTAAATTAGCTATCCAAACACTTAAATAAGAAAGCGCACGTGGTGTAGTTAGAACCCGTGATTGATACAGTCCCCACACGCTTGCGCCTTTGTTAATGGAAATCTCCATTAATAAGGAATATCTGTTTGTAAAGTAAATTACAAAGGATAAGCCTGAATTAAGGTTTAAATTTCAGTGCTGTAAATCCTAATACGTATTAAGGCTACATTGGATATTCTTCATGTGAGTTTTGAGATTTTGCTGCGGGAGTACTAGGTTTACAGTCTTCCGCAGTACAGAGCCTTGTGTTTAATAGACAGTTCATATATTTTGGAAGTATAACCTACCTTTATCTTCCATACAGACGTAAGAAATCTACTACAATTATTGTACATTAAATTGCACTGGCACCATTCAGAAAAAGAAGCAGAAATTTCCTTTGAAAATTTTGCCTCGCTGGATAATCTACACTTAATTAAAAGTACGTGGCGTTGAATTTCTTTAAAACAGTACATAAAACATTAAGAACTTTATCATGTTAAATAAGGATAATTAGACTGAAAATAGGTAAATCTAAAATCAAATAGATAATATACATGTAAGTTAACACCGCAGCGCTTTCCGATCCTTGGCATGAGTTCTAGTCTTTATCAGGAATACGTTTGCTCCTCTAGATTTCATCTTGTCGAAGGCAATATGCATGAAATATTATTACTTATGTAACATTATTTTAGTTACACAGCAGCAAGTACATTTCTTTGCGCCACTTTATGTTCGACCATCTACGGTCAGCCTGGCTCTGCCGTATTTATTGTAATTTTCCCGTTGGTGCCATTATTTTCTGATAAAATAAACTGAACTCGAAACATTTTCTATGAAACTTCTCTCAATTCAGGAAGAGTTCATTGATATATTAAAATAAATGCACTTGGGTCTATATCAGACGTGGCCGACACATTGTTAAGTTTCAACCAAACCTGAATTTTCTCGAAAGGATTTTAATGAAACATCTAAATATTAAATCTGATGAAAATCCATTCGGGGAAAGGCAAAGTTCAAAGAGACACGATCAACTTTGGACTGAGAACCATAATAGGTACTTGGATATATGATGCCGCAGACTCTAAAACTTAAGAACCAACGACAAAGATTGTAATTTGATTCAATACAAAATATATACTATATAAGAAATGTTTTGACTATGCCTTAATTATAACATTCTAAACAGAACGTATATAAGTTTTAATCTCATGGTTCCGTGCATCATAATTCAGTGTTAATAAAAATCCAACCATATGCAACAGTATGCAGATATTTAATTACTGCAAAGTCACTCTATATGTTTCGGGTGTCACAGCACCCATCATCAGGTGTATTAAAAACTGTAACCGCAGCCTCCGGTACAGGTCATAATATCGATAGAGCTACTTCACTCCAACGTGGCTTGATCAGGCCATGTTGGAGGGAAGTAGCTGTACGGATACTATGACCTGTACCGGAGGCTGCGGTTACTGTTTTTAGTACTCCTGATGATGGGTGCTGTGACACCCGAAACATACAGAGTGACTTTGTAGTAATTAAATAACTGCATACTGTTGCATCTGGTTGGATTTTTATTAACAACACGTACGTACGTATATAATTTATACACACAACTAATGTTAATTGCAAATCATATTAAAATTTATGAAACTTTCTAACCATTATTTCACCTTTTCTTGTGGATATTTTTCTTTGGGACACGCACTCGCTGAGGATGGTAGTTTTTTAACAAAATATGATGGAATTTTACTTTTAGTATTCATATGTATCTGATAGTCTACGTTTTGGTTGGTTAAATAAAAGAATACAGTGTCTTTTATCTTCTTGATAAAATATTTTCTCGCATTACCAATTCATTCTATAAACTTATATTTCTGTAGGTGTCGTGTATTTAGCGTTTGTTTCTGTTTGTTCACAATATCATCTGAACACGCATAAAATACTGTCTATACAGGAGCGTTCGGTTCATCCGTTGCAAACAGTAAGTGAATTTTCGCATATAGGAACAACGAGACAAAGTCTGCTTCGTTTACTGCCAGAGGTAAAGAATACTGTCGTAGTGTTATAGACAGATACATATCTGTTTATAGTTTCAAGCCTTTCGCATCAGTACAATCACATTGCCAATACTCACTTCAAATATCACAAAGAATTTCCTTCACATCCCCCTTACGTTTTTACACTTATGTTTACCGAAGCCTGCTTCCAACACAAGAGAACATTACTACATACTGATTTTATTATGTTTTTCCGTCTTCTGTTCTTGCTTTGATTTCCCACTTCTTCGTATTTTCTCTTCCCATTTTTATTATTTCCCTTTGCAATCTCCGAAGAATCGCATTCTGTTCCAGCTTAAGACTAAGGGTACTGTCGCACCGTCTTTCAACCGTTTGGCAAGTACACTGCCCTTCTATTTCCACTTGATAAGAAACCGTTTCTCGCGTTCCCATGCCAATAAAACTGACGACAACCTGCTGTCAAATAAGCCAATTTTCTGAGTTGTTTCTGTTTGATTATACCCGTTGCTTCGATTCAGCTCTTTCTTTCTCGTACAGCTACCATATGCTATAAATACACAAACGCCCTTCCAAATACGGATCCCTTGGAAATACACCAAGCGTTTCGATATATTTCGAGTATAATAAAATGACTAATAAAGGGGAACACTTTTTGCAAAGTTTATGGTACATTAGTTAGTAATACAACATTATGACAGGAGAGGTAAAATTTGAAATACAATTTTGTTGTCTTCTAGTATGGAGTGATAGGAATAAGAAATTAGAGAGCAAAGAAAATATATGAAATAAATGTGCCGACGGTATAAACTAATCGCTTTAGTAATTAAAATAGGTTTAAGTAAAACGCAAATACATAAATAAGTTTACAAAATATATGGCTGACAAATTATATGCAAATTCCTTACAATACAAAGAAAGGTACATCAAACCCAAAGAACCTTAAACCTAGAAAAATATTAACCAGCAGAAATTCCTCCACCCTTTTCGTTATACTGTCCCTTCTATGTATAAAAACCTCCCGAATTATCGACATAAATATGAATACGTCTCATTCATAATAGATCAGTATTTATTGTCGGGTATTTACAAAGGTATACCAAATATCTTCTCCTTAAAAATTATGAACCAGCTTGATGGGACAAGTAGAAAGAGAATCCTTCAATTCAACCCAAGATATCAGGACTAGAGTTGTCGAAAAGCCAGCCCTTCGCCATGTATTAAATAAAAACCAGTCTTCTTTTATGGAGAAGTCTGTAAACTCGTTTGTGACAAACAGACTAGATTTCGCAAAAAAAAACCATCAAAATTTTAAATATAGCCTAAAATGAATGTGACAGAAATTACACATCTGAGTCATTATGTATATTACATTAAAATATAATGTCACCGAAAATATGGGTCTTCGAATCATCTCATTAAATTTCTTGGAATTACATAAAAACGAAGCAGTAGGCAGGGGCTCTGAAGTCTGAGGCACTGTGGGGTCATTGAGATTTTCAATCGACTGAATCCTTCCGGTCTACCTATGGCTCATGGGTCGACTCGGCCTCAAACAGACGTTAGTACTAGAGATATCTCTTAAAGGATAAAGGTGGCCGATGATTAGGGCTGACAGCATTGCCATCTTCTTGTACCGATTGTCTAGAAATTCTGGAAGCCTCAGCCTCCTGGGGTCATAGAGGCCCGTTCAGAAATGGCTCTTGTTTAAAATAATTATGAGCGATTTCAGACCACCTGTATCTGATGACAATGAGTATCTTTTAGTGGGGTTTTCAGCAGTAAGACACAGAGGTAGGTATGTATTTTTTGTTTTGTTTGCAGCCTTGATATAGCCACTACTTATCTTTCAAATTACAGATAAAATTACGTCATATAGCAATTAGAAAAAAAAAAGATCTTAAAATAGGGCGCTGCTTGCTAGTGTCGATGGCAATATTTGGTATTTCGCAGATGTGTTAGGATTACCCTCAAACACCCTCGGAAAATTGCAAAGCAAAGAAATGGTAAACCACATTAGAAACATTAATCGAATTCATCCCGTTGTGTGGAATCATTAAGTCTATTATAAATAGCATATAAATTTCCGTCAACACAACTTTAATATGACTAAAAAGTGATGTAAATAATAGGTTCTTAAGCTCGACCTGATGATGACCCCCAAGGGTCGAAACATGTTGTAAATTTAAACCTACAATTAAAGCTGTGTTGACGGAAATTTATATGCTATTTATAATAGACTTAACACATTAGAAACACTTAATACGGCCATGATCTTTCGGTCTAAATTATAAAAATATTATTTTTTTAATTCAAAAGAATTTCGCATTACTTTGTGCCTGAATTTCAGGAATTTAGAACACAAACTAAGGAAAAATAAAAGAAAATAAACCTACTGAAAAACGGGAGGTTTTTCCTTAGCAGTATGCTATAGCTGCAAGGAACCAGTGTTTTCAGTCGACTGAAATATCTGTTTTAACCACGTCTACATACAATTGCTCAATCCATTAATGGGATAAGATGGAACAGCGAAATTTGCAGCACCAAAACTGAATACCCTCTTCTCAGTGGAGAATGTCACTATTTCCAGATAAAGCAGCAAGAACTCTGTTTAAGTACATTCATAATTACTTCTAGTTTCTCTCACGCATAAAAACGAAAGAATACAGTCCGTTATAAAGGTTGTTCATCATTTTATTATATATAGGAAACACGTAAATATTTTATGTTATTAAACCTTATTGTTTGCAAGGGCGTATAACGTGTCACCTACTTCTGATAACATGACAATTCATGCCTGTAAGAATGTTCTTTTAATATTTATGGTACTCTGTAGACTGATTGACTCTTACACTCGACTCACAAGACACACAACTGGATTATTAACTAACATTTGTTTCTTGATCACCACAATACAACAAGCAAATATTAAAATTTAAAAATTATTTAAAAGATGTATCTTAGAATGTTGGGTTTATTTTCTTGGTTCATAATAGATCTAATTTAATTTATCTTATGTATTTCACGTAACACTGCAAAATTTCAAAAAGTGTCACTTATTCGTACACATGTCTAGATGTCTTATAAACTTTTGTGAATAACTGATATCACGAAAAGCTCTAACTTTAAACCATCATGTCATTAAGAGACAAGTTTTAATGTGAATTTTTTTTTTAGTTTTATAGTATTCAGCGAATAAAATATTATTATTGCTCTTACCTTTTCTGTATCTTAGTTTCGTTTTGCCTTGTACATACCAGAAACATGTACTTGTTAATTTTAATTAGCATAACTTAATGATATTCTAAAGTATTATTGCATTCATGTGAAACAAGTACTAACCCCTGTGTAAAGTTTATTTCGAACTATTTACGTCGAAATATCTCTGTATATACACCATTTAATTTTGAGTTACCTACTTCAGGTATATTCGTGTCAACCATTCACAAAACAACGATTTCAGTAGCAAAATGGTAAGGCATTCCTTCATGATCTAAACTCCTTTAATATTTATGTTCATCAATTACATAAACTACGCTGACAAAGAGGATATTTTTTCTTCCAACCTACATCTGCTAATCAATTAAAGTACGTGGCCTGGCTTAGAGATTTTCTTAACATATTCCTTTTAAGTTCATACATAATTATTTCTTAGCATTACTTACTCTTTTCTGTCATCCTAACATACGAGTGATAAAAATTAGCCAATACACAATTGACCGCATATGGATGACAGGAAGTAGTCATAGTACATCAAAATAAAGATGACAATAATGAAACGACTGCTTAAGGGAATGCAATTATAGAAAGAATTATAAAATTAAGATAAAACTTGTTACAATTTAAACCACACATGGTAATAAGTTACACGCTTTATCAATATATGAATTAAGAGAGAGAATCAAAAAGTACAGGCAAAATACATTTAACGGCTTTAATAGAAGTAACTGTGAGCAATTTTACATATCATTTTTCTACATAGTCCCCTTGCAACACAACGCATTTGTTATATCGTTCAACTAGTTTCTGTATTCC
>Ga0123357_10008230_pt1 | contig 12999 bp, 7 predicted proteins | sample TergutEmb28metaG_FD_89873 | JGI IMG/M metagenome (GOLD analysis project Ga0123357, IMG submission 89873) | Embiratermes neotenicus P4 segment gut microbial communities from Petit-Saut dam, French Guiana - Emb289 P4 | ecosystem: Host-associated > Arthropoda: Insects > Digestive system > Gut ...
ACTAAATCGTGAATATGTAATAACTTTAGCAAGGAACGACGAAACTCCCTGATGATGATCTGAAAAGATCGAAACATTTCGGAGTGGTTTTAAGTGTTTTAAAGTGTTTTAAGTGAAAGTTATGTAGGTGCATTTGTTGGTTAATAGTTGAAGTGATTTTACGAAATGCACGGTGCAACGATGAGATTCAAAGTTGTAACTGATTTCGAAATGTAGTGTTTGCAAGCTGGAGAAGGGCTGTACTACACCGCGCTCGGAATCCAGGAGACAACAGTCTCGCATGTCTGGAAAACGGCAAGATAAACGTCGTTTCCTCAATTCGTTTCAAACTTTAAAATCCAACATGAATTCAGGTTGATCTAGGGTAGCTTGTGGCCACCACTTTGACGTGTTCCCGCCGCGACCAAACAGTCCGAATTCCATTCACTGTGACTGACGTCAAAAGAATTCTCTTTCTCAACGGATATTCGCCCTTTGCTTCGGCTCGGAATTTCCGCGAGCCAACAAGAAATGCGTTCCTGCGCCTAAATTATTACCCCTGGGAATGTGCGACAGTTTGGCTGACAGAAACTTCGAATACTCTTGTTGTTTTCGTAGAATTTGTTATTATAAATGATCATTAATATCACAATTTTTTATTTTTGAAAGCTGTTCATCATAATGCAGATTATGTTATTTCAACTCTGCCTTCTTGAAGATACACCATAGACCCGTCTATCTTAGGATGGCTCACTGGAAAGGTGAATCCAGAAACAACTAGCATCTTAAGTGCAAGTCTTACGCTTTTTGAGGTAACAAAATAAATGTAGGCCTAATTCTAGTGCCATGTCTTCTCGTAAATGAGAATCGTTGGATACATACGGGTTAAAAATATGGAGGCAAGTAACAGACGATCTACCAAAATGCAAAACACCACATTTAGAATAATGAGGTAGGCCTGTAAAATGTACACTGATCTGATGTTTATTGGACCATGCATCTTTGTGATAACTGAAGAATAAAAAACCAACTAGATGCCACTTATTATTTTATTTTACTTCTTATAGGCTCAACATGTTTCGGGCAATACAAGTCCCATCATCAGAAGCTCGCGACTTTGATGTTGATTACCACATTGGTCATTTCGTTCTTGGTTTGCTGTATGTTGGAGGTTAAGTGCGGTTAGGCTGGAGTAGTGTCCGGTCATAGGCTAAAGCTAAAGTGCTTTAGCCTGAAGCCTGGACACTACTCCAGCCTAACCGCACCTAACCTGCAACACACAGCAAACCAAGAACGAAACGACCAATATGGTAATCAACATCAGAGTCGCGAGCTCCTGATGATGGGACTTGTGTTGCCCGAAACATGCTGAGCCTATAAGAAGTACAATAAAATAATAAGTGTCATCTAGTTGGTTTTTTATTCTTCAGTGTACACTGATATTAGGGGCTACAGCTCTCATTAAGCTCACGGACATCAAATTGTACTGAGCTAATATCAAACGGAACCAGATGGCTCTGATTGTACGTCGCAGTAATTAATCAACTGCTCTTGCTTTCGGAACAAATTAGCATGCTCCAACACAACCACACTTTGTCTCATTACAGCCGGGGAATTTATTCTTAACTGTCTCCTAATCAGCTATCACTTTGACATGGGGGAGTATAAGCATACAATCCTGAGGTGACACATGCATTTCACTTCTTCTGTCGTCTCGCTTGTATTAAAACCATCCAAAATTTCAACAATTAGCTCTGCTTCCTTCATCATGCAAGATGGATTAATCGTGACACCTTCACTCCTGGGTCCATCTGTGCTGTTAAAAATTATCACGACTTTTCCACGTGATTTCAGGGTAAAAATTCTCACATCTTCTAGCTTACCACAACTTTATTTGTTTTGTTTTGAGGTCATCTTGTAGAATATTTCCGATTTCTCGGAGGAGGCCTTCTAAGCTGCATAGGAAGCTGTTTGCTGCTCCGAAACGTAGATAGATTTATGAAAGATTACACGTGTTCCTACCGCAGAGTTCATTAGTTGTCAGATAGTTTTCAAGACATAATTTAGGACCACTCAGGGTCTTGTTGTCAATATGTGCAATGCATTTCACGTAACCCCTTAGGAGGCGCACGTTTTGATGCACATATGGACCCCCTGGTTCAGAACTGTTGCTCAAAATTAATACAAAAATTGGTTTTTAAAAGTGAAATAAATGTCGCTTCGTACCAGTCAATTACGAATACTGAGTTAATTTTTTTTTTGTTCTGGCGTAACAGCCCTACTCGTGCCTAGGGAGCCTCATTTTTTAGGTTTCGAGATAACACTCAGACACGCCACACTCGGTAGGCCTCCTTTGGACGAGGGTTCGGCCCATCGCAGGGAACTCTACCTGACAGCACACAACATTCACAGGAGACAGACATCCATGCCCATGGCGGGATTCGAGCCCTCAATTCCAGCAAGCGATCGGCAGCAGACCGACGCCTTAAACCGCGCAGCTACTGGGATCGGCAAATTCGGAACATTACTCACAAAAATTAATTAGACCTACACGTCGTCAATAATGCAAGTATGTTACAAACAAAACCAGTTGTTGCTTGGCCCTTGAGGCTTATTTCGAATAACAACGCAATGTTTTGACTGCATAATTCACTTTTTTCCAACAAATACGCATTCGCCTTTTTTCAGGATAGACTACATAAATTTGATGCCCATTAGTGTCACGAAGTTTCCAGGCAGCCATGTCCGTTTGTGAAGCTCAAGGCTACTGATGAAGAAACAAAGCTAGCGAGATAAGACGTAAAGAATAACATCAAATTATCTTGAATCTTCGGTGAGTTCATACTTGTTCTTGTTACAACCAGTTTATCGTGGATACTGCAACATTGCACACTAAACCAACTGGGACGTGAAACATGTGGTTTATGATTTCTGAATTAAGTATTTTGATGCCATTGAAGCATAATTGCTACCTTTCGAAATGCCCTGTGTGAAGTGGCACTAATGCATTGAAGTATTGTTATACCATCAGACGTTTTAATGTGGATTTCATGCCCAGCGTTCCCAAGACAGTCCCACATGACGGAGGTAAGCACAGCCTCCGAAAATCTGGACATAAAATTACATGAGAAAATATCACTGCATGTATCCGCCATAGAAGCTTTACATCAATATACGGCGGCAGAGGGCCGTGACATTTCTCGTACAGTGCGAGAATTTAGACGATCGCAGCTCAGCCAATGATGTCTCCTTTCTTCAAGGATATTACACCGCTTCACTGCGAGATGGGTGCCCGACGTTACAAGACAGTATAGTCGTCTTATCGTCAAGGGTCGAAAAGACGAGCATCCATCAGGAAGAGACGCAGCGCCATATCCCAGAAGAAGGGAGATCTTCCTTATACAGTCTCCTGTAGATCCATCTGTAATAATGTGTTAAAATTCTTGTGCCGGTCCCAGTGGCCGCGAGGTCTTAGGCGTAGGTCTACGGCCGCTCGCCTGCTGGAATTGTGGGTTCGAATCCCACCGGGGCATGGATGTTTGTCTGTTGTGAGTGTTTTGTGTTGTCAGGTAGAGGTCTCTGCGACGAACTGATCACTCGTCCAGAGGGGTCCTACCGACTGTGGTGCGTCGTTGTGTGTGATCTAGAAAACTTCATGAATGAGGAACCATACCCAATAAATGTGATTGAGCTTAATATAGGAGATACATCACTGGGTATATTTCCTACATGCCGTTAATAGTGACCGCCAAACACGATTGCTGAATGTTCTCGGACAGATTGCAATGATACTGGGAGATAAAAAAATTCTTGTGTAATTAATAATTTTTTTTATAGTTGACGTATTTAAGAATTTTGTTAAAGACGTACTTATGAAGACAATAAAATTTGTTTTGTTCAGTTTCATATTTGATAAGTTACGCGTTTTCTGGCCTCAAACGCTGGTGTTTCAACCCGCAGAACATTGACAGACAGTGCGTCCGCGTGCAGCGTCCAGTTTCAGTTAGACGTCCACCGATAAACACGGCGAATGATAGCGTTTGCGAACGTGAATTTTAGTGGCTTGTCCGTGAGATGCAGTGCGACTTCTTTTCTGCATCGTGTTATGAACTGAAGCTGGTTTTGATAGCTTCCTTCGAGAGCTTTCTTAGTTTGTCGTTGACACTCTGGTTATCTTTCAACGGTACCCAAGCAGTGTGGCTGAAAAAATATCTTGGAACAAACCGAAACCATTCGTGTTGATTGTGTCGGTGCGGTAACTTCCACATGCTGCCCAGTAATTTTATACGCAGTAATATTAATACAGATAAGCACGCCGTAATGTAAGTTAAGGTAAAATAGGCTGTACTTTAATGGAAGCATCACGATGTGCTTAGACGCGTATTATGATATTAGTAGTGTACTTCAGCACAACTCTTTTTATTACACAAAGTAATTATATAGGCTACATGTTTCGGCTATTGAATAGTCATCTTCAGGACTATTCTTTACAGGTTAAGTCACAGGATGCTGTGCACACATTGGGATCCCAGTGTGTTTACATCAGTGAAATACTTAAGCCATATCATTTGTCTAGGAAAGTAAAGGTGCGAAATGTGTAACTAAGTGATTAAAATACATTTAAAATTCTTTAAAAATAGCGTATTGGCGTTTACCAGTTAAAATAGGTCCCGTTACTAACAAATATAACCTCACAACCCAAGGAAGAATTAGATAGTAACGGGACGTATTTTAACTGGTAAACGCCAATACACTATTTTTAAAGAATTTTAAATGTATTTTAACCACTTAGTTACACATTTCGCACCTTTACTTTTCCTAGACAAATGATATGGTTTAAGTATTTGACTGATGTAAACACACTGGGATCCTGCACAACATCCTGTGACTTAACCTGTAAAGAATAGTCCTGAAGATTACTGTTCATTAGTCGAAACATGTAGCCTATGTAATTACTTTGTGTAATAAAAACAGTTGTGCTGACGTAAACTACTAATATCATAAAAATAGGCTGTACCTTTGTGTGGGAACTTGATGCACAAAATTTTTGTTTTACAGTAAGTTTATTTCATGCCTGTATATGTTTCGAGCATATGTGCTCATCATCAGGAGGTCAAAATTGTACTATACAGCATCTGGTATCATCACACCTATAGGTGGCCGTCTTGTGCACGAGACCACCACTTACAGGTTTGTTGATACCAGAGGCTGTGTATGTGGCATTTCATGCCTCATGTGCTCGAAACATGTAGAGGCATGAAATAAACTTATTGTAAAAAAAAAATGTTGTGTATCAAGTTCGTTAATTACTGAGATAAAAACGTATATTAATGTTAGGCTGTAGCGTGCACCCTTCCTTTTCCATTCTTTGTGTCTACGTGTAAAGTACGCGTTTTTCTTGTCCGATTTTAATGAAACCTGAATTTTTTCGAAAAATTTTTTAAAAATAATCGTATATTAAATTTAATGAAATCCGTTCAATGGCAGCCGAGTTGTTCCATGCGGACGGATGGGCGAATGGAAGGACAGACGGACAGACAGACATGATATAGCTAATAGTCGCTTTTTGCAATTTTTCGAACGAGCCTGAAAACTGCACAAGGTTCCCCTTCCCCCATAATAAAGACGCTTTGTATTCTGTCGTCTTTTCTTCGCTGTGCAGAGAATTAAGAAGACTGTCGGCTACCAACATTTCGCATTAAGAAATACATATTGCCATACTTCGTGTTCTTAATGTCGAATGCACAAGCTGCTAAGAATATTGAAAACGTAGTCACTGGTTCTCCCTACGACGTCGGCTAGTGTAAATTGATTTGCGTTTTAACTTGAGGTGGTTAGTAGTTACATGTGTAAGCGGAGTTCTGGCAGTTTAAAGGATCGTTAACAGCAGTTTGTGGCTCTTGCTGATTTGCTGTGCTAGTGACAGACATTTGCACCTACGGTAGAGTAAATTTAGTTCCTAATGCTTAGAATTCATTGAGCTCTTCAAAACGCGGTGGCAGCAATACATAACCACCTGTTTGAACAAATAAAATTCGCTGCAGAATATCTTTGGCAGTCCTCATGCATTATGGTGTAGGTTCCTTATACATTCGCCATTATGTTAGCGTGGACACGCAGCTGAAGATACAAGAGACACATCTGGCCGCCTGCATCAGTCAACAGCTAATGAGGTAGGAAATGTAGTTATATTGAGCAACAGACACATCCCGGAAGGACTTTTGCCCTTGTGTTTTAATTACGTCTGGATTGGATCATGCACATTCTGAATAAAAGCGTAAGGATAAAAAGATAGCGAAAGTGATGCCACTGTTCAGAAAGCACGAGATGCTACGTATATCGCCGCCATCGATTGATTTATTTAATCAAGTTAAGACAACATCAGAGGAATACCTAAGGTCAGTGCTCCTTCGAGTGCAAAATTGATTGTGTAAGGGCATTGTGCGTCTGAAAGATACAACACAGAACTGGCTGTCAGTCAGTGATGTTGTGGTGAGGGAACACGGCATTCCAGAAAACGTATATTGTAGAAGTGTATCTGATGTTCAAGATTGTAGAATTCAAAGTCCTCCTTGCTCTTAATAAATTCCCAAGATGTCCGCCGGAACTTGACATCACCCATCCGCACATCCAAGTTAAGTATTTGCTGCATAGCACCAACTCATTGGTGCGAATGCACGACCAGGGGATTATAACTAATTTCAGGAGCTATCACACTCACCGCACATTCTACACTATGTTGGGTGCAAATGAGGAGACTTTGTTAAGTGTCAGTGAATGCTGGAAATGGTACGGCGTAGTTGACCACTGCATGGTTTATACGTAGGAGTCCACAGAAGAGCACGAAGTCCGTGGCTCTAAACGCCTTTCGGAAGAAGCTTGGACCAGAGGCACTTAATGACTTCAGGGGTTTCTCCAAACGGTGTGACAAAGTACGGAATATCCTCTTGTTAATCCATAAAATTCTAGGAGAATAATTTGCTGGTATGGAGGAAGCTGATATACAGGAAATTCTCACTCTCATGCTGCTGATTTAATGGCAGAGGACTGGAAGGCTGGCAACGCTCGATGAAACGGAGGATGAACAGGATTCTGACGCTGTTTTGGACATGTCTTAGTTGAATACCAGTGCTCTGCAGAAAGTCTCCCAAATGGCGAATGATTCAGTCGATTGTTTCTTTTAGATCGACCATTTCATGAACAGGTTCCTGACTGTAAAGCGCAACATGCAGGCTGTTATGGCACTTGCGGGGAGATGTAGAAGGACATGCAGAAGGAGGAATGACGATCGAAAATCACCTCTTTCGTTAGTAAGTCCTCTCTTCCCCTCCGATATTCATTCTAGTTTTTCAGTCATCGTGAGAAATTCCGGCGACGAAAGCAGATATTCCATTGAGAACCAACACAAACATTTTTGTGTTAATTATTAATTAATTCGCTGGGTATCATATTCTGCGTGTCTTTGTTTTCCTAACTCCATTTTTCTCATAAGGTCTTAAAATTGCGCATCGCAGTAGTACGGTTGTCGCGAGTTTTCAAGAACATAAGGATTGGTAGTGGCAAGACTTTGCTGAACTTCCTACAGCCTACAAAAATTTAACTTTCCGGTTGTTGTGATGGAAATGAAGTGTGTGTTCTGTAAATTTCGCATTGAGAGTTTGTAAAAATGTTTGGATGAATTTCAGGCTTAGATATTTGAAGTTAACTACTCGAATGCCGTCCATCTCAACGGATTTCTTTTGTTACATGTGACAAATCATATATATGGCACAACATATACAGACTAGGTTTTCAGTCAGAATATATAAGGGGCAGTAACGTAACCTGCTGAGACTGTTTCAGTCCATTAAAACTTATTAGGTTGTGAATATCACGGCAAGTTCAGTAACACGAATATTATGACAAGTTACACAGCTCCACAAGATGCCATTCTGCACTGTACAGTTCTCATTCGGAAGTGGCGTCAAGAATGAAAAAGAACTAAATTATTTTTAGAAATTCTTTTCCCTTAGGAAGCAAACAACATATGAGGGTAATTTAGAAGCCGCCGCTGCAGGAAAAATTTCATTTGAGGGGGTAAAAATAGATGACCAAGCCTTTTCAAGCAACCAGCAACTTACAAAAATATCATAATGAAACCTACAAGTATCTGCTCAGTGTTATACCGGCGCTTACAAAGTTGTATACGGATGTATTCATTTAAAACAATGTGCCAAAGTATGGCCAATATCTCATTGAGCATAACATGTATATGCGATTTCACACACACATAAAATTAGATCCTGTCACCTACTTGTAGGAATAATGCGTCAGTCCATCTGAACGATCACACCCTGCAATACAACTAGGTTGTTATATACTGCGATATGGTCTTACATATATGCAGCCTATTTTCCAATGTTTTATTTTTCTCGTGGCTGAGTCACACTTGCTTCTTCTATTGTAGTGAAGGTGATTGAAACCTCCTTGTGTATAATTCGTCACACCACCAAAGAAGGGCAGAGAATAGTTGTGGTCCAGACGACTTTTTAATCCGTTCATTTGCCCATTGGACCCTTCGGTTGACAGAGAATGTGCGAGATACAGACTGAAGCTTTCAAAGCGCAGTGGTTGTTACATGCACCACCTGCTGGAACGTTTAATAGGGTAGGCAAGGTACGTATGACGTAATACTGTGGCGCTTTCGCGTAACCATTGTTGTCGTGGAAACGCAAAGAGTCTTTCCTTTGTATTGTTGCGCTACTTTTGTCTCTGTTAACACTGTAACTGGCAACTCTACCGATGGTATAAATCGTACTTACAGGTTTTCATGTAAAGTGCCCGATATTTTTGGTCCGATATCAAATTTAGAGCTTGTAGACAATTTTTTTTTAAGTCCCCAACTCAGATTTCACAAAAATCGGTCTAGTAGGAGCCGCGCTGATGTATGCAGATGAACTGACGGACGTGTCGAAGCAAACAGGAGTTTTTGCTATGCGATTGCGCCTAAAAGGGATAGGGAAATTACGTATAACGTAACATTGAGCCACGTTCAGATTTATCATCCTGGACGCTTGTGAGAATCTCATAACATTTAGTGCCCTAGGTAGGGGCACACTGCTGCTTCTTGTTCACAGCTGCCTAGAATACAGAATGAAATTACTGTTATTGGAGCCTGTCATTATATTTATTTTATAAACTGTATTTCGACTTTGATTTTTGCTGTTAAATTTATCGGTCAATTATGATTTCTAAATTTAAGGCCTTCGAAATATTTTGTATTTTTTTAAAGGGCAACCAATATTTTGTTCACAGTTTGCAGACATATTATAATCTAGACACATACCAAATTACATGTCCCCAGAGATAAACAAATATTGTGATCCAATATCTGAAGTTTTGTCTTCATTTTGCTACACGCAAATCATGTCCTTTTTGTTCCATTTATTATTCTCAATTATGGCATGTCAGGCTTTGCCATATTGTCTCATAAATATCAATATTTTGGGGAGAAAATTTGTTCAGTACAGAAGGTGTTTATATTTTCACTCCACCTTTTATGTGTAAATAGTTTCAATCCAATAAGAATTTAACAAGAGAAGTAATGAATTTCCTTAGGTCTTCGTGCCATGTGCCAGATGTTTTTGTTCGGTTTTATCCAAAGTTGAATATTTCCGAAAGATTGTAATAAAAGCTTTCAGTGTAAAGTTTCACGAAAATACGTCCAGAGGGAGCTTAGTTGTTCTATGAGGAAGATGGGCAGAAATAACGAGGCTAAAACGTTTTTCGCAACATTGCGAAGCCACATTACAACTCTGCACTTTGCGAGATTTTAGGTTTTTGCAGCAGTAGCTGAAGTTTCCATTTTCGGAGTTTTGGCGCCGCGTCACTCTGTGATCGAATCTCATCGTTTTAACATAAGCACTTGTCTCGAAACGTCCGGTTGTCGCAAAAGTTGGAAGCCGATTGGTCAGTGACGGGCATTATAATCCAGAATAACAAATCAAAACTCTGCATTTTGCCCACCAAATCCTTTCAGGTTCACCGTATATTTCTTTGAATAAAGTGTCACCTCCCTGTGTAGCGTGGACAGGTTGGTTTTTTAATGGACATGCAATGCTTTTCCTGCGAGGTCGGAAATGAATGCTAGAAATTGTTTAAATGCAATCCGGGCCTCAAAGGGTTTATCTACAACTGGTATAATGTCTTGTCTAGACAGAGAGTCTCAAGCAAATGCGTGTAGAGCAATTCTGTCTGGTTCACAATTGTTACGAATAACCATAACGTTAGATAGCATAGCTGTATAACCTTCCTTTGTTATTTTCGTCTGGTAAAGGTTATGTTTGGTTGGCTTGCATAACCTTTGGATGCTTGAAGCTAAGAAGATTGCAGGGAAACCAAGACGCCTCTATACGGCAGTTTGAGTCGTTGAAAACTTTCGTTGTCTGGTTGTGTCATGGCAGAGCTCTGTAATTCACATCAGATCTTATGTTTTATGAAAGGTTATAAGAGAGAGAGCACCAATGGAGGGAAGAGCACGCAATTTTGATACTATGGTCAATTTTACAATTTGAAGAATTAATTTAGTGGTGTCCACACTAGGGGGTTTGACTTTTGTGAAATTGAATCGGGAGGGCTGCATGAGCAGCATTTTAGGAATCTGGAACTTGTGAACCTTCTCAACGGTTACCTTTATACAGAAAATCGCCTCCTGTGTCCCCATGCCCAAACCACCCTGCAACCGACTGTTTTTGTGCCCGTCTTGGATTCGATCCCCCAACCCCTCCTTTCCAGGGCTTATGAAAAACGCACTGAAAGTGGACGTTTAAGCGCTGAAATTAAATTACCCCAAGAAATCATTCAGCATAATGTCTTGTGCCTACCCCGCCTAGGAGCTTGCCGCGACGTCTGTCTTTTAAAATTGGAGCGTAAGTTTCCCCACATGACTGGTAAGTTTTGAAGGTGCACACAGATGCATGATTTGCAATGACTTTCAGAATTCCGCACGTGCATGCTTTAATGATAAAATTACGCGGGCAGCAAGACGGAGCCTAAAAGTCATGGGAATGAAAATGCCGGAATGATTACCAAGGCGAAACCCGGCATAGAAAATGTAAAGAAATTCGGCCGGGGTCCGATTCTTGAAATTCTTCTAAATTACGTAGGAAAATTTGGTTCTTACCTCACAGAAAAATTCCTTCTCCTCTATCATAAGACCAGTTGTTAATAATGTTTAGGGAAGTGGTCTGTGATTCTTGTGAAAAACACAAAATTCATAAATAAACTGTAGGTAAAATACGTAGTTGTAAGTGTTAAATTTCTGGTCTGTATAGGTACCACTGTGATTTTAAAATGTTTGTGTCCTCTTATTTTGCTATATTTTTATTATATTAAATATTTATAATTTGTTAGGTGTGAGTGGCAAGTAGCTTTGCAGTAATTTAAATTATTTCGTTGTCAGTGTATTTAATGCCAGGTTTAATTATCCGGTGTAATATCCCAGCTTGGAAATCGAGTTAGCTTTCAGTGGACTTATATTTATGATTATTGTGGTTTTAAAGTAACTTACAAATATTTTTATCATTTCACCTTGCATTCTGTAGATTATTTGATTACACACACCGACACATGCACATGTGTGTGTGTGTGTGTGTGTTTGTGTGTGTATATACATATATATATATATATAACTTAAGAAATCTAAAATTTACATTAAAACATTTAAAATGCTCCTAAATGTTTCGATCACACGATGATCATCAGGGAGCATACATTGTTCCGTGCTTTGGTGTTGTGGCAGTATGCTGCCACAACACCAAAGTTAACATAACGAAGTAATTCACTGAATGTTTTAAATTATAACTTTAGCAAGGAACAATGTACGCTCCCTGAGGATGATCGTGTGATCGAAACATGTAGGAGCATTTTAAATGTTTTAATGTAAATTTTAGACTTCTTAAATAATATACTCTTATATGTGTGCATGTGTTGGTGTGTGTAATTAAATAACTTACAAATAATATCATCATATGAAGTTTACCTGCCTCTATTCTCTACGTGTGCGTTTAATATTATATCGATTTATAAAATGTCAGATATAAACGATAAAACTGAACACGTCTGATGTTATGTTCCTGGAAGCTTCGTGGCCTTTAAGAACAGAATGTTACTATGAATTCTCCTTTCTTTCTCGTCGAACTTTTAATAACTTCCTTATCTGTAATCTTGCTCTGAGACTTCAGCAGCATCTGAGCGTCCATCTCGTTTATTTGTTATCCTTCCCTCTTTCAATCATAACACAACGGCCGTGTGCATTCATCATCCCTGTCTAACTCCTGCAACTTTGTTGGCAAGAACCGAAGTCTATTCGGAAAATGAGTCGCTTCGATAGAAATGCTTGCTGTAACAATGTTGAATCTAAGTTTGTAAACATCTTGTGTCTCCACCATTAAATCCAATCATGTTTCTCTTCCGAATTCGGTTCATCCTCAGTTTCTTCTAAATGCGTGTGTCGTGAGTGGTCCGTGGAGACAGAATTGATGTTTGTGCTCCGTTTTTTTTTTTGTTCCGTGAAAAATCCATTGCAGAGTTTGTGTTGCCAAACGTAATGGCACTCGCCTGTAAATGTTGCGATATAGCTGCTGTATTTATATGGGTTATCAGAACGTGTAGCCCCATATGAATGATGGATGTTTGGGAGAAAAAACACAGCTTCCGCCTTCAGGGTAGGTGGCTGAAAGGAAGACGATGAAAATGAGAAGAGGCCTGAAGAGTGAAGAAGGATAGGAGAAATAAGAAAGAGAATAGAAGAAAGAAACTGCAGAAGGAACGAAAGAAAGAATGAGAAGTAGAAGAGGCCGAAGAGTGAAGAAGGATAGGATAAATAAGAAATTGAATATAAGAAAGAAACTGCAGAAAGAACGAAAGAAAGAATGAGAAGTAGAAGAGGCCGAAGAGTGAAGAAGGATAGGAGAAATAAGAAAGAGAATAGAAGAAAGAACCTGAAGAAGGAACGAAAGAAAGAATGAGAAGTAGAAGAGG
>Ga0123357_10008231_pt1 | contig 12999 bp, 9 predicted proteins | sample TergutEmb28metaG_FD_89873 | JGI IMG/M metagenome (GOLD analysis project Ga0123357, IMG submission 89873) | Embiratermes neotenicus P4 segment gut microbial communities from Petit-Saut dam, French Guiana - Emb289 P4 | ecosystem: Host-associated > Arthropoda: Insects > Digestive system > Gut ...
TCGCCGAATCTTCCGGCACCTCGACGCGGGTGGCTTCCCCCCAAGCCACGGCTATTGCCGAAACCGCGCGAGGTGCCGGATATCCCGTCACCCCGCTGGAGACGGGCGTCCTGCTCGTCAACGGGTGGGCGGCCGACCAGCTTGGCCAAACCGCCGCCATGAACGGCTGGGTGCTGCACGAGTTGACGCCGCTACAGATGTCACTTGAGGACGCCTACCGCAAGCTGACGGAAGGCGTCGGCGAGTATGTGGGGACGAGGGAGACGTCAGCATGAGTACAACTAATGGACGGGTCAACTTCGCCCGCGTCGTCAAATCGGAAACGATAAAGCTTTTCACGCTGCGATCCACCTGGTGGACGCTGGCGATCGCCGCCGTGATCACCATTGGCATCGGCGTGTTGACGGCCTACACGCACCGGGGGCTGGCGCTCAGCCGCGACCTGATCGAGGCCGGCAAGATCTCGCCCCTGGCGATGCGCGCCAGCGACGCCGTCACCAACCCCAGCGCCGTCTACCTGGCGCAGGTGATCATCTGCGTGCTGGCCGTGCTGGCCGTCACCAACGACTACTCATCCGGGCAGATCCGCTCGACGCTGGCCGCCGTCCCCACCCGCACGCCGGTGCTGGTGGCCAAGGCCGTGATCGTCGGCGTGGTCGCCTACGTCGTCACCTTCGTCGCCTGGTTCGTCGCCATGCTGGCCGGCTGGCCCCTGCTGGCGGGCTTCGTCAGCGGACGATTGCCCCTGGAACCCGGGTGGACGGTTGTGGACGATCGCTTCGCCGCGGCGACCCTGGCAACCATCGCCGGCATGGCCCTGGCCAGTCTGCTGATGGCGGTGTTTGCCCTAGCCGTCGGCGCATTACTGCGCAACACCGCCGCCGGTATCGCCGTCGTCTTCGTTGTCATCATGTTGCTGCCGGGCCTGATCAGCGCCCTGCCCTGGGCCCCCGCGCAGACTGCGTCGATATACATGCTGACGTCCTGCCTGCAGGGCCTCTACATGACAGCCGGCGCCGCGTTCGACTTCGTCAAATCACTGTGGACGGGCGTCCTGTGGGCCCTCGTCCCCACCGTCGCCGCCGGCATTCTGCTGAAGCGACGCGACGCCTGACCAAGCCATCGGCAGCAACTCCGGACGCGACAGGTTTTCGTCGTCGACCGCGAAGGTTCGCACCCGGCCGACTGCTGTTCCCCGCGATTCAAAGCGCACGGTGACACGGCCGCGGCCCGAGCCCCAAACCCAACCGCGGCCCAACACCTCGTGGTAGACGTCCTCGCCGGGGCGCCAATCCATGCCATGGTGCCGCAGAGATCGCGCCTCACTTGCCTCTTGGATCACCTCTTCCGTGATGGGCGCGTCCTCGTCGTCCGTGAAAAGTTCTTCCTGCGCGGCCTGCGTGAAACCCGAGACCCCCAACCCCACCAGACGGACGCCGCGGGCCGCGTCGACGCCCACAGCCAGTTGGCGCCCCACGCCGGCCAGGCGCTCGGATCTGTCGGTGGCGCCCAGGAGCGTGCGTGAACGGGTGTGAGTGCTGAAGTCGGCCAAGCGGATTTTGAGTGTCACCGTCCGAGCGAACAATCCGGCCTTGGCCAGGCGTTTCGCCACAATCACGGCGTCCGTGCCGATCTGACGCTCGATCTGCGCGTGCGAAGTCAGGTCTTCGGCAAAAGTGTCCTCGACGGAGATCGACTTGGCGTCACGTTCCACCTGGATGGGGCGATCGTCCTCGGCGAACGCCAGGCGGTGTAGCCCGGCACCGATGTTCTCGCCCAGCTCGTGCGTCAACTCGCGGGGCGAGGCCTGTTGCAGGTCGGCGACGGTGCGGATGTTCAACAGCGCCAACCGCTCGACGGTGGCCGGCCCGATACCGGGGATCGCCCGCACCGGCAGCGGCGTGATGAGGTCGAGTTCAGTACCGGGGGCGACGATCAGTTGCCCGTTCGGCTTGGCGGCCTCGGACGCCATTTTGGCGATCAACTTCGACGTCCCCACCCCCACCGAGGCGTGCAGCCCCTCCGTCCGCACCGTCAATTCGTCGCGCACCCGGGTGACAAGCGCGTCGACGGCGTCAAGGTCGCCGCAATCGAACCCCCCGGCTTCCAAATCGACATAGGCCTCGTCCAAACTCATCGGCTCGACCAGCGGCGACAGTTCGCGAAGCAGCGCCATGACGACGCGGCTGGACTGCCGGTAGGCGTCGAACCGCCCGCCCAACACCGCCGCGCGAGGTGCCAGCCGCCGGGCGATCGCCATCGACATCGCAGAGTGCACGCCGAACACCCGCGCCTCATAGCTGGCCGTCGAGACGACGCCGCGTCCGCCCGTCCCGCCGACGATCACCGGTTTGCCGCGCAGGGACGGCTTGTCGCGCTGCTCGACGGACGCGAAGAACGAGTCCAGGTCGAGGTGCATGATGTGAGCGACACGAGGCATTCAACTGCCCCGGGTGGCCACGGCCAGAAGGTCGGCGGCTGAACCGTCGCGCCGCTCGTATTCGACGAAGTCGAAGCTGTCATGGGGTTCGCGGCTGGTCTCGACCCAGTTGTCCCCCAATTCGGGGAAGGTGACGCTGCCGGACGGCGCCTGGTGCACCAACGTGAGGTCCAGGTTCGTGGTGTATGGCCACAGCGCCCGGTATACCTGGCCGCCGCCGATGACCCACCAGGGCTTGTCGGCCGGCAGTGCCTGCAGCGCGTCGTCCACGCTGTGGACGACGATGACGGATGACCCCCTTTTCCCGTCATCCTGCGCGGAGCGAGCGAAGCGAGCGGGAGTCGCAGGATCTGGCCCACTAACACTGAACGACTCGTCCCTCGTCAACACGATCGACGTGCGCCCGGGCAGCGGGCGTCCCAGCGATTCGTAGGTGGTGCGGCCCATCACCAGCGCCCCGCCCATGGTGACGGCCTTGAACCGCGCGAAGTCCTCAGGGATGTTCCACGGCAGGCCCACCCCGTCGCCGATGACGTCGTTGGCGCCGACGGCGGCGATGGCGGTCAACTTAGGCATGCCATCAGCCTAGCGGTTGACAACCCGTCAACCTGTCTCAACCGGCCAATAGACCGGCGGCTTGCTTGGCCAGCAACACACGGGTGACGGCGGCGTCCACCAGGGCCGCGAAAGCCGGGTCCGCGGCAGCCTTGGCCTTGACGTCGGAAAAAGCCGGCTGTATTTCCTGCCAGGTGGTGTAAAGCGCGATGTCGCCGCCGGCCGCGATGAAGTTGATGGCCCGCTGGCCGGGCGTCCAGGCGGCCACCGACTTGGCGTCAAGGGTGTCACTGATCACCACCCCCTGCCAGCCCAAGTCGCCGCGCAGCACCTGGCCGATGACCACGGACGAGAACATGGCCGGGTTCGCCGGGTCGATGTTGGCGTAGGTCGCCGACGACACCATCACCGCCGCGGGGCCGGCGGCAATCGCTGTCGCAAAAGCCCCAAGGTTGGCGTCACCCCTTGTCGTCACCTCATCGGTAATGCCGTCGGTGGTGACGTCGGTGTTGCCGGTGATGTAGCCCAGCCCGGGAAAATGCTTGACGCACGCCTGTACCCCGCCGGCATTCATACCTGTCACGAAAGCCGCCGAGTGCGCCCCGACCTGCGCCGGGTCACTGCCATATTGCCGGTCATAGTGGGCGATCGGCATGTTGGTATCGAGCATGGACGTCGGGACGGTGTCGGCCGTGGGTGCCAAATCGATGTTGATGCCCGCCTGGTGCAGCTCGGCACCCCATCTGGTGGCCTGCGCCGTCAAATCCGCGGGCGACATGGCACCCTGGTCTAAGGCCGACGGCATCGTCGAAAACCCGTCGCCATTCAAGTGCTGCACCTGGCCGCCCTCTTGGTCGACGGCGAGGTAAAGCCCTGGGGCACCCTGTGCCACATAACCGTCCAGGGTGCCCGTCATGGCGATGACCTGATCCATCGTCCACCCGGCGTCCATTATGATGACGCCGCCGACCTGGCCGTTGGCGATCATGGGCTGCAAGGTGGCGATGGGCGTGGCGCGCTTCAGCGCCACCATGAGCAGTTGGCCGACTTTCTGGTCGAGCGTCATCGCGGCGACGCGCGCCTTGACGGCATCCACGGCTGACTGCGTCGGTGTGGGCATGGGGACGGGCGACGCCACGCCGGCCAACCCCGACGCTTGGGGTGACCAAATCGACGGCAAAGCGACCGGGCCCGTCGAGCAACCGGCTAACAGTGACGCCACCAGCACAGCCACCAAAAGTCCACCAGGTTTTCGCACCCGTCCATCGTAGACCGCCATGGTTTAGCATATTTAGTGACGCGGCGCGGTTGCCGCGTCAGCAGGGAGCAACCGATGGACCAGCAACTTTCCGCCCAGGAAGCACTGGCGGCCGTCACCAACCCCGCCACGCCCGGAACCAACCTGCAGGCCATCGCCGCATCACACCCCGAACTTTGGTCCCAAATCGCCGCCCACCCCAACGCCTACCCCGAGCTTCTCAATTGGCTGGACGCGGTTGGCGACAGCCAGGTGCGCGGCATCGTCGCGGCCCGCGACGCGGGCATCCCGATGCCCGAAATGCAGCCAACCGCGCCGCCCCCGACAATGACAACCCCCGCACCGACCATGGCGATACAGGCGCCAATTCCGGCGCCAATGTGGGCGCCGGAGCCGACCCCCGCGCAACCGCAAACCGCTTGGGCGGGCTATGGGCAGACCCTCCCGGCTGAGGCGGCCTGGGCCGGGTATGGGCAGCCGGCACCCCGGATCAACGGCGGCGGTAACCAGAATGGAAGTGGTGGCAACAATGGAAGTGGTGGCAACTCGATGCGACCACTGATCATCATTTTGGCCATCGCGCTGGTTATCGCGGCCTGCATCGTCGCCTACCTGCTGTTGGCCAAGCCGGCCTCGTCGGGCAGCGGGGCTTCAAGTGCGTCGGCAACCACGCACACCACGCCGTCGCCCGCCCCGTCGGTGGTCACCGTCACCCAGACGGAAACCCAGACCGCCCCGCCGACGACGCAGCAACCGCAGGACCCGGAATCCGTCGCCTACCAGAACCTGATCAACCAGGCCAACTCCGATCTGCCGCGAGTTCAGGCAAGCATCCAAGACGCGTGGACGAACCTGCTGGCGACGAAGGAGTCGGGCACGCTGGCAGACGGCACCACGTGGAACTACGAATCCATCTGGAACCTGTACCTCTCAATGAAGCAGCAATACCCGTCAGCCCTGCTTATCCAGGGCAACACCTACACATCGACGAACCTAGGGCCCGAGTGGTTCCTGGTGGCGTCGGGGGTCACGTTCAGTGACCCGGATTCCGCGCTCGGCTGGTGCTACACTAACGGCCTGCCGGACAACGACTGCTTTGCCTTCCGCTTCACCGACATCGACGGCACCAACGCCAAACACCAAGGGTGACCAGCAGAATTGACTACCGGAGGAATCACATGAAGAAATGGCTAATACCGGTTATTGCGCTTGTTGGCGTGCTGGCGGCGATCACCCTGGCGGTCACCCCGATCATCAAGGCGACGCCGCGTGGCATCCCGATGGCGCTGTTGAACCTTGACCAGGCGGCCACCGTCAATGGGCAGAGCGAGAATTTCGGAAGCACGGTTGTCACCAACCTGACGACGTCGGCGGCTGGGCTGAACCTGCCAGTCAAATGGTTGATGTGCACCGAACAGGCCTGCGTCGACAATGCGATGGCTGACAACACCGTCTATGCGTCCATTGTGATTCCGCCCGATTTCACGTCCACCATGGCGGCCGCGCAGGCCGGGACGTCAAGCACCTCCCCCAGCCAGATATCGGTGACCATCAACCAGGGCAAGAATCCGGCGGTTGCGGCGGTGATAGCGTCCATGATGGCGCAGGTCAGCCAGGCCGCTGGGCTGGCATTCAACACCACATATATCAATCAGATCCCCGCCGATGAGGGCAACGGCACGCCGGCCACGCTGCTGGCGGTGCTGATGCTTTTCGCGTCCATGATCACGACGATCGTGTTGGTGAATGTGATCAAGGTCGACTTCACCAGGCGCGCCGGACGCGCCAAGACGATTCTGCAGCAGGTGGGCATGGCCGCCGGCCTAGCGGCGGTGACGGCCCTGGTAGCGCCGCCGATCATCGGCGGTCTGGCTGGCGCCAAGTTGCCCTACTGGAACCTGGTGGTTCTGATATTCATCGGATTTTTCGCCTTCGCCACGATTGTGCTGCTGTCCGTCGACTGGCTGGGGATGCGTGGGTTGGGGATACCTGTGCTGATCCTGTTGCTGGGCATACCGATACTGGCGCTGCCATACGAGGCGCTGCTGACGTTTTGGCAGAACGACGTCTACCCGTGGGTGCCGCAACGGTTCATGATCGAGGGGACGCGTGGCGTGCTGTTCCTAGGGCAGAAGGCGTTCAACTCGTCGGTGTTGTGGCTGGCGGTGACGGCGGTGGTCGGCCTGGCGCTCACGTTCGCGTCGTTGACGCGGGCGGAGGCAAGGGTCGCGGCAGTGCCGACAGGTAAAAGCACCCGGGCCGGCAAGTCAGGCAACCCGGCGCTGAACCCCGACAAGGCCCGCCGCAACTGACGCTGCACGGTTGCCCGGCTTTGACCGAGAGGCCTCCGTCGCCTTGTCATAACATATATCCATGAGCATCTGGTTCGCTGTTTCTTTTGTTGTCTTCGTGGCCGGCGTTGTGGGGGCGCTTCGGGTTTGGCGGGTCAGTCTGCGTCCACGGGATCCGATCATCGGAAGCTATGACGCCGACGACGCGGCGTGTGACCACGAGGCGAAGTCCCGCAAACCACGGGGCCGCGCAACAGCCGGTCTGGATTCGGTGCAAGCGTTCCGCCTATTCATGGCCGCGACTGCTGTTGCTATCTTTTTCGTCGTGTTGCCGATCGCTGACAGCCAACTCCACACCTGGCATAATGCCGTCATCGGGGCCGTCTATGGCACAGCGCAAGTGTTTACGGCGTCCGCCGACATGACCAGCGCGATAAAAAGCTACCAAAGCGCCACCACGTTCGTTGGTCAATTCGAGGCCGCCTACACGATCTTCCTGTTTGCAATCGCCCCGATCATGACAGTCAGTTTGATATTGACGTTCTTGCAAACATTCGTCGCTCCTTTGCGATACTTCTTCGCCGGACGTGACGACGTGTATGTGTTTTCTGAGTTGAATGAACGCTCGATTGCTTTGGCCACCAGCATCAATCACCACAACCTCAAGGACCGCAAGGACGGCAAGGGGACCGCCAAGGCTTGCCTGGTGTTCACCGACGTGATCATGGCCAACAATGAACCGTCCATTGAATTGATCAGCAAAGCCCGCGCCATCGGTGCCATATGCTTCAAAGACGACATCCTGTCTCTGACGCTGAACCGAGGCCACGCAAAATCAAACATGTGGTTCTTCATGATGAAGGATGACGAAACCCAAAACACCGTGGACTCGATCGACGTGTTGAAGGCATACCAAAACCGCGACAAAACGAACCTGTATGTGTTCGCGCACACGATAGAGAGCGAACTTGCACTTAGGTACCACCCCGGAAAGATTCAGGTCAGAAGGATCAACCCGTCCCGCACACTGATTTACGACTGGCTCTGGCGGCCTCAACTGGAAGTGCTGCCCTGCGACACAGCGATTCGGCGGCCCGCCGGGATCGACCTATTCGACGACGCCGTAGATGCGAAGCCTAAGGGCGACAAGGTGATCTCGTCGGTCATCATCGGCCTGGGCGATCATGGGATGCAGATGTTGCGGGCACTGACCTGGTATTGCCAGATGGACTCGCCGACCGGCGTCTATCAGATCAAGATCAACGGGTTCGACGCCGACCCCGGCGCAGGCAAACGGCTGGCGTCCGACTACCCGGAACTGGCCAATGGCGTCACACGCCGAGCGGCGTTTTCGCAGCAACACCACCGTAACGACGCCGTCTTTGACATCACGATCCATCCTGATATGGACGCCACGAATCCCCAGCTCGTCGAAGAGGTGCTGAAGATCGACCCTGTCACATTCGTGTTCGTTTGCCTGGGCTCCGATTCACTCAACCTGACCGTGGCGACGAAACTGCGTCGCGAGTTCGCTCGCGTCGGCCGAAAGACCACGATTCTCACCATCTCACGCCACTCCGACACCATCAGGTACGCCTTGCAACAGGAGTCAACGGCCATCGCGCAATCCGACCTGATATCGAAAGTGCAGCTTATCGGCGACATTCAGGATCTCTACAGCCAAGACGAGATCATCCAGTCCGACATGGAAAACCACGGGTGGGTCAGCCATATGTATTGGCAGTCGACCTTCGACGGCGGTTTGTCACCCGCCAACTGGCAGTCGGCTCTCGACCTATTCTGGGCGGATGAATACTCGTACAATGCATCTGTTGCCGTGCCCATACATCTCCGCGCCCGGGACGCGCTAAGTGTGGGCCCTGGCAGTGTCGAGGAAGAACAGGGAAAACGCTTGGAGCACGCCAGATGGAATGCCTTCATGCGCAGCGAAGGTTTTCGAGCCAGCGCAAAGAAGGATCTAACGGTGGCGCGCACACACAACCTGATCGAGGACTACGACCCTTTGCCGGATCGAGAAAAGAAAAAGGACGCCAACAGCCCACATGAAGTGTTGCGGGGTTTCCAAAGCATTTTGGACAATCACGAGGTCAAGTCGGACGATAGTCGCCCGGACTTCGGCGCCATTCAGAAATTCGTTTCAGATATGCGCGATCAAAAGAAGGTGGGCCAACCACTGTTCACCATTCGAACCGGTGGGAACGCGTCGAAAATCGGCGTCACCGGCCATCGTAGCCTGCCGGAATCAGAGCTGCCGTTTCTACGGCGAGCGATCAGCACATTCTTGCAGACACAGCCATACCCCCTTGTCGTCTTCAGTTGCCTGGCGGCGGGCGCGGACCAGATATTCGCCGACGAGGCGCTCAAGTTGGACGCCGACCTGACGGCGGTAATTCCGTGCGGCGGGTATGAAGGCACTATGGGCCACAGTACGGCAGACTACGAACGCCTGCGTGACCTAGCCAGTCGCCGGGAAGAATTCGGTGACAAGTTCCCCAAGCCATCGGATCAGGCCTACCAGCAAGCTGGACAGACCATCGTCGACGAATGCGACGTGTTGCTCGCAGTCTGGGACGGCAAACCAGGCGGTCCAGGCGGCACCGCATCCACGGTCAAATACGCCATGGAAGCGTGGGCGGGCAACGTGCACAAGAAGATCATCGTCTTGTGGAGCGACGGATACGCCCCCATTTCAGAGCAGCAACGGAAGATGTTGCGCGAAATGAAAATAGAAGACTAGAACCTGGTCAGCACTTGGTCGAGGAGCCAGCTTGAAACTGTCGTCTTCGGCCGACGTCTCTTCGATGGATCAAACTTCACGAGGTACCGATTGATGTCTTGGTCTGGGTCCTGCGTCGGCCCGAGCCCGCCACCTGAAATAACCGGCCCGGATTTCAGCGCTTCCGCCACCGCTGCATCCAGCGCCAACGAGTATGCCTGTTCGGTTCGAGCAGCGCAGCAATGGACGCACAACACATACGGCGATACAACATGCACCACGAGCGGCAGGGTACCTTCAAGCGGTACCAAACTATTCGGATCAATCCCCAACGCAGACAACAGAACGTGGGCCCTCAAATCTATCTCGGTCTTCGGTAATGGCGGGAAAATAAACAACGTCTTCGAAAGATAGCCGTTGTCACGAATGATCGAGTATTCGGTCATAAGCGATGGAGATCTGCCTGCCACCGCCACGATGAACGAGGCATCCAAGTCCCTGGTCCTCACCAATTGTTCCCACTCATCGTCAGAGACGTAATCCCTAACAGCCCCAAGTGGTTGAAACACGGTTCCCGGTATTCCGATCGCTTGCACCGGCCCGTTCTTGAAGAGCGACGCCGAAATCACCTCTTCGAAATTCGCATACCCTTCGACGAAAATCGGATCGGCGAAATTGTCGGTCACGGCCGATGACCGCACATAAATATCATCATCCTGAAATGATCGCAACAAGTTTATCGGGTTGCCTCTTTGGTCCGACTGAATCCGTTTCCGAAAGGCCGTCCGAACGAGTCTCTGGAAGAATCTCGAGACCTGTCTGCCTGATGTCATAGCGGCAAATCCCATCGCAAAGAAAGCGAACCCCAGAACCAGGCCGATTATGCCAAACATCCCAAATGGGGTCGTCGCGCCATACATCAACGTCAAGCCGGCCGCGACGACAGCCGATGCCGCGAAATTGCCGGCATAGATGATTCCCTGAGCCCCCGCGGGCAGCTTTGGATAACGATGTTGCCGCCGACTCGCCGCCAAACTCTGCACGAGTGTGATCAAAAACAATAGGATGGCCATAGCCAACCAAAGCAGCTTCCAGTTGAGCGAATGGTATACGGCGAAGCCCTCCGCGATCGACACGAAGACTGCGATGAACACTGACACCGCAAAACTTCGCCACCCGGATCGTCGTATTCTCTTGGAAATATCCTGCAATCGCACCTGTGGACTCCCAGTAACCGGCTGCGGTTTTCTCGGAACCAGCATCAGTCGCACCAACTCTTTCATCCCTTGATCCCTTATGACGATGACGGCTCCACTGATGATGAACGCAAGCAACACAAGGGCACCGCTGCCAACACCGGCTGTCAGTGACAGCTTGAACGCCATTTCGGCATATGCCGGGTTGTCCAAGTTGGGTATGTCGGGAAGGTTGGGAAGCTTTGCGGCCTGCACTGGCCACAATTGTTGGACAAGCGCTGAGAAGGTTGTGCCGTTGACCGGCGCATCACCAAAACTGCCCGTCAGTTTGTTGATGGTGTCAACCTGGACGACCAGCCGCATTCGGCCTACCAGACCATCCTCACGGATTCCCGAAAGACCATTGCTATTGACAGTCGACAAGTAGTTCCCGCTGTCAAGTTTTTGCCCGCCTTTGTTTTCGTTATCCATCGCATTTGATGCCCAGGTTGCGTTGGAGAACTCCATGATGAAGATCCGCACGCCATATTGACCGTCCGGCGCAAACGGATAATCGGCAACGTAGCCCTGCAAGAATTCGGCGTGATAAAAAGCCTCCATTCCCTTGCCGTCTGGGTATACCTGATCGGGTGTCATCGACCAGGTAGAGGACTTCACGGTCTGAAAACCAAGTTCGGCTGGGCTCGCTGTCAAGGACGGAAGATCCGTCAATGGTATCGGGGGAGGTGTCCGATGAATATAGATCGCGCTGCATCCCGAAAGACCCATCAGGCCCACGGCCGCTATGAGTGCGATCAGCCGCTTTCTTGGTGTCATTTCTCTTCCTCACTCTCAACGAGCCGGCCGCGGAGGTCCCCAGTTTGCCAGATCGCCGAGATGGGCATTGCGCGCAGGCGGTCGCCAAAGGCGGCAGTGGACGCCCCGGTATAGGCGACGATACCCACCAGGAAGTCGTCCCCTGCCCGTCGGGCAAGGTGGCGAAGCCCCGAGAAATCGTCACCGTTTACCGTGGAGGACGCTTTGACCTCGATGCCGACGATTCGGCCACGCGCGTCCTGCAGTACGACATCCACCTCTTGTTTGTCCTTGGTGCGGTAGTGGAACATATCCACTTCGGTTTGCGACCATGTTGTTTGACGGGCCAATTCCATTGCCACGAAACCCTCCAGCAGTTGGCCGAAGGGGGCGTCCGGGCGCAGCAGTGACGCCTCGTCTTGACCGACAAGGCTGGTAGCCAACCCGGAATCGACGAACGATAGCTTGGGTATTTTGGTGACGCGGCTGGCCGCCCCGCGAGACCAGGCCGGCAGCGTCTTGGTCAGGAATACTTCACTCATGACGGCCAGGTATTTCGATATCGTAGCCTTGGCCAGGCCAGTGGTTTTCGCCAAATTTGCCGGTACCAGTAACCCGGCCGATTGGGCGGCGAGCAGCTGCAGCATCGTCCGGAACTCCGGGCCCCGCTGAATGTCGGCGACCTGCGTCACTTCGCGATTGACAAGATCCGCCACATAGTTGCGGAAGAAAGCCGTACGACGCTTGCCCTGCCGCAACACTGCCTCGGGAAACCCACCCCTGGCGACACGCTCAGCGTAATCGGCCTTGACAAGGTCGGACGACGCTCGCACACCCAAAGGGTCGGCGAACACCGCGTCGATGAAACCGTCCGGCGTGCCGTCGATCTCACCCTGCGAGAGCGGCCACAGCTCAATGGTTTCCAGACGCCCGGGCAGCGCGTCCGGCACCGACTTGAGGCCCATCACGTGGGCCGAGCCGGTCAGCAGGAACGACCCGGGTTTCGGGTATTCGTCCACTCGCTGTTTGATCGGCAAAAGGATGGACGGCTCGCGCTGGACCTCATCAATGGCGATCATCTGGGTCGACGCCACGAAATCCAGCGGGTCAAGACGCGCCTGAGCCAACGTCTGCGGGTTATCGAAGCTGCGCCAATCAGCGTCATGGCGACGGGCCACTTGACGGGCCAACGTGCTCTTGCCGGACTGGCGCGCCCCATTGACAAGCACCACTCTAGTGTCAGCTAATGCCGCCTCAATTGGCACGTTGGCGTGACGCGGAAGAATCGCCCCATAGGCTGTTATCAAAGTACCATTCATAAGGCATGATCATATATCACGCTGAACAATGGTCGCATCTTGGCGTGAACAATAGTCGGGCCTAGCGTGAACAATCGTCGCGTGGAACTTACACCGCTATCGGGGCTTTAATTGCCGGCCACGGGTCGTAGCCTTCTATTGCTATGTCGTCCAACTCGAAGGCGTCTATCGCCTTGACGTCACTGTTCAGACGCAGCGTCGGCAACGCCCGCGGCTCGCGCGCCAACTGCTCGTTCACCTGGTCGAAATGGTTGTGGTAAATATGGGCGTCCCCCAGGGTATGGACGAACTCGCCGACACCCAGCCCGCACACCTGCGCCACCATGTGCGTCAGCAGCGCATAGGACGCGATATTGAACGGCACCCCCAAAAACAGGTCCGCACTGCGCTGGTAAAGCTGGCAGCTCA
>Ga0123357_10008234_pt1 | contig 12998 bp, 16 predicted proteins | sample TergutEmb28metaG_FD_89873 | JGI IMG/M metagenome (GOLD analysis project Ga0123357, IMG submission 89873) | Embiratermes neotenicus P4 segment gut microbial communities from Petit-Saut dam, French Guiana - Emb289 P4 | ecosystem: Host-associated > Arthropoda: Insects > Digestive system > Gut ...
CCAATATATTTCATGGCCTCTTGCCTCCTTTGTGTTTGCTATCAAAAGATAGCAAGAGGCCACTTTTTAATGAAATCGTTTGGGGAGATTTATCAATCTCCTCTCAGCGCCCTGCGTGCAAAGAACACCCCTCCCAGCGTAACCAGGAAAGCAATGATGACAACGATCATGATGTTGTACTGCAGAGCAATATCGGGCATTGAGATCAGATTGTTAGGCAGACCCCAGGCCTGCCGTATGGCATCCGTAGCGTATGTCAGCGGATTTCCGTTGGCGACCAGCTTAAGCCACCAGGGGAACGTGCTGGTCGGGAACATGGCTCCGGATGCGAACATCAGTGGAAGATTCAGCAGCACGGTGACCCCCAAAAGCACTTCCTGATTCCTTATCACGAGACCCATTGCCACAAATACCGACGAGACCGTCAGCGCGGTGCACGCCGCGCACAGCAGAATCGTCAGAACACTGACGATCACTGTCACGGCGGTCAGCCCGTCCACCATAGAAGGGTGATAGATCAGTGCCACGGTGAGAACGAGGACAGCCTGTATCGTTGCTTTGATAGTTGCAGCGATGACCTTTGATAGAGGTATTGCGCCCCTTGGGATAGGCGCGGCCCTGATTTTGTCAAGGAATCCGAACCTGCGGTCCCAGATGAGGGTCATTCCCGCATTCATTGATGAGAACAACACAGTTATGATCACCATGCCCAGAGCAAGGAATGTAAAATAGCCGCCGGGGATCGTGTCCTGATTTGAGACACTTCCGATGTAGCCTGTCATCGCACTGCCGAAAAGGAGCAGCCAGATCATTGGCTGTATTATTACGGTAAGTATCTGGGTCTTGCTTCTGTACCAGTGCTTGAGCTCTCTGGAAACAAGGGCCACGGTCTGGCTTACATAGGTTCCTTCCATCATATCACTGCCTCCTTCTGGCCTGTACCGCCTGGGTCCTTTTGTCCATTTTCGGGCCGCCTTCCTCATCCCTCAGAGCCTTGCCGGTGTACTCTAGGAACACTTCATTCATGCTCGGCACCTGAAGCGATATCGATCTCAATTTCCAACCTTTGCTTGTTGATTCGCTAAGAACGGAAGTCATCGTGCGGTCCCCGTCCTTTGTTTTTATCCTGTACCTGGACCCGTCCTTTGTGACGCCTGCCGCCCCATCCATTTTCTGAATGTCTGCGGAATGGTCCTCTTCATCCTCGATCGTCGCGTTGATCACGTCCCCTCCCAATGACTCCTTGAGTTCATGGGGGGTCCCTATGACCTTTATCTGACCCTCATCAATTATCGCGATCCTGTCGCACAGGGAATCAGCCTCTTCCAGATAGTGGGTGGTCAGGAAGACGGTCATGTTGCTTTCCTTTCTTACCTTCTTAACGTATTCCCATATGATCTCTCTTGTCTGGATATCCAAGCCCAATGTAGGCTCGTCGAGGAACAGTATCCTGGGGCGGTTTATCAGCCCCTCCGCAAGTTCCAGCCTCTTCCTCATCCCTCCAGAGTAGGTATCCACCCTTCTTTCGGCGGCATCTTCTAGTTTGACTATCTTCAGAAGCTCGTCGATCCTTTCTTTGGCTATCTTTCTGGGGACTCCGTAAAGGTCGGCGTGAAGCTGCATGTTCTCCCTTCCTGACAATTCATCGTCAGCGGTCAGGAACTGAGGGACCAGACCGATCGCTTTCCTCACTTTATTCGCTTCTTTCACAACGTTCATTCCGTCCAAAAGTATTGTACCGGACGTAGGCGTAAGAAGAGTGGTTATCATTGAGATCGTTGTGGATTTTCCAGCACCGTTCGGACCCAGGAAACCGAAGACCTCCCCTTCCTTCACATCAAAACTTATTCCATTAACTGCAAGCACATCCTTGCCGTATCTTTTCACTAGGTCTTTGACCTCAATTATGTTGTCACCCATTAATCTCCACCAGCTATCTTTTCGATCAGCTCTTTCATACTCATCAGTATTTTTCCACTGTTTCTTTCACTAAAAAATATTTTTTTAGTCTGTCTTTTTCGGAAAACTACATATGTGTTATTATTAGCTTTTCTTTCCGGGATACACGGCAGAATGCGCCCACGGTATGACAAGCTCATACTCGGACCTTTCAAAAGATATATTAGCGGGGATATCCGAGAACAGTTTGGAAGACATTTCAGGAGAATCGTTCAATCTGTCTAGGAGCAGGCACGCGCAAACGCGGCAGTGGCCGAGGTCCATGACATCCAGAATATCTATGTCATACCCCGCTTCCTCAAGGAACTCTCTCTTCGCGGCATCTTTCATGGATTCACCGTCTTCTATACTGCCTCCAGGCATCTCCCATCCGCCGCGTTTATCGTTGAACACCATAAGGAAACGGCCGTCACTGAAAGCAACCGCATAGACAGTAGGGATTCAATCCCTCCCGAAAACGATCATCTTGTGGGCATTCTCGTACGGCTCAAGGTTCCTTGAGTCCAGTATTTTGAATCCCCGTTCCCTGAGCCTTTTTTCGGATGCCTTGTAGATGTCGGAAGGCTGCGAAGCAAAATCCTCAGATCTGGCCTTTATAGCGACCATTCCGACGTCCGCATGGAAGAAATCCATATTGTCTGCGACTATGTCTGCCTGCCTTTTTTGAGCGACGTCCGCGTACACCATGTCAACCGGCCCGACTGCGAATTGATATGCATCCGGGTTCATAGCATCTCCGAGGATCGGGATCATGTTTGGTCGCCCGGAGCAGGTGTTCACAAGGTCCCTGAACATCCTAGGCGCGAATTCCACACAATATAGCTTTCCATCAGCGGCGATATCCGACAAGTGTGACGCAGTGGTCCCGCTGGAGGCTCCAAGATATAAGATATCGCTGTCTTTCCTGATAGGGAATGCTTTGCCGCCGGCTTTGATGTATGCGGCAAGTTTACTTTTTCTCGGGTTCCATTCACGATATTCCAGATCAGATATCTTAACGAGTTTCTCCCCGTACACCCTGATGCCTGGGTTGAAGGAGATGGTGTAAAGCTTGTTATTCTCTGAATAAACCAAGCTGCCGGCGGAATCCACAGGGATCATCGTTTTGTAATGTGCATGTGGTTTAATAATTACTCTATAAAGGCCAGCAGACATTTTTATACATTATATTTCAATATATAATATGAAACAAGGAGCGTTTTCAAAAATGACAGACTTTAAAGCGAAATCCTCAATATTTTCGTTTCTGATCATAATAGGCGGTCTGATTGGAATAGTTGCAGTATTTATGGCGTGGATAAGCGTACAGTGGGGAGGCATTACTCTCTTCTCTATGTCTGGATGGGAGATAGTAAAAAGTGGTTTAGATCAGCCAGATCTTGGCAACCTCAGCAGCAACTATGTTCAGTGGATGCCGTTGATCGTTCTGATATTCTCCGTGATCGCACTTCTGATAGGGCTCGCCGCTCTCGTCAAGCCAAAGAAAGAGATGGGGATCGGTGCAGTCTTGTGCGGCGTCATCACGGTAATAGCAGCGGCCCTGTTCTACGCCGACATAGATCTTTCCGACTTCTTTGGCGCAGGGGGCTACGTCGCGATGCTTGCAGGAGCGATCTTGCTGATATTCGGGGCGTTGAGGCTTTCCGTCAGCAACGACCAATGAGACAGACCCAAAAATAAACTTCTTACAACATCCTTTTATTTTTGGTGATGATGTTTGTTCGATGCACAATGAAAGTCCAAACTTCGCCGCAGGTTCCGTTGAACTTCTGAAGATAATGATGCTGACGGGGGCGATCATCGGGATCATAAGCTTGTTCCAGATGTGGCTCAGTATGGACTACCTGATATTCAGGTTCGACTACGTCGGATACGACTTCTTCCTGAAAGGTCTCAGCGGGAACGAGGGATATTCTGTTGGATATTACGCATACATGCCGCTGGTCGTATTTGCGGCATCTGCGGCCTCCGTGATCGCCGCGGTTCTGACCTTTACCAAGCGTGAGAAATTCGGAGCCGCCGCGGGAGTGATCTTCGGAGCGGTCATTCTGACATCAACGCTTCTCTACATTTTCTATCCGAGGTCAACAATCATGGTCTCTAATGACGTGGCATATCTCGTGAGCGATATGAGACTTATGGACTATCTGGGAACAGGCGTTTATTCTGCGATATTCGCAGGCATATTCTTGATCCTCGGAGGCACGCTAGTACTCGCGCACAGAAAAGTCGCTTCTCAGGATCAAAAAAGCGGATAATCAAAAGAGCAATATATTGCGATCATCTCTTTATGGTCATATGATGGATGTCCTGAGCAAAATAGCCGACGAGGTAGAGGAAGCGATAAAGAAGATCCCGGACTCTAGGTCAAGGGGAGAGTGCATAGGCATGGGTGCAGACGGAACATCCACTTCCCAGATAGATAAGATAGCGGAGAACGTTGTCCTTGCATACATTCAGAGGAACAACATCCCTCTGAATGTTCTGAGCGAAGAGATAGGGTTTGTTGATAACGGGGGGAAAGAGACCCTTGTTCTTGACCCTATCGACGGAACTTCGAATGCTATCGCTGGGATCCCGCTTTATACTATTTCGATGGCGATCGGTACGAGATCGCTTGCAGATATCCACACAGCATACCTCAGAAATCTGGCTACCGGAGACGTCATAACCGCTGAGAAAGGAAAGGGAGCATACAAGAATGGCTCGAGGATCCATGTCAGAGAGGCCTGCATGGACGATCTTTTCCTGATGATATATTTGGGCAACGGCGCCCACCCCGCGTCGTTCGGCCTTGCAAAGAGAGTAAAGTCGTCGCGTTCATTCGGCTGCGCATCATTGGAGATGGTATTCGTCGCGGAAGGAGAAGCTGACGGTTTCATGATGTACACCGAAAGATACTCCCGCGCGATCAGGGTCATCGATATAGCTGCAAGCGTACTTGTCCTGAGGGAGGCCGGAGGAGAGATATATGACCTTGAGGGCAACGTTCTGGATATGAGCTTTGATCTCAGCTGCCGCTCCAATTTCATAGCTTTCGGCGATAGAGGAGTATATGATTTTATTGTAAGGGCGAAGAACGAGATACCGGAATCTCCAAAATACGGGATATGCGTGAACAAGAAGGTCCCGGAGTTCAGAGAGTACACGGATAGGGTGATGAATGCTCTGAAAGGCTGCGATTATGTTTTGGATGAAAGCATAGCAGCCGAATTCAACATGAAAGGATGCCCGGTCGAGGATATGGAAGTTGACGTCATGATAACCATAGGCGGGGACGGAACGATCCTCCGCACATTCATGAAGAACAAAGCGCCGCTCATCGGCATAAACGCGGGCGGCGTGGGGTTCCTGGCAGAGGTCGACGCCAGGGATATCGAAGAAGGCATCAGAAGGCTCCGCAATGGAGAGTACGTTGTGGAGGAGAGGTTCAAGCTCAGCTCATGGTATGAAGGAGAATACCTTGCGGAGGCGGTCAATGAAGCGGTGGTCCACACAGATTCCATCGCAAAGATAAGACATTTCAGGGTCTATATGAACGATAAGCTCATGACAGATGTCCGCGCCGATGGAATAATGATATCGACGCCAACTGGCTCCACATGCTATGCAATGAGTCTGGGAGCCCCCCTTATCGATCCGCGTGTGAATGCAATGGTCATCGTACCCATGGCAGCCTATAAATTCGCATCAAGGCCGTTCGTCGTACCCGCAGATGCTAAGATCACGGTAGAGACGATGATGGACAGCGGATGTCTGCTGGTCGTTGACGGGCAGGCGGAATATGAGATCAAAGGAAAGACGCATATAGACTTCACCAGATCTTCCGAGACGGTCAAATTCATAAAGTTCAACATGGATTTCTACTCCAAAGTAAGAGAAAAACTGGTGAACGCTGTATGAGCGGAAGAGTATACGGAGTAAGCGTGGATTTCATAGACGGGCTCAACGAGTCCGCGAAATCCGCATATCCCGACGAGTTCATATGTTTCCACCGCGAATATGATGGAGTGATATCCGAGATGATCCTGGTGCCAGGCTCCGTCTACGGCGAGAGCCACAGCTTCATAAACGATTGGATGACCCCTATAGATTATCACAAATCGGGATCCGCACATTCCCATCCGGGATATCGTAACGATCCCTCGGAGGCGGATCTGAATTTCTTCAGTAATATGGGCGGCATTCATTTCATAACATGCCAGCCTTATGACAGAAAAAGTTGGAAGGCCTACGATTCAAACGGAAGCCCCGTGATCCTAAAGATGGTGTTCTGATCAGAGACAGTCGCGGACGATGCCTTTTGCAAATTCCATCATGCTTACAGCATATGCTTTGTCCTTTGCCTCGGCTATCACGTTGATATATTCCGATTTATCGGTGGTCCTGGAGATCGCAAACCATCCTCCGGACATACCAACCCTTCCGCAATCAATCTCCCAGATCTCCGTCTCGTCAAACTCTTTCATCCTGTCGTTGAATTTTCTGTTGAAGACCTCGGCGCTGCCCGGGCTGTATATCGAATCTCTGAGCACGATATATTTGGGGAACGAAGAAAGCAGGTTGCTTATGCTGTTCTCCCTCGACATCTTTGCCAGTATGACAGCAGCATTAATTGCGTCCGGGCACAGGGTCACGTCGGGGAATATGAAGGTCCCGTCCGTCATAGCGCCCATCTCTGCGCCGTTCTTCTTAATTGCCGCGGTCACTGATTCCAGATTATCATCCGCACGTATGATCCGTCTTCCGCTGCGGGGCTTGGAGTCGCTGTGCACTCCTTCACCTATTATGCCTCTGAATGCATCGTCCACCACTGCAGAGGCGTTTGAAGGTACAACCAAGGTCTGAGGCTTGAGGTACATGAGCAGCAATGCAAGAACATTCTCCGGTTCAACATAACTCCCTTTCTCGTCAATAAGTGCGAGCCTTGTCCCGTCTCCGTTGAATGCGATGCCTATGCTTCCGAGTTCCAGATTAACGAGCTCAGCAAGGCTGGAAACATCGTGAGCGCTTACCCCCGGTGGCCTAGGGCTGTATCTTGGGTCGTGCTGTGCATTGATCGTCATCAGGTCAGCACCTATGGACGCCATTATCTGGGGGGCGCAGACAGATGTGCACCCGCACCCGCAATCCAGAATGATCGGTACATCGATCCCCTTGCCATATTTTTCGCTTATTACTCTGTTGTAATCTTCATCTACCGAATCGCAGAGTCTTAGTTTGCCCACATCTTTGTACTCTGGGAGGGGCTTGTCCGCCATTCCGTCCATTATCATCTGCCGCAGCTGCTCCTTTGTGAAAACGGAGCCATCGGAGTTCATAATGTATATTTTACTGATGATCCCCTGCTCGTTGGGTTCCACGACCATGAGCATGCATTCTGAACTCTTGGATGCCAATGCCACTGCGGGAGCCGGAGCGATATCCGCATCCTCCACACACGCACCCGTCGAAAGCAGCCCGCTGATGAGAGCGTTCTTGATCATTCTGCTGCTCGGGTTCGTATCCGACCCTATGCATGCCGTCTTGTAGGAACGGCCTATCATGCGCCCAATTCTGATGGCTTTCTCTGCCGTCATATCATCGTCCATTATCGAACGGATCGTCAAAGCGGGAACATTATTCATCAATACCGTGAGACGAATTCCGATTGATATTTCTTGTCATTCGGCGGCAATTGAGCCAGCATAAAAAATGAGTGTTTGGGGCGGTTTTTACCCGGGTTTTAGCAGATTTATTAAAAACTTTTAAATATTTCCCAACTGGATATTTATACCACACTATGCCAGCGCGCATAAGGGAGTGAGAGACATGGTAATGGAAAAAATAGACGTTGCAAAGGCTAAGAACATTGCACAGAACAAAGGCCTAAAGCCCGGCAAAGTAAAGGGCACCTCAGGGATACAATTCACCAAAGGAAAGAACGACAGGCTGTCAGTCATAACATGGGATGAGTTCGAGTCGATCCTTAAACAGAGAAAGCTCGCCATCTATGAGAGCGGCGGCTGGATGAAAATAATGAAAGCATGATTTCTAAGTCATAAACAAACTAAACAACATGCACATCTTCATTCGTTGTGCACGTACTTCTTTTATACGAAAAAGTATTCAACCACGTTAGGCGGGGGTAGTCAAGCCTGGCCAACGACGCTAGATTCAGGGTCTAGTCCTTAGTGGTCCAAGGGTTCAAATCCCTTCCCCCGCACTATCCGGAGTTATCGTTTTCATCATTTTAGTAAAAATATCATCATTTATCCTAATTTAGGTAAACCTAATTTTATATATGTTTAGGATATCCTAAATATTATGGAAAATAATTGTGACTGCGAAAGCGCATGCGGTATCACATGCGAAGGAAAATGTACCGGGAACATGTGCGTTCCGATCGACGACGGTGCATTCAGGTCTGAGAGCGGAGTGCCCTTGGTGACCGCAAAGATCGGCGACGGCGGCAAGATCGTCAGAGTATCCGGGGAACAAAGTACAAGAAAGTTCCTGTGTGAGCTCGGATTTGTCATCGGCGCGCGTGTTTCTGTAGTGAACGAGAACTCTGGAAACATGATCCTGGACGTAAAGGGATCCAGAATAGCTATGGACCGATCGATAGCGTCAAAGATATTCTACTCTCCGGCATGAGATACACTTTTGAACGCCGCAGAGTGAGCAGACGAACAGCCTCGTATCGATTCAAGTGGATGAGGAAATGAGTGAGACTAAGACTATAAAGATCGCTTTGGTCGGAAATCCGAACTGCGGAAAGACCACAATGTTCAACAGACTCACTGGAAGTTCCCAACGCGTGGGCAACTGGCCCGGAGTGACCGTAGAAAGGAAAGAAGGCGGGCTGAAGAGCAAGAACGATGCAATAGTTGTGGATCTGCCAGGGATATATTCTTTGTCTCCGTACTCTCCGGAAGAGATAGTATCCAGGGATTTTTTGTTAAACGACAGGCCTGATGCGGCCATAAATATCGTCGACGCATCAAACCTGGAGAGGAATTTGTATCTGACGACGCAGATCCTCGAGACCGGGATCCCAACCGTCATAGCGCTCAACATGATGGACGTCGTGAGGAAGGAAGGGATCAGGATCGATGTAGACAGGTTATCCAAATCGCTTGGGTGTACGATCGTCGAGACCACCGCCCTCAAGGGAGACGGGACAGAGGAGCTCACGGAAGCCGTCATGTCGGTAGCAGGAACCAAAGGATACAGCCATCTCAGGTACTCAAAGGATCTGGAAGAGCACATTTCCGATACACTGAAAGTAATACACAGGAAGGTGTCGGAAGAGGCAGAAAGATGGTATGCCCTCAAGATGTTGGAAAGAGATGAAAGAGCAGGAAATGATCTAGATAAGGAGTCCAGAGATAAGATCGAGAATATAGTTTCTTCAATGGAAAAGAAGAAGCATAGCGATGCTGGCAGCATAATCTCCGAAGAGAGGTATGCGCTGATAGAAAAGATAGTGGGCGATGCCGTGGATAAAAGCGGCGTAAAAAGACAAGAGACCCGGTCAGACAGGATCGACAGGATAGTGACGAGCCGCCGGCTCGGGATACCGATATTCATACTGATCATGTTCGGCATCTACTTCATAGCGATAGAGACGGTCGGAGGATGGGCGACAAACGGACTCAGCAACTACATCGTGAACACAGTGATGCCGTCGGCCAGCGATTGGCTGACCAATGCGGGTGTCGCCAGCTGGTTGGTCGGACTGATAGTCAGCGGCATCATCGGTGGGGTCGGAGCCGTTATTGTGTTCCTGCCGCAGATGATATTGCTGTTCGTCATATTGGTGATACTCGAGGAATGCGGATATATGTCAAGGGTGGCCTTCATAATGGACCACATCTTCCGCAGGTTCGGTCTCTCCGGGAGGTCTTTCATCTCGGTCCTGGTGGGGATGGGCTGCGGAGTACCGGGCATAATGTCGTCAAGGTCCATCAACGGGGAGTCACAGAGGAGGATAACCGCGATGACGGTCACCTTCATGCCGTGTTCCGCGAAATTACCGGTGATCGCGCTGATAGCCGGCGCACTTTTTGGGCAGAGTGCGTTCGTAGCGATCTCTGTCTATGTTGTTGGGATCATAACCATACTTATGTCCGGAATAATCCTGAAGAAATGGAAATCACTGGCAGGCACTCCGGCCCCGTTCATCATGGAACTTCCTCCATATCACATGCCCCACGCGCTGAGCGTTGTGAAAACAACATTAGAGAGAGCATGGTCGTTCGTTAAGAATGCCGGTACGTTCGTGTTGTTGGCCTGTGTGATCGTATGGTTCCTGTCAACGTTCAATTGGAGACTTCAGACGGTGGATGCCGGGGATTCGATGCTGGCCGGTATCGGAAATGTTCTCAGATGGATATTCGTACCTTTGGGGTTCGGAGACAATTGGCAGTTCACCACCGCAACCATTACCGGAATGCTCTCAAAAGAGAATATCGTGGGAACCCTGGGGGTTCTGTACAGCCATGGGGGCGGAGGCAAGGAATTATGGGGGGTTGTCGGAAGCATGCTGACCAAGGCAGGAGGATATTCATTCCTTCTGTTCAACATGTTATGCGCTCCGTGTTTCGCAGCCATAGGCGCGATGAGGAGCGAACTTGGGTCATGGAAGGACACAGGAAAAGCGGTCCTTTATCAGTGTGCATTGGCGTATACTATTGCGCTTGTAGTGTATCAATTCACTACAATATTTTTGGGCAACGGCATTGAATGGTGGATAATTCCCGCGGTAATAGCGCTTGTCGTGTTGGTCTACATGATCATATCAAAGGAGCCGTTTGGTTTCCTGAGGAGGGGGCAGGATGCCTAACGCTGCGACGCTGATAGTAGGGGCTGTTGTGCTGATGATTGTGGTCCTTGCTGCATATTATGTGTACAGGACCATTGGGGGAGGTGGCTGCGGCACCTGCGGAGGATGCCAGTATGCCAAAGACTGCGGTCAATGTAAGAAGAATGGCAAGTAAAGTGGCATGATATTTTATTCAGCTTGTCCATAGGGAAATGGTCAAGAACACCACGATTATCACGACAAGCACAGTCGCAACTTTTACCCAGATCCAATCCTTTTCTGATATGAGGTAGGAATATGTTATCAATATTCCAACGAAAGGAGACATGATCAATATGAGGATGCCGAGCCACAATATGCTGTTCCCATAATCCGTGCCGGAAAGCACCAGCCCGATCATAAGGACGGCTATCCCAGTAAAAAGACAGCATCTCAGAGCAAGTGAAGTGGCTTCATTCATCTTCATAATATGCCACCCGCCTCGAGGAAGATAATGATCGATATCGCAAACAAGAGTATTGAGAAATACCTTCTCAGCGGTCCGGCATCTATCATTTTGGATAATCTCGTGCCGATCAACGAACCAATAAGGGCGCCGGTAGCGATTGCCGCTGAATAATCAAGAAGAAGGTCCCCATGGATAAAATATACTATCGCACCGGCGAACGCCGTTATCCCGATCATATAGCTGCTCGTTGCGCTGGCAACTTTGATCGGAACATGCATGTGAACATTCATCAGAGGGACCTTGATGGTCCCGCCGCCTACGCCGGTCGTTGAGGACAGGATACCAGCGGCGGTGCATATCAAAAGACCGCTTTTGGTGTTCATTATCCTATATTTCTTAATGAACGGTTCTTTACCATCCACATATGTGAAGTTCATATCGCCCGCTTCGTCGGAGTTCTCGATTATCTTCTCTTTTCTGAAGATCATGTTCGTTCCGCTGTAGATGAGGACGCAGGCGAACACGCACAGGAGGATCCAGTTTGCAATGTATCCTGCAATGACGGCGCCGATCATTGCACCGATCGTTGTTGTTATCTCAAGCAAAAGTCCGAGCCGGATATTGGATATTCCTTTCTTAACAAAGAATGACGCTGCGCCGGTCGATGTGGCGATTATTCCCACGAGGCTCACGGCGACCGCCTCATTTGCGGTCAGACCGAAGACCACTGTCAATATGGGAATGAACAGTATTCCCCCACCTATACCGAAAATGGTGCCAATTATGCTTGCGCATATACCGACCACGACAAGGGCAATGATCAGCAGTGGGTCCATGTTTCTGGAAGCGCATCAAAATATTAATTTCTGATGTGAAAGAATATATTGGAACGGTGTATTCGAGTGTCAGTGCCTATAATATTTGCAAGATATTCGGAGATAGGGCTCAAAAGCACGCCGGTCCGCGTAAGATTTGAGAATAGGTTGAGAGATAATATCATCAATATGCTGGCAGCCGACCGCATCGAAGCGCTTGTTACCAAAAGGGATGCCAGATTCTACATCGAGGCAGAGGACATCGACAGAGCGGCTGCAGCGCTGAAAAGAGTATTCGGTATAGCTTCATTCTCGGTTGCGGAGGTCTGTTCTTCAGATATGGAGGATATATGCGCCACCGCAGCCGAATATTCGATCGGCAAACTCAAAGAAGGAGAGTCATTTGCCGTCAAAGCAAGAAGAGAAGGCAATCAGCATTACACCAGCATCGATGTGGGAAGAGAGGCCGGCTCTGCGATCTTCCTCGCTAATGAAAGCAGGGGAGTGAAAGTGGATCTCACAGACCCGGATGTAACATTCTATATTGAAGTAAGGAACAATAAGGCATTCATATTCGGGTCCAGTGTAAAATGTCACGCCGGCCTGCCGATAGGCACCCAGGGAAGGGTTCTGGCGGAGGTTAGGAGCGACAGAGAGGTCCTTTCAGCATGGCTTATGATGAAACGCGGATGCAAGGTCATTGTCAAAGGGGACAGACAGCCGCTGCTGGAGAGATATGACCCAGAGCTGAAATATGGAGAAGAATTGACACCCGAGGTACTAGGTATCGTCAAAGGCACAACGCTGTCTGAATTGGAAGGCGTGTCTGTTTCCGATTTCGAAGTTCCTCTGTTCTTCCCGACCATCGGCATGAGCGATGCGGAAGTTTCCTTGTTTTTAGAAACAATAAAAGAAGAATCGATCCCGTCCGTAAAGACGGGATAATGAGTTTGATTGGTGTTTGGAGAGG